>Ga0209502_10002419_pt1 | contig 15639 bp, 9 predicted proteins | sample ArcticOcean_MG_C_10_FD_187442 | JGI IMG/M metagenome (GOLD analysis project Ga0209502, IMG submission 187442) | Marine microbial communities from western Arctic Ocean - ArcticOcean_MG_CB11_90 (SPAdes) (version 2) | ecosystem: Environmental > Aquatic > Marine > Oceanic | place: Arctic Ocean...
GAAATTTGGCCAAACATCACTGAGGAAAAAGAATCTCCTCCGGATGCCGATGAGTGGAATGGAGTTGAAAATAAGCTTCAATATTTAGAACGATAGATAGTTTTAAACTAGATATTAGTTTCAGATAAGTTAAACTGCATTCCTCCTCTGTGCACCCGTAGCTCAGCTGGATAGAGTAGGTGGCTTCGAACCACTTGGTCGGGGGTTCGAATCCCTCCGGGTGCACCATTCTCACTGGGCTGTAGCGATTTGGCTAAATGCAATTCACCCACCAATTTACGATTCACCCACTAAATAACATCAAGATTGCCCGATGATGAAGTGTTATTGCTTTAAAACCTTTGCTATTTTCTCGCCACTTCTGCCCACCACATAACCGCCAAGACCTATTTGCAAAAGCGACCACGCCTCAACTCTCAAAAAATCCCGACAAAACCCCAATTCTCAGATACGCCGACCCTACCCCGGGGGTACCCCCCCCTTTTGTCAGAAGGGACTCCTGCTCTACCTAGTATTACTAATGTACGTGAATGAATTCGGATTTCATGAAATGACATAAAATATAAGTCAGCAGCCCTCTTCGCCCGCTCGTTGATTTATTCAGCTTACTACTTCCTTTAGTTCGGCGGACATAGTTTCACGCATCTCAATCTTGCGGATTTTTCCCGTGACCGTCATCGGAAATTCTTTAACGAACCTAATATATCGTGGGATTTTAAAATGGGTAATCTGGCCTTCACAGAATTTACGAATCTCTTGATCAGTAGCCGACTGCCCATCTTTGAGCTGAATCCAAACACACACCTCTTCACCCATTTTTTCGTCGGGCACACCAAATACTTGAGCCTCGCTAATTTTTGGGTGGGTATATAGGAAGTCCTCTATCTCGCGTGGGTAAATATTTTCTCCGCCACGAATAAGCATATCCTTAATTCGACCTGTGATTTTAACATAACCAAACTCGTCCATAGTCGCCAAATCGCCGGAGTGAAGCCATCCGTCGATAATAGTTTCATTAGTGCGCTGCTCATCATCCCAGTAACCCTTCATCACCGAGTACCCGCGAGTACAAATTTCTCCTTGCTCCCCAATTGCTAACACTCTGTCATGCTCATCGACGATCTTGATTTCAACGTAAGGAATTGCCCGCCCTACTGTCTGCGTACGATTTTCCAAAGTGTCATCAGGTAGCGTCATATGATTAATTGGGCTCACTTCAGTTTGACCGTAACCAATGACCACACTACTCATATTTAAATCGCCAATAATCCTATTCATTAGCTCTTCAGCACAGGGAGCACCCGCAATAATGCCAGTGCGCAAAGTAGAGACATCGTATTTATTAAACCCGGGTGAATCTAACTGCGTAACAAACATAGTCGGCACGCCGTGTAACCCTGTGCACTTTTCCTCTTCAACTGTCGCTAGAGTACTTTCTGCGTCAAATGCTTCGCCCGGAAAAACCATAGTCGCTCCAGATGTAACACAGGCCAACACGCCCAAAACCATCCCAAAACAATGATATAACGGGACGGGAATACATAACTTGTCTCGCTCCGTCAATTGCATACCCTGTGCGCTGTTCCAACCATTGTTCAGGATATTGCAATGACTAAGAGTCGCACCTTTTGGCTGCCCTGTGGTACCACTTGTGAACTGAATATTAATCGCGTCATCGGGTCTCAGTTCAACGTGCAAGCACTCAAGACGCTGCCGCTCGCTCTCACCGCCCAAGCTACAAACATCGTCAAAATTAAGCATGCCTGCAGACTCTTGTGTACCCATTCGGATCACCAGCTCCAAGTGAGGTAACTTTGCCGACTTTAAAGTACCTGCTTGGCTATGCTTCAATTCAGGTGCAAGCTCGTTTAGCATAGTCAGATAGTCGCTACTTTTGAATTTCTCAGCGGTAATGATTGCCTTGCACGAAGCCTTGTTTAGTGCATATTCCAATTCATAGAGCCTATACGCTGGATTAATGCACACCATGATTGCGCCTATTCGCGCGGTTGCCAGTTGAGTCATCACCCATTCAATCGAACTCGGCCCCCAAATACCCACGCGATCACCAGGCTTAAGCCCTAAAGCCAATAGACCAACCGATAGACGATCAACTTGTTCATAGAGCTCTTGGTAGCTCCATCGAATACCCTGATGCTTAACTATAATCGCGTGGCCATCTGGATTCCCTTTGGCTACTCTTTCAAAACAGCTGCCAATCGTTTCATAAAGCAACTGTCCGTTACCTTCGCCGATAAAGTAACTCTTTTTCAGTTTTTGCATACTTTATCCCTCTTATGTTTAATCCGCACAACTCACATAAATTAATTTATTTAATGACAACGCTAACTTTCTTGGCTCAACATCTAAACCTAGTTAAACGACTTAACCTTCGTCATTATTTGCAAGATAACGTCACTGAGAAGCATTTCTATTGAATGATAATTCTTCAATAACAGTGTGCCTAAACGGATCAACATCAAAGCCAGAGTTGTTTCTCCGTTCGTGACGGGAAACTAATCGGTATGCGGATACATTTTTAGCTTATACCTACTACCCGGCCACCCAAAGCTTCAATTTCCAAGACTGTGTGATGGCTCTTAACATAGATCACTGCGGGAGAATCGCCTTCAAAACTTCTCGGGTCAGGTCCCACGGATCGAATCCTTGCTTCCCATAGTCAAGGCCGCGGCGCACAATAACGGTGTCATGCGACGGCACAATTACGACGTACTGCCCTCGATTTCCCGCGGCCATGTACGCCATTTTGGGCACGTCAGTCCTGTCGTCAGGAACCAACACAAAATGTCCGCCATAATCACTTCCCCGACTGGCTGCCGACGGCGCGGGTGTTCGTACGAACCTGATCCAATCTTTTGACAACAAACGCTCACCCAGCCAGGTGCCGCCTTGTGCATACAGAAGACCAAGGCGCGCAAGGTCTCGCGCAGTGGTGTACACCTGACTGCTCAGAATGAAGTCGCCGAAGCGATCCGTGCTAGCGAGCGTGTTACGCATCCCTATGCGATCAAACAAAGCCATACGTGGAAATTCAGCATAGACCTTTGGATCTGCGAGTGCCTGTTTCATAGCGAATACGGCGAGTAAGGTGTCATAGTTCTGGTATTCCCAGTGTGTGCCTGGCGCTCTTATCAAAGCACGGTCACGTGCATTGTCGGCCGAACTCGCACCAGCCCAATAAGCCACACCAGACCCAGTTGCATACTCCATGTTGAAATTATCAACCGGATAAAGTCCACTAGACATATTAAGGACATTTCGCAGCGTAATGGCGTTACGTGGGTCATCATCGTGCCCATCAACATCAGGTAGCCATTGAATCCCAAGTGATTCATCAAGTTTGAGACGACCGTCGTCAACTAGAATACCAATCAACGTGGATACAATACTTTTCGCGGCTGAATAGCTACGTGTTCGTGTCATCATGTCCACACCGTCTGCATAACGTTCGAGAATGATCTGTCCTTTATGCACGACAATCAGGCTTATCGTATCTTGCTCCTCTGTTTCACGATGCCATGCCCAGTCGGAGGCTGCCCCTAACGCCGCCCAGTCAATATTTTTAGGTCGATTTTTGGCTTCAATAACGTCGCCCATTGGCCAAGGGGTGCTAGCAGGATCAGAATCAGGATACGGAAGATTCAGTTTCGGTAAATCATCTATATCGGCAAACGTTTGATGCGGCGCCATGACGACGCACCCGACACCCTGTCGAAATGCAGCGCGAATTATCGTTCCCGACTCTGGTCCACCGATCGCAACAGCTTTTCGCTCACGGTCTATCAGATATTCGCCACCCTCAATCGTACCAACTGGAACTGCCAAGTAAGCCAGCTCCTGATCGAAAATTTGCTTCAAACTTCGATCAGAAGTAAATAGGCCATTGCATGTCAGTACCGCTTGTATGCCGTTCCGAATCGTCGTGCGGTTCTCCGTGAAATAATCAAAGTTCTCGACCTGCTCCGCCTGAGATGTGCAGGTGATCAGTAACACCATTGTCAAGGCAAGATGAGAGGCGACAATAATACGCATGTTAATTCTCCAAACGCTACTTTGATTTAAAACCGATCGTTGATAACTTGATGTGGTGCGTGCGCTCCCACATCACAGAATACACTAAGGAAAACCTTCACACGCCGGAACTGCCGCATGTTGCGACGATCAAACAGATTCACCTAACGCTCTTGCTCGATCCAGGCAACTACTTTTGTCACGATCTAAATGGGTAGTGGCTATGAGCAACATTATTACACTGAGTATCATCGACGTTAGTCCCCAAAGAATACCCTGACGAAGGGATTCACCAGAATCTGCGCCACCAGCGGCGATTAAATCGCTGAAAAACCCGATGGTATAAGGCCCTAATGCGACACCCAGAAAAGTAATTATTATTAAATAAACGGCCGACGCTAAACCCCGCATCCGCGGCATGACTAGAGAGTTAATCATCATCGGACCAACTCCATAGCAAGCGGACGAGGTCAATAAGAATAGTGCCAAATAGCGATAAATCTCAGCTATGTCATCCGCAACAACCATCAGAACAGCCGATGGCGCGGAGAGCAAAACCGAGCCAAGGCACACGTAAATTGTCGCTCGCGAGGTATACCGTCCAAGCATGTCGGCCAGAACGCCGCCCACCATCGTTCCCGTAAACCCACATATTGTGGTTAGCAATCCCACAGTCATACCCACTTCGCCCGGGCTAACATTGTGTGCTCGAATTATGTAGGGCACGATCCAGCCGGCCACACCGACAGTATTAAAGACAAATAACGCCAGCCCTATACTACTAAACATAAAAGATCGACATTTAAAGATCATTGCAAACGTCGCTGGGTCTCGTAGTGCCAATGTCTGAGCCCAACAAACAACGCACCATAGACCCCCACCTAACGCACTCCATTGCGCGACGCTACCGGTCGCGATGATCAAGAGAAATGACGTTGCAATAATCGCACTTCCTATTAGTACGTTAAGTTTGACAGCACGAAAGTCGCCGTCCAGACGCCGCAGGGTCAGTAGACTGAAAAAGGGTAGAACAGACTGCATTTCTGCCCACAACTCGCGAAATGGGTGAGGATGCGTTTCTGAAGTTAGTCCGTCTTTTTGTCCCCGTACAGGCTCCTTTAGACTTGCCACCCACCAAGCAAGAATGGGTCCTACGGCGGCTACACAGAAAAATGCCACCTGCCAACCTTTAAGGCCAAACGGCGCCAAGGCCGTGTCCGGATAGAGGTCGTACCAACCATCTAAGATGGCTCCTCCAAGTATCAAGCCAACACCTGCACCGATGGGCCCACCGGCAGCAACTACTGACATTGCAGTAGCGCGTAGACGAGGCTCAAAGTGATCAAAAATGGTCGACATTGCCGCGGGTCCTGTCCCAGATTCTCCTACACCTACGCCGATTCGAAAAAAGGCAAATAATAGAAAATGACGCGCAGTACCAGACAGAAAGATCATGGAGCTCCAGGCCGCAACGCAAATACTGATCAAACTCTTACGCGACCACACATCGGCCAAACGGCCCAGTGGTATACTGAATATCGCGTAAAAAATAGATATACCCGTCCCATAAATGAAACCAATATCAGCATCTGACAACCCCAAATCGGCTTTGATATCCTCCGAGAGGACGGCCATCATTTGCCGGTCGATCAAAATTAACATATTAACCAGAAACAGAACAAAAAGAGAATAAACGGAATACCGCATACTGAACGCCGATGTTTTAGTGGTATTCTTGCTAGCGGCTGATTTACTAAATGTCATAAAACCCTTACCCATATTTAAGGCTGCAATCTATCTTTCGATAATCGCTTGATACACCAGATCGTGAAAGCCGGCACGAGTTGTTAGCTGTACGTCTATAGGAATGACCTGAGTGAGTAAGATACCGACAAGCTTTCGTTTGGGATCTATCCAGAAGTCGGTGCTGGCCCAGCCACCCCAAGCATACTCGCCGTCGGAACCAAGCGTCGCAGCAGACGATGAATCTCTAACGACGTACCCGCCAAAGCCAAAACCCAGGCCTAACCCACTCGTAACTGGCGCGTCCAGGCTCGCGAGCGGAGTATCGCCAAATTCGGGACCAAGATGGTCAGTCATTATTAATTGTACGCTCGATGCGCTAAGGAGCCGTACACCGTCAAGTTCGCCATCTTTTAGCAGCATCTGTGCGAAGCGTAAGTAATCTGCCGCGGTGCCAACCAGACCCGCGCCACCGTACTCAAGAGATGGTTTACTACAATAGTTACCGCCATAATCGGAGTTCGTAAGTTTGAGACCTTGGTCGTTGGACACCTGATACAGCGGGATCAGACGATCTATTTTATTCTTCGGAACATAAAAATCCGTATCAACCATTGCTAGTGGGGTAAATACGCGGTTTACTAAAAATTCTCGGAAGGTGCTACCTGCAAGCACCTCGACTAGCCGCCCAAGCACACCCATCGCCTCACTATAATTCCACGCCACTCCCGGTTGTGCTAGAAGAGGCATTGCCGCAAGCCTTTTAACATGTTGCGCCAGCGTATTCCCCGACAACCGACTTCGAACACCATGTAACTTGGCCTCGTCGTATATATGAGCAACAGGGTTTGGTAATCCAGAGTATGTAAGGCCGGCGGTATGGGTAAGTAAATGGCGAATTGTGATAGCTCTCTCAGCCTTAACCAGTCCTTGTTCAGTCCAAACTTCCATGTCTTCAAACTCAGGAAGATACTTCGCGATAGGATCATCAAGAGAGAATCGATGCTCTTCATAAAGCATCATAGTTGCGACAATCGTAATTGGCTTGGTCATGGAGAACAGGCGAAAGATCGCGTCTGCCTGCAGTGTTACCTGTTTGTCGACATCAGGATAGCCCTGCGTTTCAAAATGGACAATCTTGCTGTCATCGGCAATTACAGTCAACAGACAAGGAACATGTCCTTCGTCGATGTAACGCCCCATAGTGGGTTTGATTTGCGCCAGACGCTCTGCTGAAAATTTAACACTTTCGGTCTTCACCATAGAACTATCCCTCTTATCTTGACCCTTGATGGGGCGCTATTCATCCAAATGTTCACTCTAAGTCAAGCCTAGATGCTCCTTAAGCCAGTAATCGAAAGCCACTCGATCACTGGCCGATGAATCCTAAAACAGGTAAGACACACTCACACCATACGTGCGTGGGGTGCCAAGTTTACCCGTCGCTGCAGGGACTGGAATTACTCCCTTTGGAGTCTGTCCACCCTGAACAAAATAGCGTTCATCAAGTACATTCCGCGCAAAAGCACTAAAGCGCCATGCTCCATCTTGACTCTCAAGATAACCCTGCATGTTTAAAAGTCCATAGGAAGCTTGATCTACTCCTTCATTATTGAAAATTGTCCAATAAACCTCACTTCTCCAAGTGTAATTAGCACCAAACCCCAAAGTATTGCCATTGGCGAGAGGTTTTGCATATTCAGCAGACATGACAAGCTTAGTTTCCGGTACTCGCGGTATTTTTTTGCCTGAAAGATCTCTCACAAGTAATCCAGGCTGTGTGGGATCTTCCTGACCTAACTCTGGATAAATATTATCAGCCGAAGCCAGCTCCGTAAACGTTGCATCGATCCACGCGGCGTTAAAACCTAAGCGGAGGTTCTCCGTTGGCAGCGCGGTCACTTCCAATTCAATCCCCTTAATTTCGGCCTGTCCAGCATTGACGACTGTTGGTAAGAAACTTCCACTTAGGCCTGTCACAACCTGTTGAAGGTCCTTATAGTCCATATAAAAACCGGCAGCTGCTATGCGAACGCTGTCATCCAAAAATCGTCCTTTCAAGCCTGCTTCATAGCTCGTAACATCCTCGGGATCAAACTGGTCCGCTCTTCCATCGACAACAGGACCAAAGGTATTAAAACCACCACCTTTAAAACCCCATGCTACGTTTGAGTAAAGCGTTACATCATCAGAAACAGCATAATCCAAAGCAATGCGCGGCGTAGCTCCTGACCAAGAGGAACTATCTCTAACCGAAGACGCACCACCAAAGATTAGATTATCTTGACCATAATCTTTGCTGTCCTTCGTATAGCGTGCACCAACGGCAAGACGAAGCTTGTCGCTAAGACTATATCGTAACTGCGAATAGGCCGCATAGCTTGTTAAGTCTCCAGACGCAGTAAACAGTATAGAGCCTGGTGGGAGTCCCCCCAACTCAGCGACGTACTGAACCGGCTCTAGAGCCTCCTCCTGAAGGTAAAGACCTCCGATAAGGAAATCCAAGCGATCGGTAAGGTTCGCGGTGAAGGCGACTTCCTGTGAAAACTGCTCAACGTCCCAATCAATACCGTGAGGGAATTCAGGAGTCGAGGGAAAGGAACATACCGAAAGCTCAGTGGCGTCGCAGTCAGTAGTAGCATGCACTTTAACTGACGAATAACCCGTCGTCGATGTCATGGACGACGAGGGCGAAATATCCCAGTTAACTATCAGAGTTGCGCCATACTGCTCTTTATTACCTACAGTCTCCTGATCTGCATTAATTGTTAACGCGTCAAGATCAGCTGGAATTGTGCCTACGGCTTCCGCAATCGTTTGCGTGTCCGGCCGCGCGCGACCAATCTCAACGGTTGAATAGCCTGCGGTTGATTTATCGTTGAGTGCGGACATTATAAGCAAGGCCTCCACACTGTCGGACATATCCATAAGAAAGGACCCACGCACAAAAGTTATGTCAGTACTTTCAACATCTTCACCTCGGAATTGGTTATCCAACCAACCGGTAGCTCGATCTGAAAGAAATGCAACTCTAGCTAGTACCTTACCATTTGCAATTGGTCCATTGAGATAGCCTTCTGTTGCAATTCGATCATAATTTCCAAGACTGATTTTTGCTCTTCCGCTCACCTCATCGGTTGGACGATTGGAAATCACATTAATAGCACCACCCGTGGCATTACGCCCGCTAATCGTGCCTTGCGGTCCACGTAACACTTCAACTCGCTCGACATCTACGAAAAGTCCTGCTGCCCCAATACTACGTAATTGGGTAACGCCGTCCGAACTCCATGTGACACCAGTTTCAGCACCAATATTACCCAACTCAGTCCCAATCCCTCTTATGGAGGTATAGGCGTTAGCGCCGGCCTTCCCGATAACGAGACTCGGCTCTAATGTCTGAAGTCCCATGGCATCTAAAACGCCCCATTTGTCCAACGTTTCCGGCTGATAAGCTGTAACTGCGAAAGCAAGCTTGTCAATACTTTCAGCTCGTTTTTCAGCGGTTACGATAACTTCCTCTAGTACGGGCCCACTGCCGGTATCTTCTTGTCCCAGTGCTACTTGAAAAGTTAGCACGCTGCTAATGTAGCCAAATAGAATAAAGGTTCGTAAGAAATATTTTTTACACATGCTCTAGCACTCCTAAATCAAATTAAAAAAATAAAATACAATAATTTATAAACCACGATTTTATTAAGCCGCACTACAACGAAGATGGCCATGGCGGTTAGGGCCGCTCAACTTTGCAAATTCGGCCACGCTGTTTGCGGGATTGTCATCCCCTAATTAGCTGTAAATGCCGTTCGTCTTCCGATAATCAGAGGGCGTGGTAAGAGTCCATGCGCGAAAGGCACGGGTAAATACACCTGGTTCAGAAAATCCAAGGCTACTCGAGATGATATGGATGGCCAAGTTGGTACTGGCAAGTAATTCTTCGGCCCGTTCACGTCGGACCTTGTCCTTAATCTTCTGGTAGCTATCGTTCTCGAAAGCAAGGTGCCGGCGCAGAGTTCGTGGGCTCACGTCTAAAATTTCGGCAACCCTCTCGATAGACGGCAGAAATGTTTCTTGTCTGTGCGTTTCTAGGAGCACCCGCTCGACCGCATTAGATTTAGTGCTGTTTCGCCCGGGCGAATCGAACCAATCCGGATAGTTGTCGGTAAAATCGGCGTGATTGAATTCCGTTATAGTTCTAATTATAGGATATTTCAAGTAATGCTTGTGAAAGTGCATACTGTTCCATGCGCCGCCAAACTCGACGGGACAGCCGAAGGCCTCGTCAGGATCGACAGAGGTTTCAGGTCTCGACCCCATAAAGCAAACATGGGATAGCTTAATGCGCTTGCCCGTCAGCCAGCATAGAAAACGATAGGTCCAAACAACACTATAATAATACAGATAATATGAGCTCTCTTCATGCTCGCGGGAAAGCTCGCATCGCATACCATAAGTATATTCGCCGGTGCTATCGTCAACATTTAGGAACCGTTCCTGATCATTCCGAACCGCTTCAACAAAATCGGACATACCTTTGATTGCTCCACCGAGCGTGTCATGCTGTAGAGCAACTTTGCCCACCTCATCATCCATACTAAGCTTCGCAGGTTGGTCTAGGAATCCCAGATATTTGTCGCTGAGCTCGTCTCTGATCGCCCTTACCAACCGCTGCACTTCTGCGCCGTCAATAGTTGCTTGTAAATCGTCATACCGTTCGGCAGCAATGGCAGCCTTGACAAGAATCGCATGTGGGTCATATCCTAGCCTAACGGCGCCATGCAGAAGACCAACTATATAATAATGATCAAGCGTGTGATGACGCTGTGTGCGAGCAAGTGTGTCTAACACTATTGGTGATTTCACTAAATTCATGCTCGCTTCCTCTTTATTATCTATAATTACCTAAAGGTTTCGCTCAATAATATACAACGATCTTCAACAATGCATACTAGAATATACTTGATAAAAGTCAAAAAGTAATGGCCATTATGGTCAACTGAATTGATAAAAACGGCCAATTTAGCCAGAAACATGTCCGTAGTATCGAATTATCATTCTTAACTTTCCTTGGATCTATCTCTTATTTTATTTTTAGGACCTAGACACTCAGATAGTCTTCAATAACTTCATTAAAGGTTATAACAATGCGTAGCGTGATGTGTAGCAGGCATTCAGAGACTAAGCGCCCACACGTAACCGAGTATATCAAGTCTGCCAGCGACCCGTTTCTGGATCATATCAAGGTCACCACTAATCGCTTCGCCACCTATTATTTTTATCATAACCTTAAGGCCGTGAACATCATCATTGAGTACGTCCACCAAAAAATCCCCATCAGGATAGGCTGTTTCGGCAGCTTCGCGGTAAGCACGTGCGATGGCGTCGGCTTTCAACTCCGGTTTATAAATTTTGCCTACCGCTGTTTTCGGTAGTGTTTCGAGAATAATCACGTCAACAGGTGCGGCCGCGCGCTCCCTGACGTGCTTGCGCGCATAACTCTTAAGCTGCGTTGACGTCACCGAAGCATCCAGCCTGAGTTGAACGTATGCGATTGGAATTTCTCCGGCATAAGCGTCTGGTTTGCCGAGCGCCGCTGCAAATTCCACATCGGCATGTTTCATGAGAGCGTCTTCAATAATGACCGGATTGATATTGTGGCCACCACGAATTATCACGTCTTTCATGCGACCGGTTAGCCATAAATAGCCATCAGTATCGATTCGCCCCATGTCGCCGCTGTTGAACCAACCAATGTCCGGCCACGCTCCAACGTTAGCGCTAGCTTTTTTGTATCCTGAAATGACGTTGGGACCACTGAGAAGTAGGACGCCTATTTCGTTTGTATCGCAGTCACGCTCCACTCCCTGCTCGTCAAGCACTACCGCACGGATAAGTTGATATGGTAGCCGCATGCCAACCGAGCCTATCTTGCGCTCGCCATGATATGCGTGAGCTGTGGCGCAAACAGTGGTTTCTGTCATTCCATAGCCTTCCAAGATATCGGCACCGGTGGACTCCCGGAATGCACGCAAAAGGGTCATCGGCATAGACGATGCGCCAGAAGAGCAATGACTCAGACTAGATAGGTCTAATTCGTCGGTGGACTGATCCAGTAATCCCGCGAAGATAGTCGGCACACCGGAGAAGAAACTAACACGATAGCGCTCTACCAAAGGCCAAAAATCAGTAGTCAGACTCTTTGCCCGAAAACCCTCCGGGCCTGCTAACAGAAGCTCACCGCCGTTAATAATCGCAGACAACGCAGAACAAAATAAGGCATTGACATGAAACAAAGGTAAGCCACAAAGAATTACCGGGCGCGATCTCAATGCCTCGCACGGCCCAGTCATCGCCATCTGACCTACATTAACCGACTCAGCACGATGTGTGTGTCGAGCAATCTTAGGAGCTCCGGTCGTGCCGCCAGTATGCATATAAGCCGCCGTTTCCGTACCAGTCAGGCTACGATCAAATGTTAAATTTTTCCCTCGTTGTTGGCCGACGGCTTCCCTCCAATCAATCGTCCCAGCAGTCCCTTTACCGACGGTAATTACGTGCTTGATCCCACTATAATGACGTTGCACATCAAGGGCCTTCGTGAAAATTTCAGGATAGTCCGAGCCAACTGTAACAAGAATTCGAGCATCAGCTTCGCGCGCGATATCAGCGATTTGCTCAGATCCTAGGGCAGTGTTAATAGGCGCGGCGATACCCGCCATTTGAGCACCCCAAAATCCGAACAGTATTTCAGGCACGTTCGGCAGCAGAAGAGCGACGGACTCATCATAATTCAGACCGAGCGAGTGAAACAGATTCCCGGCTGCCGTGATCTCCTGCATATACTGCGTGTAAGTCCAGCACTGCGGCTCGTCGTCGGCACGCCCTCCCCGCAGGAAAGTCAATGCCGTGGCCCCAGGGTACTGCTCAGTTATCGCAGCAATAGCATGTAGCGGTGATATGCATGGAAATCGCCGCTCCGGCGGAATTCGCTCCAACGCTTGAATATCGGCAAGCGTACGGATGCAATCTGGGTCGCCAGGAAAACTTGCTATAAAAGGATTGACGTTAGGCCTCGCCGGTGATGGTTTCATAGGCTACATGCCACAGATTATCAAAAAGAGACCACAGATTATCTGAAGACTACATTGCACCCCATGGCAAGGTGGGCCAATAAAATTAACTATTTAGGTCATACTGGAAAGTTCGTTGACGCCAGAATTGTCTGTCACGTAAACTCATCAATCATATTAGGCAAGGCGTATAAAAATTGGATCAGTCGAAACTGGATACTGAACTAGCTAAGGCATTGATCGACTTCCCTGTATTGGATATCTGGGATGATATTCCGGCAGTACGTGCGCTTGGTGACGAGATGGCGGGTCAAGTGCAGTTAGACAAAGGTCAAACCGAAGGTGTTACAACAAGCGATCACCTGATTGCCGGGCCGGAAGGTGCACCGGAGGTCTCAGTACGTGTATACCGCCCGAAGGATGGCGACGAATCTTTACCGGCACTTTTATGGATGCACGGCGGCGGCTATGTATTGGGCAGCCTGCAAGGCGATGACTCCCTAGTGAGGTGCTTGGTCGACCAAGTGCGTTGTATTGTGGTCTCAGTAGACTATCGACTAGCGCCGGAGTGTCCCTTCCCGGCACCATTAGAAGATTGCTATGCCGCTCTCTCATGGCTTGCCGCTCACACCGGTGTATTAGGTGTTGATCCTACTCGAATAGCTATCGGAGGCCTCAGCGCGGGTGGCGGCTTAGCGGCCGGTCTAGCAATACTTGCTCGAGACAGGGCGACGGTGAATGTAATGTTTCAAATGCTGCTGTGCCCCATGATTGATGATCGCAATATTACGGCATCGAGTCATGCCATTACCGATCCGCGCCTATGGAATCGCGACAATAATGAAAGAGGTTGGGCGGCTTATCTAGGCGATCTCCATGACACCAAAAGTATCCCTGCGTTCGCAGCGGTCTCGCGGGCTGAAAATCTAAGTAATTTGCCGCCCGCCTACATCCCAGTTGGGTCACTAGATCTTTTTTTAGATGAAAATATTGAGTATGCCAAACGTTTGAATAAGGCCGGCGTGCCAACCGAACTACATGTATTCCCTGGTGGCTTTCATGCCTTTGAATTTATAGTGCCAACCGCAAGAGTATCTAAACTCGCCATGACTATGCATTACGAGAAATTACGGGCTGCCTTTAGACTTTAAAGATACTAAAGATACTAAAGAGATTAGTATCGCCGGGTTTATGACTTGCGCTCTCAAGGTCATCCGATTATATCGCAAAGCAAGAGAGTCGGTGACACAGTGATTGCAGAGTATCATTATGCTAGTTAAGTTCTGGCTATCACCCAATGAGGTGACAGAGTTAACAGGAGCAAAGAGCCGATCCAAGCAACTGAAGGTCTTGGATTTTATGGGGTATCAAGTTAGGATACGACCAGACGGCTCTTTTATTGTACCCATCGAGCAATTCCAAGAGCCACAACAAAAATCATACACTATGGATTTTGCAGCACTTGGCTAGGTTCTTAAAAGAAAATAAAAAATACCCTTCTGGTTGGAGGATGAGAAAGCGTTTTAAGTCTGGTTTATTTTATATTTATTTTAAACCACCACCATCCGCGAAGCACTTGTGGGATAACAAAACAGAAATTAAATTAGGCTCTGGCAAAACGCTACAAATTGCAGAGAAAAAAGCCTTTGAGTTTTGGGCATCAAAAATAACTACCTCTGAAAAGCCTTACACGCTAGGCGCATTGTTTACACGTTATCAAACCCAAGTCATACCAACCAAAGCTAAACAAACTCAAAAAAGCAATCTGCAATCAATGACGCGGTTGAGGTCAGTCTTTGATTCAGATCAGCCAGTAATAGACTTTAAAACACATCAGGTATTTCAATACAGAGATTATGTCCATCACAATTTAAGCCCTAAACGTGCAAACCTTGATCTTGAGGTTTTGTCGCATATGTTTTCTAAAGCAATAGAATGGGGGTGCGAAATACAGCATCCGTCTAAATCTATTGTTGGCAAGATTCCTATTGATGATCGTGATAGATATGTTACTGATGATGAATTAGCTTGCTTGCTAGAGGCTTGTAATGCGCTTTTAAAGGTTTATATTCCTTTAAAGATGGCAACAGGTAAAGACAAGTCAATGCTGCTTAAAATTAAATTAAGCGACATTACAGAGAAAGGGTTGAGTTTCCCAAAAAGAGAAAAGACGAAAGGTAAAAAGGGAGGGAAGGCATCGTTTCTGCCTTTTGAATATGAGGGTCAATCAACCGGGTTAAAAGAGATTATTGATAAGATTATGATCTGGAGAACCAGGTGGCTAAAAGTGCAATGCTTTTATCTGTTTGCAAGCTCAACTGGTCAGCCGTTAGTTAATAGCAATGGAGAGACAAGTAATTTTGATGCCCAGTGGCAAAGAGCAATGTCGAAAGCTATAAAAGAAACTGATTTAACAGAGCGATTTCAAGAGCGTGACCTTCGAGCAAAGACTGCATCAGACGTTGAGTCAGCCGAACACGCTGCCAAACTATTACAGCATCACAGTACCGCAACAACTAACCGCGTTTACCGTAGAAAGCCTGAGATTGTCATTCCATTTCAGCGTTTAAATTCACCCACCATTTAAAACGAAACGCCTATACTGCGGCCTAAAAACGCTATGTATTAACGTATGATAGTGGGTGATTATTTTAGCAAGTCATTGATTTATATAGTATTAATTCGATATATGCAAGTGGCTTCGAACCACTTGGTCGGGGGTTCGAATCCCTCCGGGTGCACCATTTTCAATCGGCTGTAGCGATTCACCAGAACCAAGATTGCCCTAATAACT
>Ga0209502_10002426_pt1 | contig 15582 bp, 10 predicted proteins | sample ArcticOcean_MG_C_10_FD_187442 | JGI IMG/M metagenome (GOLD analysis project Ga0209502, IMG submission 187442) | Marine microbial communities from western Arctic Ocean - ArcticOcean_MG_CB11_90 (SPAdes) (version 2) | ecosystem: Environmental > Aquatic > Marine > Oceanic | place: Arctic Ocean...
GTGACCCCCACAGGCCAGGAATCCTTGGTCGCCCACATGAGCACACACTCCATAGAGTTGTGCATCATCTGGTCAACTTGTTCCTCGGAAAATGGATAGATCGAAACAATTTCGTGGTCTGTTGTTTTAGCCATACGGCCTCCCTTTATTTAGATAAGAACGCGCATTTCAAAACAGTCCGCGCTGATTGTTTTATACAGCATTCTCGTTCCGTAAGCTAGATTGACACAAATCGAGCGCGGTGCGTCATTCCAAATGCTTATTCAAGAAACGAACCAGCAAAGTGAAGTAATCCTTTCTGTTATCCTCGCTGAAAAACCCATGCCCTTCCTTATCTCGAATCAAAGTCTCATAAGGCTTACCGGCCTCATCCATGGCTTTCATTAGCAGCTCCGCATGCTCGATTGGTGCGCGATCATCATCCTTACCATGCACGATCAAAACTGGCGCTTTTAGCCGTCTAATGTTGACGACTGGCGATTGTCGTATTTGTTCGGCTTTGTCGCTTCCAAGCGTTTCATCCAAGTAAATACTACCGCCTCTTTGAAACCGATAATTACCGGTGTTCCCACCGATATCGCCTTTCGTATAAAGCATCGGTAGCGAGTAAACGCCAACATAGCCTACAGCCGCTTTAAAAAGATCCGGCTCCAAAATAGGGGATTGAAGTGCAGAGTAACCACCAAAGCTGGCACCGACGATGGCAATTTTTTCAGGGTCTGCATACCCTTGATTAATTGCCCAACGAACCGAATCGATGATGTCATATTGTGTTTTCCTGCCCCACTCACCATCGCCCATATGCATAAAATCAAGCCCATAGCCGTCCGACCCCCGAAAGTTGATCTTCATCACCATGTACCCATGATGCGCCAGCACTTGGGTTTCTGAATCAAACCGCCAAGTGTCCCTTGCTCTTGGACCACCGTGCGGGATAATAACCAGTGGGTTGTTACTTTCTCCGGTTTTCGGAAAAGTAATATACCCGTGAAGCGGCACCCCATCACGCGCCTTAATGGTCACGGCTTCGGTTTCTGCAAGAAGCGATCGGTCCACTTGATTCAGCGCTTTCGCGATTAACTGGACTTGCCCAGTGGCCCGATCAAAGAAATAAGCCATACTTGGCTCCGAGCCGGAGTAGACGGAAAAAACAACTTTCTTGAAGTCATCCGAAAAACTCACTCGACCAATGCCATAATTTGGGAAGCTTTTCATGATTGCACCCAAGATCGCTGCCAGTTCATGATTGCGATCAAGCATATGCACTTCTGGATAATTGGTCTCGGTCTCGACGGCAATTAAATGCCCTCGATGACTGAACCGCCGACCAGGATCGGCAGTCGCGTCCTGAAAAACCCTAAGGACTTCATCCGTCTCTGGATTCCATTCAAAAAGGCTCTTTATCGACTCACCGGGTAGCGCCGCCGAAACAAGAAGGTTGCCGTTCGCCAGGACATCAAGCGGCGTGGCGCCATAACCGATCAGCTCTTTACGGAACGGACTTTCTTTTTCTATCCAGGCTGCTGCACCGGGGCCTCTATAATAAAATCGTCCTCGGGAGTTATCGTCTATACCATATGCAAACCGCATTTCTTTTCGATACAGGCCATCTTCAGAGCGTGAAAAAAGGGCTTGACCAAGCAGCGGCAACGTTTCAAATTCCTTGCTGCTGCACTTTTTTGTGTAGGCTTTAATACCAGAACAGTTCTGGCGCTCTAAAACAGAGGGGCGACCTGGCTTACGATCAATACGATCAATAAAGTAATCGACCCGCCGCGAACTGTAATTAAAGACCGACGTTATAATCTCATTTTCGCTATATCGACCCTCAAAGGATCCAAAGCCTTCGAATTTATTCTTCCCCGTGAAATCCATCACATAATAGCGAAGTAAATTTTTACCCGATTCAGACTTCTTACTATCTTTTCGAATATTGATGAGTATTTTCTTGCTTGTGAGCCAGACTACTCGAGAAATATCGCTCCCATCTTTAAAACCTATCGTGTTAACGGTTTTAAAAGTTCTGGTGTCTAAAATATGGACCCCTTGCCGCCGTTTCCCGTTCTTTTTTTCAGTGCTCAGGAAGCCCAGCGCCAACAGTTTACCGTTCGGAGATATTCTGGTTGTCCAGATATCAGACCGCTCAGAAATGGATTTAATGAACGATTCATCCAGAAACCTGGAAGGGGCATCAGAAGCCGAGACCGAAACACTCAATATCAAAGCGGCGCACAAAACTCTGAGTTCAGCGGTAAATACCGATAGTCGTTTTAACATTTGAGATCCTTCCCTTTTTAAACTTGCTAGCTAACAGGCCTGCAGCATGGCCCTAATAATTTTACCATTGTTGATCTGCGATTAAACACCATCACCGCCGAGCAATGGGTTAGTAGGTCCTACGAGCAAGACCGAGCCTATTCATCGCCCCGACTCGCCATGCGTTACGCAACAAAGCAGTGAGCAACTTTACCGAGTGACTTCTTTGACCTTGACCTGAAACCCATCACTCCTGACCAATCGTTTTGAACCTAAAAATCCAGCCTTTAACTCAACGAGATCACCTTTTTTCAACCCATAACGGCGTGAAGACTGATCTGAAAACCGACGTCCGTCATCCGCGACATACGTCGCTCGCAATGTCCTGGACCAAATCACTCGGACGACCCGAAACCCATCCGTCTCGGCTATATCACCAATCACCACAGCAGCCGCGGCTTGCCGAATAACAATTCTTTTTTGAGTTGAAACGGCGGGGGCTTTCGCTTCGGCCATCTTTTTTTCCACCCTGCCGGCCATCGCATCGTAGCAAGCCAATCGTTTGGTGACGTCACTGATTGATGCGCAACTTATAATGGTCTCACTGCCAACCACATCGCTAAATAATAAAAGGCCAAGCACTAACCCGCTTGCTTTTTGCCAGAAATTTCCCATGCCAATAAACCTCTCTCGTCCATTAATACCTGTAGCACTTCAACCTCAAGACCGGCCTTCACAAAGTGTTCTGAAAGTTGTTGAATCGACGTCTCGTCTCTCGCAACCGAGATCATTTGTTGGAATCGCGCACAGTAATGATCATATTCCATTTGCAAGTCCGAAATAAATGCCAATCTTTCCTCCAAGGGCTGTTTTACGACCTGAAAAAACCGAAGCGCTGACGTCATAAACTCAAACATCGTGACATTCGGCTCACCCGCTGTAGGTTGTCCTAGGTACCGGCTAGCGAAATCGTTGAGTCGCATTCTTGCCGCTTCGGCTTTCTCATCGTTTTTTAGCTCGGCGAGCGCAACATGCTCTGCTCGTTCGCTGATCGTAGACAAAGCGCCAAGCACCATTTTAACTTCTTCGTCTTTATACTCAGCAAGCGCCCGGCCGGACATCCGCGTCACAACGGAGTCGCTATGATGAAGCAAAAAGGCAAAGGGCGCCCGCGGCTTGAGCACCCTGGCAAGCTCTTTGACCGACACGGCCGTATCGCTATACTCAAACCCGAAGACCGAGACTGCAATACCCACTGCCTCATTCCCGAGCCCGGTTTCTTCCGCACCTTTACCTGTGACCAAAGACACCTCGTTACGGCAATTAACAAGGAACTTCCGAGCTTGTTCATTAACAGATATTTCAGCGGGGTCCAGGCCTATATAGTCAAGCCGACTATTGCTGGCGAGTAAACCGGTCAACAGAGCACAATTGCCGCACCCGATATCAAGCAGCACGCCAGTTTTAGGCCATTGATCTTGCTGATCAACTAACCATTGCCCAATCGCCCCTCGGTAACCTTCTTTAAAGAAGTCACCAAACGTTGTTGTATGGCCCTGTTTCCAGAACGCAGTCCAATGTTCTTGTTCTTTCATAAAAAAAAAGACCCACTCTTTCGAGTGAGCCTTCCTTATCAAGGTACATCGTTAAGCTTGATTAGAACTCGAGCGTGTAATCCACATAAACCACTCGACCCGTAATCGGATACTGATTTTCATCAGCCATGCTACCAAACTGGTTCAACAATGGGCTTTCATCCGTCAAGTTGTTGGCACCAATTTTAAAGGTCCCCATCGTATCAAGATCGTAACCCATTGATGCGTTCAGCATATGCCAGGAATCGTACTTCTCATCACTGACCCTATCTCCCGACTCACCGATATAATCAACGGCTAGGTTCGCAAAGAACTTATCGAGCGTGTAGCTAACGGAAGCATTTGATTTCCATTCTGGGGTACCGAGTGTCCCTATAGCATCCGCTAGATCGCCTCCGCCGTAGGTCAATTCGTACTCGTAGGTCATATATTGAGTGGCGTTCATGGCAAGTCGGAACTCACCAAAACTGGTTTCAAGCATACCAGCCAACTGATAATCGACGCCGTTGTAGTTAAACTCCGTGCCGCCATTTTGGAAGCCGGCGCTAATCTCAATAACCAAACCATTGGAATCTCGCTGTACCGCTGGGTTATTACCACCAGAGTTAAAATCGACGTTCAACTGATCTTGCGCCGAGATATTCTCGATTGCATTACTCAAAGTAACGTCAAAGTAGTTTACAGACGCTTTCCAATTATCGAAGAATGCATATTCAACACCAAAGGAGAAAGTTTCGGACTCTTCTGCTTCAAGGTCTGGATTGGAACCAATATAGGTATCAAACTGCCGTGAGGGACAAGGATCCTGTCCTGCCAACTGACAACCCCAGTTATCCGTCGCGCCCGAGGCTGAAAAAGACGTCAGACCATACATGTCTGACAGATTCGGGGCCCGGAAGCCTTCTCCCCAAGACGCTTTAACAGTCAAACCCTCAACGCCTGGGATTTGTGCAATTGCACCCAGCCTTGGCGACGTTGCATTACCAAAGTCTGAGTAGTCATCGAAACGAACTGCCGCATCAATCTCTAACCAATCGGTGACTGGGAAGATTGCCTCAGCACTGAAGGCGGTGACATCGCGATAGCCTTGCGCTGAGTTTCCAGCAGAGCCACCAATGAGACCCGCTTCAGACTGTGCATCAACGAGCGCAGCATAATCAACTTCAAAGTACTCCATTGCCCAATAAGTCTGAGCTGTACCACCACCCATTTCGAAGAGATCCCACTGGATACCACCGAAATATTTGGTCATCTTCTGCTTATTATCGTCGAGTGTTGTTGCTTTCAAGTTCGCAACGAACGTGTCGAAATCAGAAATATCATATGCGATGTTGTATTCCAGACCTGCATAACTCAGATAAGACCGACCTACTGACATCGAGCGGTACTCGGAAAAAGTTGCGTACACTTCCCAGCTAATGTCGTCAGAAAGATCGCCGTCTAAACCGATATCAATGTTAATCAGATCATCGTTAACCACGTTATCGCGGGTTCCGATATCCGTCCAACGAAAGTATCCGCCCGTTGCACCAACCGTGTTTCTTGGATCACCAGGGATCGTAGGCCCGGGCGCTGCAGGTGGCGCATAACGTCCAAAGGACTCGTTGTTAGCAAACAAAATATCAACGGTCGCATCAATATCGTCCGTCAACTCATACTCTGCATTGACATAGGCATTTAAGCGATGGACGCTCGCACGGTTTGCAGATACCAGCGCATAAGCATAGCCACAATAAAAGCCAGTATCCGGACCAAACACAAGGTCAGATTTCATTGGGCCTTGGAAACCGTTTTCTTCTGAACAATTCCCACCCGGATGAACCTGCCAAGTCGTTTCGTCAGTTGGATCAAACGCCGCACCGGTATAGATCGGATTTGGAAACAACGTGTAACCATAAAACGATATGCCTTCCGTTTCTGCATAACCCGTAATGTAGCCATCACCATCTAAATCGCTCTTTCTTGCTGCCGTAAATGAGCGATCACCATCATAAACCTCGTCTCGCGCATCGTACTCTATGGCAACTGAAACACTGCCACGATCGGATGAAGCACCGATTTGCAATGACAAACTCTCTTCAACCCCACCATCACGATCTCGATCACCGTAACGGGCATTGAGCCTGAAACCATCATAGCCTTTTCGCATGATGATATTGATTACACCGGTTACCGCGTCTGAACCGTATACCGCAGACGCACCATCCGCGATTAGTTCTATCCGGTCAACGGCGCTGAAAGGGATCATATTCAAGTTAACCGAACCACCCCCACCCAAAGATGGAGAGCCAGTTATCCGCTTACCATTCACGAGCACTAGTGCTCGTGACGCACCCAATCCGCGAAGGTTGAATGTCGCGTTCGACTGCGCGCCGTTACCTGAGGATTCTCGAAACGAACCGAACGAGTTTAGGTTAGACGTTCTTAAGGCATCGGCGACCGAAATATCCCCGGTAATTCGCATATCCTCAGCTGTAATCGTGATCACTTCTTGAGAAGCTGAGTTCAGCGTTCGCTTAATGCGCGAACCGGTAACAACCACTTCCTCTAACGCATCCGCATCATCGCCTTCTTCAGCGAGAACCAAACCGCTGTGCCCCATTGCCAGACCAGTAGAAAGGCCCAGTGCTAGTCGAACGCATGTTCTAAGACTATCTTTTCTAAACATAAGACTTACTCTCTTTAACGTAACTTCCCATTCTTTTTCCATCATCCCTCGATTACGCTTGCTATACTTTAAAAAAAACAATGCAAAATCAAGGTCGATGGCCATTTTTTGACGGTATCCTTGCTGGAATAACTCCCCTAACCCGCAAGGGTTTTGCCACCTATGAAGTTTATCTGGAGTAATCTTAAAAATTCAATCTTTATTTGCTACTTTTTTCATTCTTTCTAAAGAACCTTCGCCTCGTTATTGCCAAACCTTTTGCCTAAAACAATCCGTTTAAAGACTCGGCAATACATCGAAGGCGATCACCATTCGCTCCCCCTTTCCGATAAAGGCTACGGTCTCATGCCACAAGTAACTCGGGAATACGACCAATCTACCAGGCTTTGGCTCAACAAACGCACTGGGCGCAAGATGACTCGGCACGGTAACGCCCGGTCGACCGAGGCCTAAGAATCCCTCGTTTTCGCCATTGCGCTGCTCGATGGCTTCTGGAACACTGACGTAATACACACAACTCAACCAGCCTTTGCTATGAACGTGGGGCACATGATGACCCAGCTCAGCAACTTTAATCGACCAGGAGGATTCGAGTCTTACACCGCCGGTTTTCCTCCCGTCAAAATAGACGCCACCGAATCCAGGCGTTGTTTGTAAAAAACTTAAAATTTCTTGCTCAAGCACGCGCCACAGACGATTCAGCGGCGAAAAACTTAGGTCGAACAAATTTCCGGCGGTCTGCGTACCGTCGAGAACACTTTGCCCCAGGGGCGCTCGTTGAAAGCAATGCTGATCATTCAGCCAAACCTCAAGCAGCGTATTAAGCCGAAAGAGCTCAGCATTGCCAACGCTATCGCCAAGATCTACAACTTGAAAAGGCACTGCATCAAAAAATAGCCTGCGGTGTTTTTCAGGATCAACGATTCTCAATGCTGTTTCTAACAACGCCAGCCAATATTGTTGATTTGCATCTTGATCGAGCAACCGCTCAATAACCTCTATTGCCGCAGCAAAGTGACCTTGCCCCATCAGCGCAACCGCCAGCCATTCGCCATAATCATCTGACTGTAACGCAATCAACTGCATCATTTCAGAGAAGCATCCTGTGCTATTCCACAAGTTGAGCTGAGCCAGCATTAAGTCTCGCGCATCCGTTAACAATGCGCCTGAGGCCAGATCAATCAACTGCTGCGCACGGGCATACTCACCCGTAGACACCAAAAAATTGAGGTAATCTGCTTGCAAGTCTAAAGGCAGGCTCGAATAATCTAGGCGCTCATAGGATGCAAGGAAACCATCTGAACCTAATTCATAAGCGAGACTAGCCTTCAGCTTATACAGCGCGCGATCGAGCATTCCGCGATCCACACATTCCGCGAGCCAAGATGTAGCGTCTTCAACTCGCCCTAGGGCTAAAAAAAGCCGAACAGATTCAACGACGATACCTGGATCTTCTGGCGTCAAACCTTTGGTTCTGAGTAACGATTCAATCGCTTTTTCGGGTTGTTTGATCTTGAACTGGATTCGAGCAAGCCGAAACCAAACAACCGGATCACTCAGGCGATCCACTAGCATTGAATCCAAAACGAGCGCCGCACCAAAATAATCGCGCTGGGCCTCCAAGGCATTGGTTAGACCGAATGCTGCTTTGGCGTAATGCCCTCTCAGCTCTAGCGCTTGACGATAAAGACCTTCAGCTCTCTTAAACTGACCCAAGTCCATCATGTACAAGCCCAAATTGTAGAAAAATTCTGGCCGATCTGGCGCTTTCTCAACGCTCTTGATTAAAAAAGCATATGCCGCCTCGAACGCGCCAGCACGGCGATATAGATCCCCTAACGCGCCATTCACTTCTGGATCTTCGGGCACCAGCTGGACCAGGCACTCAAGCGCTTCAATCGCAACCTCAGAATCGCCGCCTCGTAAGGCCGAGGCAGATAACAATTTCAAAAACTGCTGGTCTGACTTAAATTGCACCACCAGCGGCTTTAACGTCTCAACAACAACTTTATCATTGCCCTTTAAATAGGCTTCCTGAGCTTGTTTGAGACTTCGACTAACATCAATTTTTTTCATAGCACACCCAACCCATCATCGCGTTTGTATTCAACGGTTATCCAGGCCACCCAGCAAAAATACTTTGCGCTCGAGACACGATTTTTCACCCTCTCGCTGCTTTACAGCGACTACCTGATACTTTGCCTGCCTACCCTGGGATGCACAAATCGCCAAATCAATAGAACAATCAGCCTTGCGGTGAAGTAGGCGGCTTGAGACGACTCTTTTAGTCAAGCGGACAGCCTCACCAAACGCTGAGGCCCATGGGGCCACGAATGCCATGGCAACCCTTGATAAGCCCTCAGCCAAGACACTACCCTGATCACTTCAAAGCAGCCAGCAAGATCATCTCTTGTACCTGTGCCAAGATACCCAGCAGCTTGTCCGGATCATCCTTGCCTTCAAATCTTGGTGTGTGGATATGCCCCATGGGTAGAGTGATACCCAGTTCATTCGCCAACCGGATCGAACGATATGAGATTTCATTGGACAAATAACCACCGCCACTGCCTTGCACAGCGGTTTGACCGCGCAGCGCGGCAAGGCTCGCGGCTTCAAAGGTGCCACCCTTCAGCGTGGTGACACGATGATTATCCCGAATTTTAAAGTCACCTTGCGCTCGCTGCATTACTGCGGCCGGCAGTGAAAACTCGACAAATTCAGGACCCTGCAAAGGCAAACCATCCAGCAACCCGGGTTTGGGTGATGCCGCGGTGCCGCCGGTATGTTCTTGCAAGTTACCCAGCGCACTCGAACTACGCCGCCGCCCTGGGAAGCGCTCCAAATCAAATTGATCGCGCCCCATCGAGACCGACACAAACAGGTCGAGTGAGTCGTTGGTGAGGTGCGGCGAGAGCCACTGCTCCAGAATGCCCGCATCGAAATCGGGATAGCGCACTGGAAACACCGCCGCATTGATTTCAACCATAACCCCATCGACCTCAAAGACCCGTCCGTCCAATGCCAAGGCAACCGCCCCTGACGGATTGCTTTGCCCAATGTGGTTATCCAACGAAAACGGATCAAAGCCGGTGATCAAGACGCGCCGCGCATTCGGCTTTGCCCAAACCACATCGGTCTGACCCCGGCTGGCCTGCTCGAAGGACGCCATCAACTGCGCAACCTTCGCTGACGCTAAGCCAAGGTGTTTTGCCTGAGCGCGGATCATCGGGGCAATTACCAAGCGTTGCCAATACAAGGGCCGGTCATCCACCATCGCATCGGCTTGAAATCGTTGTCGTGCCTGCCGCCAAAGGCCTAGCCCTTCCTCTAATGCCAATTCAAGCAGGGCCTTGCCGTTCACAATCGCCTTTATTTTCGGCGACAAGCGCTCGGTGGTCTGATCTAAAAGCTGCGCAATACCCCCGTCAGCTGATCTAAGGCGCGGCACCCGGGCTTCTTCGACCGTTTTTTCCAAGGTTTCATTGCTCATCGACTGCGCCCTCGCCTCGCTCATAAAAAAAACACTTTGGAAACAGAGTAGCCCAAGCACCCCCATCCCGCTTGAACCAACAGCAAAAATACCCTTGCGAATCTTAGGACCTAAGTGAATCATCATGCGCATACTCTGCCTTCTCTAAACGCCATAGTACTCGAGGCGATTCTTGCGCGCAGGGTTAACCCGCGCTTTTCTAAGCCGGCGCCACGCATCCCGTCACTCAGACGAACCCAAGGCCGAACCAGTGGCCAGCGAACGTTCATTCTTGAAGTTAGCGGTTAGTGGTTAGTGGTTAGTGGTTAGTGGTTAGTGGTTAGTGGTTATTAGGTTGCTGTGTTGCCGGATTGTCGGATCGGTCAGCCATCGGAATGTTCGATCGCTCAACCCAATCTAGTTATGTTGCAGCCGCCCACCTCTCACTGAGGGCAGATCAGGTGATGCGATTGCGCGCAACTGAGCGCGAGGTGATCCAGCAGCACAACGCAACCCGAGCATCAGCACCCGACGTCACGCTTGTTCCAACCCGCGGTTTGTGGGATAACCGCAATCTTCCTTTTCAATCAGGATCCACCATGCCAGTTTTACAATTAACCAAATCCGCCATTGATCTCGGCCTCGTCGCGCAGTCCATCGAACCTATGCTGCAATTTTACAGAGACACCCTGGGCCTCACGCTTGATGCGACGCTTGATATGCCCGGCGGCACCACCATGTACCGACTGGGTTGCGGCGACACCGTGATTAAAATCCTAACCCATGAAAAAACACCCGAAGCCCGATCCGCCCCCGGCGGACCCCGGGGTGCAACCGGCATCCGATACCTCACCATCAGCATCAGCAACCTCACTGAGATGGTTGCCGCCTGCCAAACGGCGGGCTACACCATCTCGCTCGGGCCCATCCAGATTCGGCCCGGCGTTGAGATTGCGATGATTGAAGACCCCGAGGGCAATTGGGTGGAACTGCTGCAAACCAGCTAACGCACAATTGCGGCCTCATTCGTTGTGGTTAGGGCAGTGATTTGTTTCAGGCCCATGCCAGGCCTATAATCGGGCCACGCAATCGACCCCAACGCAGGACTCAACATTGGACTTCCTCGGCAAACGACTCTCCGGACCCTTCACCATTCCTTCCGGAATCGTGACCACGGCCACCTCGATCATCCAGCACTTTTTCGACGAGATCCCTGAAATTGGGGTCCTGACCACCAAAAGCATCGGCCCGGATCCGAAACTTGGTAATCGAGAACCTATTTTGAGCCAGTATGCCCCCGGTAATTTCGTCAATGCAGTCGGGCTCACCAACCCCGGCATGCATGCCAGCGCTGAGTTACTGGCGGGCTTAAAGATTCCAGCGGATCGGTTTTTGTTGACCTCGATCTTCGGCGGGAGCCTTGAGGAATATGTCGCCGTTGCCCAGTGCCTTGCGCCCTATTCGGACGGGTTAGAACTGAACCTATCCTGCCCGCATGCCAAAGGTTACGGCATGGCAATGGGCCAAGACCCGGACCTGGTCTTTGCGATTATCAAAGCGGTGAAAGCCGCCGTCGACATTCCCGTCATCCCCAAGCTCACCCCCAACACCGACCGCTTTTCGGATATCGTGCGCGCGGCCTTTGACGCTGGCGCTGATGCCCTCTGCGCCATTAACACCGTGGGCCCCGGCTACACCAGCGCTTATGGCCACCCCGTTTTAAGTAATGGCGCCGGCGGCCTGTCTGGCAAAGGCATCTTACCGATTGCGCTCAAATGCGTAAGAGAAATCCGCGCGGTCTGCGATCTGCCCATCATTGGCTGTGGCGGCGTTAGCGCAGCAAACGATGTCAGGGCAATGCAGGATGCTGGCGCGTCGATTATTGGCGTTGGTTCTGCCCTCACGGGGATGACCACCGCCGACATCAAAGATTATTTTGAGGTGCTTGCAAGCCCTGAGCCCTTGATTGCGCAGACCGCTGAAACCAAAGTTCGGTATGACCTTGATATGGCCTTTAAACCGGTAACCCTGGTCGAAAACCAGAAGGTCTGCGAGGACATCGTGCTGCTAACCTTCGCAGAAAATTTCGAGATCAAGGCTGGCGAATTTGTTTTTCTTTGGGTTCCCGGTGTTGGCGAAAAACCTTTCTCGGTTTTGTGTGATCGACCCCTGCAGCTCGTTGCGATCAATGTTGGCGAGTTTACAGAGGCCTTAATCGATCTTGAACCCGGCCAAGAAACCTATCTTCGTGGCCCCTACGGCCAGGCGGTTGTGCCCTTGCCTCACCAAAAAGTTATTGCGGTCGCCGGCGGCACCGGCTTGGCCGCGGTCTATCAGATTGCGCGCGACCACCCAGACTCTGAAGTCTTTACCGGAGCTCGAACGGCCGAGCGATTGTATTACCTGAACGAATGCCGGGACATTGCAAACGTGCACGTTGCAACCGATGACGGCTCGGAAGGATTTTCAGGCCGCGTAACAGAGCTGTTAGAGGACTACCTAAAAACCCTAACGGCTGCAGACCTCAAAGCGCTTGTTTTTTACAATTGCGGACCCGAGCCCATGGTTCATGCGGCCGTTGCCGTGCAAACCCGCTACGCTCAACCGCACCAGATTTTCAGCGCAATCGATTACTTGACCAAATGCGGCGTGGGCATCTGCGGCGCTTGCGCAACCCCTGACGGCCAACGGTTATGTGTGGATGGCCCCTTCCTAAACCCACCAGTGGTTTCAGCAAGCGCATGACCCACTGGGCAACGTCAGCGGGATACGGCACGCCGTTTTCCTGTCGAGCACCGCGGACTGGGTTAATTTGAGCCAACAAATACCGAGCTTTTCCGTCGCGGCGGGGAGTCTTGCCTTACTGTTTGGCTGGCTGTCGGCCGGCTTATTTGTATTTGGAGCCGGCTTGCACGGCCTGTTGCTCATCGCGCTCATCAGCCTGACGGGGCTCGGGCTGTGGTTAGGCGTGCCCTATAGCGCGCTTCGAAAATTTCTGTTTGACGGGCTGTCCTCATCCATGCCAGCGCTCATTATTTTCATCTTAATCGGCGTCGTGATCGCGTCCTTCATTCAATCCGGCACCGTCGCCACCTTGGTTTACTATGGCTTACAACTGCTTCGCCCCGAGCTTTTCTTAACGGCCGGTTTACTGCTGTGCAGTTTTATGTCGTTCGCAACCGGCACCTCTTGGGGCACGGTCGCAACCTGCGGCATTGTTTTAATGAGCGTTGGCGAATCCCTTGGATTTCCGCTCCCACTTACCGCCGGCATGGTGATCGCCGGCGCGAGTTTTGGCGACAAAATGTCGCCGGTATCGGACACCACCAATCTCGCGGCGATGTCTGCCGGCACGGATCTGTACCGACACATTTATGCAATGAGTCTCACAACCGGGCCAAGCTATGTGCTCGCGCTCATCGCGTTTGCGATACTCGGCGGCACCTATGGTTCAGGGGCTGTCGACAACGCCGCGCCGGCAGCCCTCATCACAGCGCTTGACGTGAGCTTCACCCTTCATTGGGTGACCTTAATGCCCATTGCACTCATGCTTGTCCTGAGCTGGCAGCGCGTGCCCCCCGAAGCCGTATTGACCCTTGCCTCGCTTGCCGGCCTCGTCATCGCTTGGGGCCTTCAAGACGTGCCCCTCGCGGCACTGTTGACCAGTCTGTATGCCGGTGTGTCGAGAGAAACCGGTGCGCCCCTGCTGGATACCCTCATCAACCGCGGCGGGATCGGATCCATGGCATGGACCCTAACCCTTGCGATCCTTGCCATCGGTATGGGCGCATTACTGAGCCAACTTAATTTACTCAAAGCCTTTCTTGCCCCGATCACCCAGCGCATTAAACGCCCCGCACAATTGCTGACCGCATCAACCACCGCGGCGGCCGCCAGTAATGCAGCCTTGAGCGAGCCCTATGCCGCCATCATCCTCAACGGCCAAGTCTTCCAAGACGTCTATGACCGTCATGACATCGACCGGGCCATGCTGTCGCGAACCCTCGAGGAAGGCAGCACGCTGACGGCCGCCCTCATCCCCTGGACCACCACCGCTATCTTCTACAGCGCCATTCTAGGTGTCAGCAGCTTAGACTATGCCCCTTACGCACTGCTCAACTGGATGAACCCGCTCATCGGCATTGCCATGGCTTGGCTGGGCATCGGGTACCTGTCGTCAAATTCGAAGGCCGCCAACACCAACTGACTTGATTGCCCATGATATGCTTCGGCCATCATTAAGATGGAAGAGCGGAGTCATCACCATGACAAATCCCAAGCAAACAACCCTTGATTCAGCCGCAAAAGCCGAGCTGCGAGAAAAGTATTTGTTGGAACGAGACAAACGATTACGCGTCGAAGGCAATGAGCAATATGTCGAGATCAAAAATAACTTCGATCAATTTTTACAAGACCCTCATACGCCCATTCAAGGCCGAGACCCCGTCACCGACCATGTCACCTTTACCTTTATCGGGGGCGGGTTTGCTGGCTTGGTCACGGGGGCACGCCTCAAAGAACAGGGCATCACTGACGTTCGCATCGTTGAAAAGGGCGGCGACTTTGGGGGCACTTGGTATTGGAACCGCTACCCTGGCGCCCAATGCGATACCGCCTCGTTTGTCTACATGCCGTTGCTCGAAGAAACCGGCCACATGCCAACCGAAAAATACGCCCACGGACCTGAGATCCTGGCCCATTGTCAGCGCATAGGGCAGCAATTTGAACTCTATGAGCAAGCCCTATTTCATACCGAGGTCACTGGTTTAAAGTGGCTGGATGATGCGCTGTGCTGGCAGATCACAACCCAACGCGGCGATTGCTTTACCAGTCAATTTGTCGGCATGGGGACCGGGCCATTGCATGTCCCTAAATTGCCCGGCATTCCGGGTTTGGCCGATTTCAAAGGCAAGGCTTTTCATACCAGCCGGTGGGATTACAACTACACTGGCGGCGACGCCAATGGCGCCCCCATGACCAATCTACAAAACAAACGGGTTGCGATCATCGGCACCGGTGCCACCAGTGTGCAGTGTGTTCCGCATCTCGCGAAAAGTTGCGAGACCCTCTATGTTTTCCAAAGGACCCCCTCCTCGGTGGATGTGCGCAACAATCAGCCGACCGATGAGGACTGGTTCAACACCATCGCCACCCCTGGTTGGCAACAGCGTTGGCTTGAGAATTTCACCGCGAACCAAACCGGCGGTATGGCCAGCGAAGACCTTGTGATGGATGGCTGGACTGACCTGTCACGCCGCATTCAAGCCCGCATCCGCACCCTCCCTGAGGCTGAACGGACCCCCCACGGCATGATGGCTGCCTGGGAAGATTCAGACTATGAAAAAATGAATGAAATCCGCGCCCGGGTTGACGACATTGTCAAAGATCCAAAAACCGCGGAAGGCCTCAAGGCTTGGTACCGGCAACTGTGTAAAAGACCCTGCTTTCACGACGACTACCTCGACAGTTTCAACGAACCCGGTACCCACCTGCTGCATACCGATGGCAAGGGGGTTGAGCAGATCACCGAGACCGGCCTCGTTGCCAATGGCGTGACCTACGAGGTGGACTGCATTATTTACGCGTCGGGCTTT
>Ga0209502_10002427_pt1 | contig 15580 bp, 9 predicted proteins | sample ArcticOcean_MG_C_10_FD_187442 | JGI IMG/M metagenome (GOLD analysis project Ga0209502, IMG submission 187442) | Marine microbial communities from western Arctic Ocean - ArcticOcean_MG_CB11_90 (SPAdes) (version 2) | ecosystem: Environmental > Aquatic > Marine > Oceanic | place: Arctic Ocean...
TATCGGGCCGGACTGCGCATTCGCGAGCGCGAACGCGTGCGTGGCCGGCGTGTGCGTCGCCTCTGCGGCGTCGGTAACGCAAATGACGGCTGGAAACAGCACGCTCGGCGTCGCCAACATCGGGGGCGTGGCGTTTTTCGACGTGTCAGGCCTTACCCCCGAAGAACACGCGGCGGTGTTCGCGAACGGGAGTGGGACTTCGTTCTCCGCGATGAGCTTGGCCGCGGCCCCGACCCCGGTGTCGCCAACGCCGCCGTCGCCGCCGCCGCCCGCGTTCCCAGCGTTCCCGCCGCCGTTCCCAGAACTTGCGTACCCGCCACCGTCGCCGCCGCCGTCGCCGCCGCCGCCGAACGCGCCGAACCCGCCGCCGCCGTCGCCGCCGCCGCCGCCCACCCCGGCGCCGCCGCCGATGCCGCTCGCGCCGAGCCCACCGCCGCCCAACCCGTCGCCGCCGCCGCCGCCGTCGACATTGCCGGCGGTAGACGCCGTGCCAGCCTCCCAAGTGCATCGGTGTCACGGAGACCAGTTGACACACAACGTGCTCCTCCCCGTGCCGAACGCGTGGATCAACTCGCAGTATTACTACGCCAGGTGCGACGGGTGCGACTGCGCGTCGGGCGCGCACGACCCCGACTGCAACGGCCAGGATGAACCTGGATTCGCACAAACCCTGTACGGCTGCGGCACCGGGTCGCTTCCCAACGGGTGGGGCAACTGGAAGTGCGTCGCGGGGACGTGCGTGGCGCGGATCGTGGACGACGCCGCCGCGTGCGCGTGCGGCGTGACGGACGCCACCGGGGTTTGCGTTTGCGACGCGATCAACAACGCGACGGCGGTGACCGCGGCCGCGGGAGCCACCGTGGTTACCGCCCCCCCCGCCTGCGTTGAAGTCGTGATGTGGGGCTCCGGCGTGAGCGAGTGCGTTTCGCAAAACAAGAGCTGTTCTGTTTTCGCCGAAGCGGTGCTCAGCGACCCGGCGCGCGCGTCCGCGATGTCGCCGTACGCGAAACACGCGTTTGGCAAAATCAACCCCGGGTGTCAGCAAACGCACTGCGGATTAATCGGCGACGGGGTGTGTCAAGCCTCCCTGAACACCCCCGAGTGCGGGTACGACGGCGGCGATTGCTGCGCGAAAACCTCCCGGTTCGGGTGTTACAAAAACAAAGCGGAGAACGTTTTCGGGGGGACGTTGTTTGAAACGGAGCGGCAAATCGATGACGCGAAGTGGGCGACGTGTTCCGACCCGACTGGGTCGCACGACGACCACTGGCCAGCCATCGGCCGCCACCCCATGAAACCCACGGAGATGAATCGCGGGTGCGACTGGTACCCCAACGGCACGCGGTGGATCGATCAGTTTTTGACCTCGCACCTCGTGTACGACGTGATGGACGTGCCGGACGCGTACCACGGTCTTCTTGGTACCTTCGCGGACACCAACGCCACGTTGTTCGAAACTGCGGGGCGGTACAACTTTGGAGACGCAAACGTCGGGTATCAAACCGCGATGACCGCGGCTGGCGAAACCACCACCGCGTCGTGGACCTCGCCCGTGCCAACACTACAGAGCTGGGTTCGCTCGACGCACGTCATCGAACCGGACGCGGCGCCGTTTCGGGACTACACCTTCTTTGCCACCAAAGGGTCCTACGTCAGCGCCTTCGCGTTTTCGCCCCTGGACGAGACCTACATCGAGCTCATCGCGCCAAGTGGCGACGGCGCCGTCGCCAACGCCTCCGCGCTGAATACCGCCGCCGCGTCAACCACAATGGTTTCCCCGTCCGGGTTCGTCGATTTCGACGTCACAAGAGGCTTCGACGCCGCGGCGGCGCTGACGTGGCACGAAAACACCTGCCGATGCGCCGGGTGCTGGTGCTCGTGCGGCAGCGCGGGTACGCCTGGGAGTTTGTTCACCTCGGCGGGCGCGGATATTTTCCCAACCACATCAGGCTCGGAAACCGGGTATTTCCCATCCCAAACCAGCCTCACGAACCACCGCGCCGAGTGCGGGTACGGGAAACCGCTGGTGAACGATTACAGGGTGTACGTCGACGGTACCGGGGGGAACTTCTTGTTGAAAACAACCGTCGAGCAGCTCAACCCCGTGAACCACCCCGTGGGTGTTAGCGTACAGGTGTTCGAACCCGTTGAGTTGGTTTATTCGAATTGCACGAAACAAAGCAGCAGTCCATTGTTCGTGGACTGCTGCTGGCCGTACGCGACAGACACGTGTAACGTCCGCGAAGGCGAAATGGCGCTCGTGCATAACGGCGCGGCGACCGGTTCAGGTTCAAGTTCAACCAGCAAAGTTCTGGTTGCCAAAAAAGGGTTTTACACGGTCCGCCTCACTTCGTACGGCGTCGGAGGTACCGGGTATACCCTGAAAATCGAAACAGAAACCGGTAGCACCACCGTGCTGCCGGACATTTTATTGCCCGACACTGGCGGCGCCGTGGCCTTTGGCGAGGTCAAGTTTGGAAGCATCGCGTCTTCCGGGGAAACGCACGCGTATACGTTCGACGCGGTGGCGGGCGACGTCGTGTCCGTCGCGGCTGGTCCGGACTGGGCACCCGTTGGAAGCAACGCGTGGCTCCGGTGCGGCATGCCGTACGGCTTGGGCCGGACATGTCTTGATACGCACTTGGTGTTGCTCGACCCGAACGGCACGGTGGTGAGCGGAAACAACATCGTGAAGGACACCGCGCAGTCCATGTTGAAGCCGTACGCCGCGCGAGCGAACGAGTGGGGGTTCGCGAGGGAGGACTCGATGTTCCCCGCGGGCGCCACGTCGAGTAGTAACACTCGCGCCGCGCCCACCCGGTTGGCGTTGAGTGGCACGTACACCGTGCGTGTGGGTTCGCACACCGGCAGAGTCGCGGACGGCGCATCGCACGTCTCGCAGAAGCTTTCTCCCGTTGGCGGGTATTACGTCACCATCGATAAAGTCGGATCCATTTCAGCCGCGAAAGATTTCACGTGCCCCGAGGTCCCGCCCGAGGTGGTGGCCGCTGGTAACGAAAAACGCGGGTGCGCCAACATCCTGTGGGCCAGCACGAACACCTACGACAACCCGTACAAAGCGTACAGACACCAAAACTGCGAGCTGCACACGCCGCAGCGACGCTCTGGGTCGAACCTTCCCACGTTTCACAACCACCGCGTTTTGAAAAGCGGCGTCTACGCGCTTCGCGTGCGGTTCAACCAAAACTCCGCGACCAATTTGCGCGTACCGGTGGCGCCGTTCAAGGCTGGTTTAGTCACCACCGCGACTCCGTTGTCCAACGCCGACGCTGTTCTTTACCAAATGAGAACCCCCAAGCTTACTGGGTCGCATTGGAGCGACGACGTCGTTGTGTCCAAACAGTACCGGCTTCGGGAGAGCGTGACGCCGGCAACGCCAACGACGGCGACGGTGCCAAACGTGACGTACGGCGACGGCGGCGTATTTTTCGACGCGAACTGCGCCGGGGTACCCCTCAACGCGCAGTGCGTCGCGCCGCAAGGCGTGTTGACCAACACGCAGTGCTACGCCTCCACGAAGTGGTTTGACAAAAACGAAAATGAGCAGGCGAACGAGATGGAGGTGACACACGAGTTCCGCGTGCGCTTTGCGGGTGTCGTGGGTGACGTCGTGTGCATCACCGCCGCCCCGAAAACACCGGGATCCGGCGTGCTCGCCGCCGGATCGCAACCGCGGATTGTTTTACAAAAAGAGCTGACCGCGTCAACCCACGAGTTCATCGCCTTCGCGGAAACCACGCTGGGCGGCGGCAGCGCGATCGCGGACGCATACAGTGTCACGCCCACGACGGTGGCACCCGTGGTGCCGTCGGACGCCGGCATCGGCATGTTCGCCCAGACGTTGTCCGCCACGGCGACCTACACCGCACTGGTCACCGGGTTTGCCTCCTCTGAAACCCCGCTGGTTAAGGTTTTTAAGTGCCCTGAAGAGAAAACCACGTTCGGCTCGACGATCACGGACCTTCTCACGGAGTGTCGCGCCCGGAAAGGGTTATCGACGTGGGACAAGTGCGCGAGCCCGGATGGCACGCCCGTTTCTTTCGACACCGCGGGAACCACCGTCACGGTGGGCGGCACCGCAAAGACGTACGCGCGCGTGTACGGCAACACCGCGTTTGACATCACCGGCAACGCCGCGACCGACAAACTTTATTGGGAAATCACCGTGGGCGTCACCTCAACCGCGGCGGACACGAACTTCGAAGTCGGCATCGCGTCGTTCAACATGAAGTTCGGGGAGTTTTTCAAGTTCACCAACAACGGTACGCCGCAAGGGGGGCCTACGTGGTTGGGCAAGATCGGTTTCGTCCGCCCGGGCGACGTCCTGATGTTCGCGGTTGATTTGGAGAATAACAAGATGTGGGGCGGTAGGAACGGGTTCTGGGACGGCGGCTCCGCTTGGCACGACACCGCGGGAACTCGGTTCAACAACTTCGACAAGAACGGAGACCAGCTCGCCAAGGCGAGCGACTCGCGCAACTTTTCGCTCTGCGCCGGACACAACTTTTTCGATTGCCGCAAACCACCAGCCACCTGGGACGCCTCGAACGCGAACACGCAGGAGGGGTATTACCACTGCTGTCCTTTCCGCCAGCCGGCCACCGCGTTTGGGGCGAACGCCGCGACCGGGGTGAACACCGCGTTCTGGACCAACGACTTCCACCTCCCAACCGAGTCGTACCCTTATCCCACTAACAACTGGATCTCCGCCGCTTTGGGGAACCCGGTTAACGACGGGGAGGGCAGCATCACCACAAACGGCGGCGCGCAACACTCGGCGTACAACGGGGACGACCTGGAGACGGAGAGTAAGTTATTCGCCCCCGTGGTGATTGGCCGGATGGGTCAGACGTTTACCATCAACCACGGCAAGGGTCCCTTTGCGTACACGATTCCGTGCGGGTACAAGCCGCTGTCCGACCTCGCTGCGGACGACGCCACGACAACCACGACCTCGACCGTCGTGGTGACCGCCAGCTGCTGGACCGTCGGCGGGCTGTGCGACACCTTCATCTTGACTGGAACTAATTCTCCGACGTGCACTGCGTTTGCATCGACAACCACGACGCTCGTGCATGACAGCACGGACAGCTCGGACAGGCTCCTATACTCGGGAAATGGAGACTGGGCGTACTACTATGGCGCAGCCGGTATGACTGTCGACGGTGCTACCGCCGCGACGTGGAACACGATCCAAGGGTGAGCGCGCGGAGCGCGCGGCATACGACTGCTCTTCTCGCGAGGACCACCGGCAACAATAAATCTGCTAGAGTGCTACACCAGCACCAGCAACAATAGAACTGCTAGAGTGCAACCGCACCAGCAACCCGCTAAAGTGCACACCAGCACCAGCGACAATAAACCTGCTAGAGTGGAACAGGCGGACAGCCGCACTGTGTCGTCCGTCTCGTCCATTCTTTTCAATTTATAAAAAGATTTATTTCTAATTTTGTCCGTTCCATGCTCTTTCTCGGTAGTATTAATATGCCTACACGTAGTCGTACACCGTACACAACGCTCCGTTGCCTACACATAGTCGTACACCGTACACAACGACTCATTCCCACGCGTTCGTCACGTCGGCGCGAAGACGCGTTTTGTTTTTTTCAAATCTCGCGTTTTTTTCGTTTTGTTCTTCGTCGCCTTCGCGTCTACCACGTCGGCGTACGCGTCGTACCACGCTTCGCCTGCGCGGCGCCACGTCACCGCATTGGCCGTCGCGGCCAATGTGTTTCGGGAGAGAAGTGCTACCTCCGCTTCCATTGATTCCACGGAAGCGTTCGCCTCCGCGAGCGCCGCGCGAAGCGAGTTGATCGTTTCGTTCATTTGTGAAGCGTGTGCGGTGTCGATTTCGATTTCGCCGGCCGAAATCGGGCAAAACGCGCTCGTCGCGGTTTCTGAACTATGGATACCCCACCGCGAGGAGTACAAGGGCGTCGACGCACATGGCGCGAGCCCGATTGTTGTGGTCGACACAAGGAAAGCGACCGCAACCGCGGCGACACCACCAACTGCGTTCCCGATACTCCCCACGCGACGCGCGAACGACCTCGTGTGAGGTCGCGCGACGACGACGCGCGTGGGCGAAAGAAAGGGCGTCTTTGGTTTAAACGCGGGAAACTCGGTGGAGTTGCAGCGCGTATCAGTCGTCCCGAGGGCGTTCGCGCACGCGCGTGTGAGGTGCGCGGCGTGCCCCTTTGTGCGTGCAGAGACACCCACGCGAGACGCACGCATGGACTCCTCCGCCAGCGCCAGCCACGCGTCGGGGGTGGTGGGGGTCAGGGTATCGGGGTGTGTATTCGTGGACACGTCAAAACCGCCGTACTTGCGACCGCTCGGGGAGGGCGTCGTGTCATCGTGCGGGTTTTTGAGGTTTAGCTCACGCGGCGGGACATCAATATCCACCCAATCGTCCTCGGCGAGACACTCGATATGACGGTCGGGTGGCGGGGGATGCATCTCGCGCGGCGTGAGGTGCGCGGCAAAAAGTGGGCATGAAAATTTGCCGGAAATAATTCATTCGAACTCGACGTCTCGGCTCGTCGGCGCACAGCTGTGCGTCGAAAAGTTTCAGCGAGCCACCCCAGTTTCCCCAGCGCGATGCTCCGCGCTATCCCGACCGCCGTCGCCGCGTCCCGCGGCGATGCGCACTCGTCACACCCGACTCGAGTAGGCCGTCGACCAGCCGCGGGTCGCCCCGTGCGTAGAAACGTCTCCGATGGTCGAGATGAGGTGGCCTGCATCGATGTGGTTTCGGGCCGAAATCGTTTCGGGGCCCCTCTTTCGGCGGTCGCGCTAATGAGCGTCCTCGCCCCTCTTCCCGCCGCCGCTGAAGGTCTGGAGGTGTGGCGTTTCCCGGATGGCTCGAATCCCCTCGAGGCACTCTTCGCGGGCCCGACGCCGATTCCGGGAATCACGGGCGAGATCACCGGGGTGTGGTTCGGAGATCTGTTCGCGTTCATGAACCTCACTTTGTTGGTAGGCCTGATTGCGTTTTCGGCGAAGAGCGAAGAAAGGTAACAAACTATAACGGATATTCTGGATTTCACCAAGCCTGACAAAAAAATAAGGAATAACTAACTAATTTTAGCTAACTTTTATTGCGTTATTTTTATTTGACGTTATTTAATTAGCCACAACGTAAAAAATACCTTGAATTATTTTTAATTAATTTGGACGTTTTGATGACTGGATGTCATTCAATTAATTAATTAATTAATTCCAGAGGTATTTTAACGCTGTGGCTAATTAAATATCGTCAAATAAAAATAACGCAATAAAAATAACGTGATTTTAATTAACGTTAGAATTAGCTATTCCTTAAATTAAATTATTTTTTTGTCAGGCTTGGTGAAATCCAGAATACAAGGATACCAAGGATATACCCAGACCACTAGACTACCTAGGCTACTAGACGTATTACTTCCCCTCATTCCCCTTTACCTCGGTTTCTCGTCTCCAGCGCCTGCATGAGCAACCCGGCTAACGTTTTTTTACACAAACCCATCAGCCCATCCATCGTTCCGTCCATCGAAACAATCAACGGCGCCATCGCCGGGTGTTCCACCATCAACCCGCCCGCGCACTCCAAGCAAGTTCCTTGGTGTATTAACTCGTCAATCAACCCGTCTGGAATGGGAGAAAATTTTATCACGCTCGTGTCCGTGGCACAGAAAACAGCCCCCGTTCCGAGGTCGGTCACTGCGTACGCGCCCACCGTGGACACGGGTTTTTCGCCGTAACTTTTAATGAAAACTCGAGCCTCGTTTTCGTCGAGTGGTTTTTCGCGAACAACACCGTCGTACACGACAACCTGGTCGCACGTGATGAGCAGCGTGTTTTTTGATGCTTTCATCGCAGTGCTGTCACCATACTCACTGTCATCGCATGCAGTATCACGCACGCCATCCCCAGCCTTCATTCGCGCCACAATCGCATCCGCCTTCGCCAGCGCCAGTTCCGTGACCAACTGAGCCGGGTCGTCGCACCGAATTGCTTTTTCGTCGATGCCCGCCACGACGACTTGGTACGTAAACCCCATCTCGGTGAGAATAGCCTTGCGCGTAAACGACCCGCTTCCCAGCACGATTTCCACACCCGCGTCTTCGACCGCGGTCACGACGTGCACGTCACCGGAAGTCTGCCCACCACTCGCCGCGCACACGGTGTGCTCGCCGTACGTCGAGGACGCCATCGCGGCGGAGTTTCGGCACGAGCTTCGCAGTTCTTTTCGTCGCGGCGGCGCAACACGACTGGCTCTGGAGTGGCGCGCAGGGCGAACGCGCGAGGCAGCAAAAACAGCTGCGCGGACCAGAGAAAGGGGAGGGCACCGCGCGCCGAGGATCATCGGTGCGCTGGAGGTCTGGGGATGACAAAGACGATTTCGTTCAATAAAAGCGCTCGCACAGGACAAAATACCACTGATTTTATGGTGCCCACCTGGCTTTCCACGGCAGTGCACGCGGTCCTTCACGCCGCCTTGGCAGTTCGAGGTGCGCGATGGCGTCGGCGTGCCTCGCGGTGACACCACGCGCGCATGGCGTCGCGTTGACACCCTCCACATCGTCCCGAGGACACCGTGGCATCTCCCCGCCGAAGTCGTCTAGGCACCCACAGAGACATCTCGTCGCGAATTCGTCCAAGGGCGGTGCCTCCGACGTGGTGGGCGAGGTTTTTACGAACCTTCTGGGTTTCTTCAAACAACGGGTTGACTTGGCGCTGGAGGATGGGGATGAAACCGCGATTTCGCGCATCGTAGCGCGGAGTACTTCGGGGGGGGCGTTTACGAGGGAAGGTCCATCGGCTGATTTCGCAACTTGGGCGGTCGATTTGAGTATTTTCGTTAGGGACCCGGTCGCGGCCGGGCCGATTGACGGAAAAATCGCGGCACGCACGGAAAGAACGTTTGTCACCCTGGAAATGGTGTTCGTGCCGAGAGACAAAGACGTGTATCCGTCACGGGGAGCCGCGTTCGTGACCGGAAGCCGGTTCTTCGCGACGGAAAAGAACGGGAACAACCGAAGCGCCGGGTACTGGCTCGGGGACGAGCCTGGGTTTTTCAAATTCGCGCTCCCCGCGACGACGGAGATTGCGGTGGCAAACACCGTGTGCGTCCCGTGTGGGCAGGTGTTTTTCAACGAAAAAATTGAGTTGCACGGAAACGACGACGACGATGCCGGCGGCGAAGCGACTGGACCTGACGTCTCTGAAACTGGAAAACGTAAAAGTACGAAAACGAAAACGAACCCTCGCCTCGTCGCCGGCGTCGCGAAGGTAAAGAGGAACGTCCCCACGACGTTCATGGGGGCGAACTACTCAGGGATACTCGCCGAGTTCGTGATCGTGGGAACGTTCACGGCGAGACGACGGAACTGAGGGGGATTGAGGAATTTTTAGACCGTGTAGATGCGTAGACGTAAACTCTTGTAACCTTCGTATAAAAAAACGAACGTCAGGTCCGTCCCACGCCGCCCAGAAACGCGTTCGCGTCCGGCGCGTCGCCGTTGAAGTCGGCGTTCGAGAAGTCGAACCCCGGGTGTTCCAGCTGGAACCGTTCCTTCATCAGGCGTTGTTTCTCGTTTTGAATCTCATTCGGGGGCAACTGCGTGTCGTGACCACAAAACGCACCCGCCCACGGCTTACCGCGCTCGCGCTTTTGCAACTGCAAATGTAACGATTTTGCCTTTTGTGTCGAGCTCTTTTCCCCCGACTCGTCGCCATCCTGCAACGTCCAGAAACTCTCGGACACCACGACCGGGGCGTAAAGGGCGTGGGTTAAATACGCAGGGTTGCCTTTAATACCCACGCTTACTGACCCGGTTTCAATCGTGACCTGCAAAACCCCCGCCGAAACCCCGGCCGGTACCGAGATGTACACGTTCACTTCCTCCAACGTTTGATCCCATTCGTAAACCACACGACCGTCGTGTGTCCAGGAATGACGAGTGCTAGGCGCGAGCTGGTCGGTCATTTTTCCCTCTGGGTTCGTGCCGTGCCGCTTTGCGAATGACCAACACGCGTGTCGCAGTACACCGCGAATCCGTCGCGACGCCACGACGGCGCGACTCAGGGCGCCACCCACCCGCGAGCGCGGCACGATCTGATTCCTTGACATTCGAAGTTGAAAAATTTCAACAAATTTACGAACAGACAAGTCTCGTGACGTTCGCGTGACGACCGGCAGTTTGAGACGCGCGGCGCTCGGGTTGCGTGTCACACCAACCTCATCGCGACGACGACGTCGTCGTCGCCGATGACCGCCGATGACGAGTCGGTGACTCCGCCGAAAAACAAGTGGGATGCGCTGAACAAATCCCGAAAAGATGCAGCGTGGCAAAAATTTCTGTTCCCACTATTTTACGCCCCCATGCTCCCGCTGATACGCATAGCCCTGCGGAATCACCCGCGGTATCGCAACCGGGCGTACGCGGCGGGCATCGCGACCGGGCTGGCGCACGCGGGCTGGGTGATGAGCGGAGACAGCAGCGTGTGACGAACGAACTCTTGTGTGGAAGGGATGGAACGTTGGATTGACGGAAAACTTCAGAGACATGATATGATGTCCTCGCGAAGCGAATCTCGCGTCGGTATTCTTCGATCATGTCGATGTTGCATCCGGTCGCTGGACTCACAGTTAATCGCCATGCAGTGTGCTATGCGACCGCACTCTTTTCGAGTGTCATGCAGGCAGCTTACTCGAGCTGGATACTACTCTCTCGACTAGTACTACCTTCTCACGGTCAACAACTTGATTTCTTTTTTTGAAAACCGACACAACCCACCGCGCGGAGGTATATCGGCAGCGCGGAGAGTTGATACGTTGGGTCACCAAGATCGAGTAAGCCACGTTCGTGCGCCGTGGACCTTCTGATGTGTCCGATACGACCCATGTGGTTGCTGCGGTCGGTTTTCCCATTCGTGAACGTTGCGTTATTGTTCAGTTAAATCGGTAGTTCATTTGAAAGTAATTCTCAATCAGAAAACACCCGGCAGGGGAGTCCTTCGTGGATGTACACCGCGTGTGACCGGCCACGGTCGCGTCGCGTGCACCAGGGAGGACGACCCCGCGCGCCAGGCGCGCGGGCGAACAGGATGCTGAAGCCTGGGGCGCGGAACCGAGTTTTTCCTGTGATTTTATGAATTTAGAATTACAAAATGAATGGTACCAGTACTTCCCTAACGACAATGTGTGTAGACCTTTCTTCCCAGCCCACATATTCCACGGGCGAATCATTCTACTACGCAGTTTGATGACTCCGTCGCGAGCCCCATTTGTTTCAACTGCGCTTCGCAGCAGTCGCATTTGGGGTAGACGACGAACTGTTGCCAGCCGTCCAGCGCATCGCCCGCCGCGTATTCTTGAACTAGTCCGCGCCATTGGTTCGTGTCGTTCAGACTCATGAAACCGCCCGTAAAGTCTAGCATGTACCCCTTTCGCCCGTCCGTAATGCTTGTTGTGGTGAGCACCACATTCTGCGACGCGTCCAGAATCTCGACGTATAACCCGATGGCTCGGTTGTTACAACACCAGTTCGAGTACAGAAAGACACCTCCGATCTCCTTCTCCTCGCCCAGGTCAACCATCACCCATCCCCCGTTGTTGGTGTGACAATACGTGCTCACATCGTTATCTAACAAAACATCGGAGGTACCACCCCACCCTTCGTAACTGGAGGTGACGGGTTTTAGGAGCGCCAAGTTCGTGTCAAGGTCGCCTGGTTTCCAAACTATCAACTCAGAGAAATGGAGGTACGACGTGTCCAGGATCAGCCGAACGTATCGACCGACCAGCTGTGCGTGTGCGAACTGGACCGGCACCAAGAGCAACACTAGAAGCGCACTGACCACGAGCGATGTGCCATGCCAGCGCGACGATACCCCCGACGACCGAACGACGCTACGGGCGGGGCCTCGCATGGTGATATGCCGTCTAGGGTACGTGCATGTCGAACACGACATGCGAGACTTTGCGAAAGTCTCCAAAGTCTCCAAGAAGTGCGAAACGACGCCGACACGTGGCCGTAGAAAAATCGAAAACGATAAAGGTCAAGAAAAAAAATAAGGAGGAAGTAGTCCCATCGTTATTAAATACAGGAACGCGGCAGCGGCAAAGAACAGGCAACGAGGTCAGACGAGAAGTGCAGAAGCGGTAGTAGTCTTACTTTTCCTTATTCACAAATCACTCCCCTCCCAGCGCAGCAGCGGAGAGCTCGGCGAGGATCGCGTTGGCGTCGCGCGCTGTTTCTTTGTTTGTTTCCGAAGTCATCTTGAGCACCACGACGCCCAGTTTCGGAATCGCGAGCGGCAGCTGGTCGCCTTGCTGGGTAATGACCCCCCGTTCCGCGTTGCCGCTGCCAGGCCACCCCCCGAACTCGGTGGATTGCGAGTTGAACACCTCCACGAACCCGTTTGGGGCGTCGCCCCAGGGCTGGCCCACTCCGACGCCGTACGGCGACGCCGCGTCCCATTGGCAGTCGCCGTCGTTGACGACGACGATCATTCTTTCGTTGATTTGTGTGCCGTTTTCGTCCGGCCCCTCGTAATGCCTCTCAATGACGATGATCCCGTTCTCGGAATCGGCGTGCGTCACCCTCGCGGAACCTCTTGTCAGCGCCATGTGCGCGGTTCGCATTTTGTTCGCCGCGGAGACGCACGCCATGCCTTCCGTGGCGAAGTTGTCGCCGCCAACGATCAAACTCCAGTCCATGCTCGCGTCCGGGGTGGTGTGCCAGTGCCCGTCCTGCGAATGTTAAAAAAAGGTGTCAGTCTTGAGTGTACAAGTGCCATGTATGGGCAAACAGTCTACTTTTGATGTATGTAGTAAACAGTAGTTACTCTGGACAATCGGCAAAAAGTGTGTTGGATTTGGGAAACGCGCAATACGCACTTGGTGCGTCTCCGTGCCCATGAACAGCATGGGAATTCCAACCCCCGCGGCGGCGATACCCCACCACAGGCGCATGCTCGCCCGCGCTCTCCACTCCCCTCGCCCTCCGAAACGGCTCGCCCAGTGTCCCAAGTCGTGCGTATGACCGGGTCGCTTACCGATCGTGTCGTGCGAGCCCATGGGAAATTTGACAAACGCGTGGTTGTTGTGGTACCCGCCCGGGCCTTTCGCGACTTGTTCCAGACGTTCCATGTTCCCCTTCCAGTGGTTGGTCATCCCGGCGCAGTTGTCGCTGTTGCTGAAAAGCCAGCACGAATCCGCGCCTAGTTCACCGGGGACGTGCCCGCCTTCAGGCGAGTGCTCCACCACCACGAACTTGTCGTTTCCAAACTGCCGCGCCCGATTCGTCACGCGCCGCACGAAATCAGGCGGCATGGAGTGCGCGCTGTCGATCCTGACGCCGTCGCAGTTGTACTCGTCAAGCCACGTGTCCATCGTCGCCGCCAGGTAACTCTGGACCTCTTCTTTCCAGAACGCGAACCCCTGGCCCCACCCGGTGTCGCCCGCGCGTTCGAAATAAATCCCACCGTTCCCGTCGCTCCACCCGTCGAACTCCCACAGCGAATTTCCGTTCGCCGCGCCGTGGTGCAGCGCCACGTCCACAAGCACCGCGATTCCTTTTTTGTGCGCCTGCTCTACTAGCTCCGCAAACTCCAGCGCGTCGCCGTACGGGCCGTGCACGGCGTGCATTAACCTCGGGTTGTACCCCCACGCCCCCCCGAACTCGGTGTGCGGCAGGAGCTGGAGGCAGTTGAAACCCAGATCTTTGATGTACTGTAGTTTCCTGGTGAGCGCCACGAAGGTCCCGGGCGCGGTACCTAGATCGGGATCGCCCACCCCGGTGAACGTCCCGACGTGGCACTGATACATCACCAGCGCGTCGTGGTCCGGGGCTTTGAACTTGCTCCACGTGAACGATTTAGGGTCCACCACGAAACACACGTTGGATTCGAAATCGGTTTCACGCGCCCACGGATCCCTGTGATTGTAAAAAGAACGTGTCAGTCTTGTATGGGCAAACAGTGTGCCTGGATTTGGGAAACGCGCAATACGTACCTGCGCGTGAACGTCTCACCGCCCGGCATGGTGACTTCAAACGCGTACCGCCAACCCGCGCCGACTTGCTGCACTTCCTGTCTCCACACCGACGACTCCGTCGGGTCCCGGTACATCTCGTACCGAGCCGGGACAGGGAGACCGGCGGAGGTGTCGTACCCTCTGAGCGGATCGGGGGCGCCGCCGTATAAAAGCAACGTCATCTTCTCCGAATGCGGCGCCCACACCCCAAACGCGCACCCGATGGATGTCACGTTCGCGCCGAGTTTCGAAGTGCGCGCCTCGACGTCGTCCTGCGTGGCGTTCGCTAGGAGGTCAACCTCGGGAACAGCGGTGGCTGGTTCGGTCACCAGTGGGTCAGGTACAGACACCGGCACGGTCGGCACTTGGTACCCGTCTGCGTTGACGCCGTCGGCTTTCGCGCCATCCGCCCGCGCGGCGGCGATGGCGGCGTCCGCCCTCGCCTGCGCCTGCGCTGCTTCCACTCGCTCCGCGGCCGCGGCGGCGACGTTCGCGGCGCGAGCCACTTCAGCCGCTTCTACTTTCGCAGCCGCTTCCGCTTGGTCCACGCTTCGCCGCTGCTCCATCTCGGCCAACGCCCGCGCCTGCGCTTGCTGGGTCTGTAAAAGCTCCAAGGCTTCCGCATCCTCCTTTTCCTTCACGACCGCCGCGGCCGCGTCCGCCTTGGCCTTCGTCTCAGCCGCCAACGTGCGTTTCGCGGAATCCGCCAGCGCCATCGCGGTAGCCCTCGCCTCGCGCGCCGCTTTGGCTTTTGCCTCCGCCGCCGCGAGATCCGCGAGATCCTCTTTTTGTGTCGCAACCGGGTCGGCAGCGGGCGGTGTTTGGGCCGCCAGCTTGGCCGCCTCATCGTTCGCCGCTCTTTCTTGCTCCGCGACCGCGGCAGCGGCAGCCTCGGCGGCGGCCATTTTCTCCTCAGCCTCTGCTAAGCGACTCTGCGCTTCTTCTCGCGAAAGACGCTCGAGCTCGGCAGTCGCCGCCGCCGCGCGCGATTCCGCGGCGGTCGCGCGGTCGCGCGCGGCTTGTTCGGCAGCCGCCTTTATTGCCGCCGCAGCTTCTGTATTCACCGGATCCACAGGCGCTTCGCTCGCGTCCGCGTTCGCCTCGCCCGCTTTTTCAGCCTCCGCCCGTTTCAGCATCGCGACGATTTTCTTCTCCGCCTTTTGCTTCTCCGCTTCCCTCGCGGCACGGGTTTGTTCCAGCGCCGCCGCGGACGCCACCGCGCGTTCCGCCGCCATCGCATCCGCCTGCTCCGCATCCAGCATCGCCGCATTCGCAGCTTCGAAGGCTTCCAACTTAGCCTCAGCTTCGGCGAGCTCCGCCGCGGCGCGCGCGGAGGCTTCAGATTCGGCGGGCGCCGCTGACTCGGCGGGGGGGGTTGGCGCTGCAGTCGGAGGCGCAGTCGGAGGCGCAGTCGGAGCTGCGGTCGGAGCTGCGGTCGGAGCTGCAGTCGGCGTTGCAGTCGGAGCTGCAGTCGGCGCTGCGGTCGGAGCTGCAGTCGGAGCTGCGGTCGGCGCTGCAGTCGGCGTTGCGGTCGGA
>Ga0209502_10002439_pt1 | contig 15558 bp, 20 predicted proteins | sample ArcticOcean_MG_C_10_FD_187442 | JGI IMG/M metagenome (GOLD analysis project Ga0209502, IMG submission 187442) | Marine microbial communities from western Arctic Ocean - ArcticOcean_MG_CB11_90 (SPAdes) (version 2) | ecosystem: Environmental > Aquatic > Marine > Oceanic | place: Arctic Ocean...
AAACTGACATAGATTTTGTTAATTTAACTTATAAGCTAAGCTTAGGAGGAGGTTCTTCGGAGCAGGATGGTATGGTTAAAGACTTAATTGCAGATCAAGCTTTTAATAATACATCAATGAAGAAGAGGATGTTAGATAAAGTAAGGCGTAAAAATACGATTGTTATTCAAACTAACTTCTCATCTGCAGCAGGAGGCGTTTAATATGTTCAATTTAATTAAAATAAGTTCACTGTCTATACTAATAACTTTAGTTTTATCTTTTTCTAATACTGCTTTTTCTGCTCTAGTTAACGCTTCTCAAGGTGCTGATGTTCCTGCATGTTCAACAACTGCGGCTATGATGACAGCAGGAGGTGATTGTAGAACAACACCCTCTAAATTTGAAATTTCAGTTTTTGAAATGGGTGTTTGTACTGCTCACCCTTTTACTGCTGACGGTACAAAAACAGATATATCAACTATGGATAAAACAACATGCTCAACTACTTTCTTAGCTACTGACCAAACAAACGGAAGCGTTATTGATATCGCTACTGCTATAGGTGGATCTCTGGATCTTGTTGGAACTAGCACAAGACCAGCTAATGGTTCTTATGGATTCCCTTACATTATTTTGAGTGAAAAATTTACAGTAGGAGTTAGTATAGAAGGATTTGATGGAAATACATATAATGGTGATGCTAGTGCTGTTGTTGCTAGCGGTGGAACTTTAGCTGATTATGACGATAACCTTAGAAATTTTGGGGGGCCTAATTGTGAATCAGGTTACGTAGGAGCAACCATTCCTATTGGAACAATTGATGCTTTTCTGACTGATTCATCATTAGTAAGGGGTGATGAAACTGAAGTATCAAGTCAATTATGTACTAAGGTAGGTAAGTTAGTTGGTATTATAAATTTAACGACGCCATTTACAATAACTCCCAGTACTTTAAAGATGCAATTTAACTTTATAGTTACTGACTATGGAATTAGTATGACTGACACTGGTACGAATGGTTATCCAAATGAGTATGGTAGTGCACCTTTTTCAGGTACTTTTACTATTACAGAGGCTCCAGCTCAATAATTATATCTTGAAAACTTCTGCTAGTTCTTTATAAAATGATATTGTAATATTAAAAAAATAATATAGGAGAATGTGAGTGACAAATTGTTTTCATTTAGCGATACCAGCTGGAGAAATTAAAACTGCCCTAGGCTTTTATTGTGATATTTTAGGTTGTAAAACAGGCAATCAAGAAGAAGGTCATTGGATTGATGTTAATTTCTGGGGAAACGAGTTAACACTTCACGAAACTAAGACTAAACAAGTACGTGAACGTCATCATGTTGATATGGGAGATGTATGTATTCCTCATTTTGGTGTTCATCTAGAAGCGAAAGATTTTGCGGAAGTAAAAAAACGTATTGAAGCTAGCGATATAGATTATTTTGATAAACCTTACAGAAGATTTAAAGGTTCAAAATTTGAGCAAGAAACTTTTTTTATAGAAGATTTCAATGGTAATGTTTTAGAAATAAAGACAATGTCTAATCCAGAAATATTATTTGAAGTAACTACTTAAAAATTAAAATATTCTCGAATATTAAACCAATATAAAATCATTGGATTTAACGTCATAGTACATTAGCTCGCCTGATCCAATATCATGCCACAAGCCATGAAGACTGAGTGTTTCGTTTTTGATAGCATTGGCTATAAAAGGAAATGTTGTTAAATTTTCTATAGAGGTAAGAACTGTTTGTTTTTCTAATGCTCTGATTTTATTACTTATACTTTGCTCTTGAGAGATTTTCTCAAAGCTAGGTCGTAATATTTCTAACCAAGATGCAACAAAATTACTATCTTCATATAAATCAGGGGTACTTCCAGAAAAATAATCAAAGCATGATTTAACACCTCCACATGTCGAATGGCCTAAAACTATTATATGAGGAATTTTTAAAGTTTTTACGGCGTATTCAATTGCGGCAGATGTACCATGATAATCTTGATCTTTTTTAAATGGTGGAACTAGATTTGCGATGTTTCTATGAATAAAAAATTCACCAGCATCTGATCCAAAAATTGAAGTAACATGAACTCTGCTGTCACAACAAGAAATTATCATAGCCCTTGGGTGCTGACCATCTTCTGCTAGTTTATGATACCAACTTTTATTATTAGAGAATGTAGTCGCTTTCCATCCATTGTAACGTTGAATTAAATAATCAGGTAATGGTTTTAAAAAAGATAAGTCCACGTTTAACTCCAGTTTAATTACTATCTAAATATCAAAAAAAAGTATTATTATCAAATAAATTTAAATAGTATATTTAAACACTTTTTACTATTAAATCTATTAAAGTTAACCTTTTAAAAAGATAAAATTATGCATGTAATAAAAAATATAATTAGATACCCTATTAAAGGCTTATCTGAAGAATATTTAGAAAATATTGTTTTAAAAAAAAATCAGGTACTTCCTGGTGACAGAGAGTTTGCCTTAGCTAGATATAATGTTGAGTATAATGATAGTAATCCAAAACATTTAAGAAAGACTAATTTTCTTGCTTTAGTTAAAGAAGAAAAGCTAGCAACGTTAAAATCAACTTTTAATCCTAATACAAAACATTTATTAATAAAGTTAGGTGAAAACACCGTCATAGATGAGTATATAAAAGATAAAAAAAGCATTGAAAAAGTAGAAACATTTTTTCAAGAATACTTAAATCTGCCAATTAATGAAAAACCTAATTTGGTACAAGGTATTCCGGTTAAAGAAAATGGAGGATTAACTCATTCTTTCTCTGATATCCCAGATAAAGCAATTTCAATAGTAAACTTAAATACTGTTAAGGCTTTAGAAGAAAAAATTGGTAAATCAATAAATTCATTAAGATTTAGGGGTAATTTTTTGATTGAAGACGGAAATCCTTGGGAAGAATTTAATTGGATTGGTAAAAAAATACATATTGGAGGGTGCGTTTTGGAAGTTTTTAAAAAAACACAAAGATGTGCAGCTACTATCGTAAATCCTGTAAATGGAGAAAGAGATATAAATATTCCTAAAGAAATTAATACTCATTTTGGACATATAGATTTAGGAGTTTATGCTAAGGTTATAAAAGGTGGTAAAGTTTCTATTTTAGACAAATTATTATTATAGGTTATAGAGTTGATTAGCTTAAAACTATTTAATTACTTTAAAAAGTTAATTTAGGAAATAACAAATTGAATATTTCTATAAAAGAAAAAAATTCATTTAAAGAGATGAATTTTATAAAATTTTGGCTTGTATCTTCACTTTTTTTTATAACTTTCCCTGTGTCATTAGTATTCTGCTTTTTATATTTAGGATCTTTAAGAACTAAGCAATTAATTATGGCTTTAATTGATGATATCTTACAGACTATATTGATAATTACTTTATTATTTTCAGCAATTATATACTTTTTAATAGATTATCTAAGTATGTATTTTAGTTGATAGATTATAAATTGAATAAATATAAAAAAAATGTCTGACAAAGTAATATTAAAGAATTTATTCTCATTTTTATTTTTAATTTTTTTGAATAAAGTTTCATCAGCAGAAAACATCTATATAGGTGTAGCATCAAATTTTTTTGGACCCATTAAAATTATTAAAGAAGATTTTGAAAATAAAACAAGTCACGATATAATTATTACTGGTGGATCTAGTGGGAGTTTGTACTCTCAAATAATGAACGGAGCTCCCTTAGATATTTTTCTTTCTGGCGATCAAAAGTTACCTAAAATGTTAGAGAATAATTCAAAAGGTATAGCTGGAACACGTTTTACTTATGCCACAGGCCAACTTCAACTATGGTCTAATAATAAAAATTTACTACATAAGAAATTTCCCGGTGTTTTGAATTCAACTGTTATAAAATATATAGGCATTGGAAATCCAAAATTTGTACCATATGGTTTTGCAACTAAAGAGGTTTTACTAAAATTAGGACTGTTTGAAAAACTTAAACCTAAATTAATATTAGGAAAAAATATTAATCAGGTTTTTGTAATGGGTTATTTTGGAAATTTAGATCTAGCGTTTGTTGCAAAATCCGACGTGATAATTAAGAATAATGAACAAAAAGGCCAAACTTGGGATATTCCACAAGAATTGTATTCTCCCATTAAACAAGATGCAATTATGCTTACATCAGGTAAAAAGAAAAATGGTGTTAAAGATTTTTTAAATTTTCTTACTTCTGATTATATTAAAAATAAAATAAGGAATTTAGGGTATATTGTTAATTAATATAAATGAAAACTAATAATTACTTAATTTAATAATTTTTTGAATTGTTGAATTTTTATTTTCACCCCAAGCAATTGTACCTCTATAATTTCCTTCTTTATCAATCATAAATACAGTTGCAGTATGATTTAAAGTATAATTATTTTTTGAGGTTAGTTCTTTCTCGTAATATACATTAAAATTGTTAGCCATTTTTTTTAAATCTTTAATAGTACCAGTTACACCAGTTATATTTTTACCAAAATATTGAATGTATTCCTTTAAATGCTTTTGGGTATCTCTTTCTGGATCTAGGGTAATAAAAATAATATTAGTTGTTTTTATCTTTGTTTTTAAATTATCAGTAATTTCAGATAATTCACTTAATGTTGTTGGGCAAACTTCGGGGCAGTGAGTAAATCCAAAGAAAAGTAAAGATGGTTGTTGTTTGAAACTATTAGAGTTAAAAGCAAATCCCTTATGGTCAATTAGAGTTAATGAATTAACAATGCTAGTTATTTTTTTAGGAGAATTTTGACGTGCAAAGTATTCAGCCAACAAGAAAGTGCAAATAAGTAATACAATAAATGATATTAAAATACTAATAAGTAAAATTTTTTTTTTTGTTTTTTTAATCATGGCAGTATTAAGTTCTACGGAAAATTATGAAATATAATATATCTTTTATTACTCTAAATAATAGTTGTCACTTAATAAATGAGACGCAGAAAGATAAAAAGCTGTCGAGAGCAGATGATTGTCTTGCCATTAGAGGTAAAAGCCATGCTACACTTAAAAATAATAATAACCAAAAGATTATGAGTAATTTAGTTCCTTTTTTCATTTCATAATTCACTAAATGTAATTTGATCTATATTATAAATTATTTTTTGTATTAATATATAATTAATTTTTTAATAATTATGTTTTTTGACCTGTTTAAAAAAACATTAACTTGAAGGACAACAAATGAAACTATTTTGTTTTTTTATATTTTTTGGCTTTTATTCTTTTAGTTCTTTTGCTTTAGAGTATTCGTGTATTGATAAAAAGTATAAGCGTTTATCTAAAATGAACGTTGAAGATAAATTAATTAAATATCAAGATGAAAAAGGTAATCCTATAGAATATCAAGTTGTAGAGAATTCGGAAGCTATTCTGATGGGTATTTCTAAAGGTAAAAAAGAAACTGACCCAATACTCAACTACATTTTTATTATCAAGGATAAATCCCTATCCCATAACTCTATTTTAAGATCTATTAAAGTTAGTTATAATGAAATATACTTTGAAAATATTACTTTAAAATGTATTGGGGAAATAGAATAAAAAAATAATATAAAACTAATAAGTACTGTTGCTTTATTAGTTTTTAATTTGCATTATATTTACTGCTAATGTTAGTTGGGAATAATGGAAAATATAATTAAAATAAAAGGACATTCTTCTTTTAGAGGGGCCTATTCAGGGTCTGGAGATTTAGAACTTTATGGTAGCTTTGAAGGAGTATTAAAAATAAATACTCTTTATGTAAAAAAGACTGGAAAATTTTTCGGAAAGTTAGCGGCTAAAAATATTATAATAGAAGGTGAAGTAAGTGCTGATATAGAAGCAGAAACTCTTCATTTGAAACCAACAGGTTTAGTAGATGGTGATTTGATTTATCATAATTTAATTATTGAATCTGGAGGGTTATTGAACTCTAAACGAGTTCACAATATGTCTAACAATAATGATATAATCAAATTCAAAAATAATAATTAGTAATATGAATATTAGTAAAAAAGAAAATATAAGTATTCAAGATTTTACAAAATTAAATATTGTTTTAGGAACAATTTTAAAAGCTTCAAAAAATCAAAAAGCTAAATTACCTGCTTATATTTTAGATGTTGATTTTGGGGAAATTATTGGTATTAAGTCTACGTCTGCCCAAATCACTAATTATTCACTAGATGAGTTAATTGGTAAACAAGTGGTGGGTGTTTGTAATTTGCCTGCAAAAAATATTGCAGGTTTTGTATCTGAAGTTCTTATTTTAGGTGCAATTAAAGGTAAAGAAATTAGCTTATTGCAAGCTGACCAAAATTTAGTAAATGGAACATTAATTGGTTAATATAAAAGGTAAAAAAATCATATCTGGCTTGAGAGGTATTATTCCTAGCCTTCATACCCCATTTCTTGAAGATAATAGTCTAGATTTAAATAGTTTAAAAAAACTTATTGATCATACTATTCTATCAGGTTGCTCTGGAATGCTCGTGGGAGCCGTAGCAGGAGAGACATCTAGCTTATCTATTGATGAAAAGAAAATTGTTACTGAATTCTGTGTTAATTATAACGACAATAGAATCCCTCTAATTGTTGGTTGTAGTGCAGATAATCAAAGTGATCGAATAGCTTTATCAAAATCAGCTAAAGAATTGGGAGCTGATTGGATTTTATGTCAGGCACCTATAAATATTAAAGGTAAAGATTTATTAAATTGTTTTAATGAAATAGCTGAAGTAGGTCCTGAAAACTTAATGATACAAGATTTATCATGGTCGGATAATGGTATGGATGACGAGGATATTATTCTTTTATTTAACAATGTAGAAAAATTTAGAGGATTTAAAATTGAAGTTTTAAATTCAGGGCCAAAATACTCTAGAGTTTTAAAAGCAACAAATCATCAGTTACATCTCAGCGGTGGTTGGGCAATTATGGGAATGATAGAAGCGTTGAATAGAGGTGTTCATGCCTTTATCCCTTCAACGATGGAAACTTTATATAATAAAATATATAAGTTATTTATTGATAACAAAATTAATGAGGCAAGAAATTTATTTGCTCAGATCTTACCAATTTTATCTTTTACTCACCAACATATAGATATTGCTATTAAGTTTTCTAAAATGTTACGTGTTAAAGAAGGTGTATTTGAAACATCCTTATGCAGACCTCCAATTGAAAATTTTGATAAATTTCAAGTTCAAGAAGCTAGTTTACTTATAGAAAATATTATACATTTACAAAGTAATTAATTTAATAACTAAACTTATAGTTAAACAGTCGTAAATATAATTGAACTAATAATTTAAAATTTTCCCCCTTAATTTTAATAGAGGCCTTAAAGGCCTCTATTTTTATTTGTTGTTATATATTTTTAAACACTATATTAATTTGCTCTTAATATCTTTTCTAGAGTTTTTTTATATGCAGAATAATGTCCCTTTAGGAATAGGTTTAATGGTTGTAACAACTTTTATGTTTTCAACTATGGATGGCTTTTCAAAATATCTAGCTGAAAATAACAATGTTTTCACACTAGTCACTATGCGTTATTGGTTTATAGCCTCAGTAATGTTTATAGCATGTGTATTGGTTAAAAATAGTTACACAAAAATTATCTACACTAAGCAGCCATATATACAATTAACTAGAGGTCTGATTTTATCATTAAATAATTGTTTGGTTGTATACACATTTACCTTATTAGGTTTAGTAGAAACGCATGCCATTATAGCATGTTATCCTCTTATTGTAGCCGGTTTATCAGTGCCTTTTTTAGGAGAAAAATTTGGATGGCGTCGTTGGACAGCTATTCTAATAGGCTTCATAGGTGTTATTATTATTTTAAGGCCTAATAGCAATATGATTTCTGAAGGTTCAGTCTTTGCCATAATAGGTGCTATAATGTTTGCTGTATATCTTATTTTAACTCGTTATGTCTCTAGGTTAGATACTGCTATTACAAGTTTTTTTTGGATGGGTATTGGAGGGGCTATTACAATGACTATTATAAGTTGTTTTATATGGGAAAGTATACCTCAACAGGATTTTATTTGGCTTTTTGTAATGTGCACACTGAGCGCTAGTTCTCATTTCCTAATGGTAAAAACGCTCGAAGTTGCAGAGGCATCTGTAATTCAACCTTTTTCTTATCTCCAATTGGTATTTGGCTCAATAATAGGAATATCAATATTTTCTGAAAGTATAGATTCAATGATTATTCTAGGAGTAATAATTGTAATTGGATCAGGTCTTTTCACCACATGGCGTGAGCATAAGAAAAGAATTATAGGTTCAATCAAATAAACTGATTTGACATACGTTTTATTAAGTGGATTAATTTATTGTAAAAAAGGATTATAGAATGATAGATAAATTCATAGGTATAACTTCAGAAAATTATCCTATTCCCAAAATGATGAAGGCATGGGTTCTAGGTGATCCCAATCATTTAACATTAGTAGATAAGCCTATCGAGATGCCAAATAAAGCAGAAGTGTTAGTAAGGATTGATGCTGTTGCTATTTGTGCAACTGATTTAGATGTAATAAGTAAAGGTCCTCCAGCAATGATTCAAGGAGGATTACCTTTCAATAAAAACTTTACACCTGGTCATGAATATATGGGAACTATAGTAGCTCTAGGACCATCAGTAGATGAGTTTGATATTGGAGATAGAGTTACCGTAGAGATTCATTCAGGGTGTGGACAATGTAAAAGATGTCGAATGGGCATGTACACTTCCTGTCACAACTATGGCCTTAATTATGGTGAGGTAAATAAAGGTCACAGAGCTAATGGCTTTACAACGGATGGTGGCTTCAAGCAATACGCTGTAAATAATATAAATACACTGATAAAAGTACCTGATCATATGTCAGATGAAGAAGCCACGTTAGTTGTTACGGCTGGAACTACTATGTACGGTTTGACTGAACTAGGTGGCCTTATTGCAGGTGAAAGTATAGTAGTTATAGGTCCTGGACCGATAGGTCTATTAGGAGTGGCTGTTGCAAAAGCATTAGGAGCAGGGCCAGTAATACTTATTGGAACAAGAGATAGTCGTTTAGAAATAGGAAAAAAACTTGGTGCTGATTATGTTTTGAATATTAAAAATGAAAAGGATATTGTTCAGTCAGTAAAAAATATAGTAGGAGAAAAAGGTGTGGATTATGTAGTTGAATGCGCTGGGACTGAGCAATCACTGAATGACGCGATTATGATGACAAATAGGGGAGGTAAAATTTGTCTTGCGGCTTTTCCTCATGAATCAGTCAAAATAAATATACCACATATGGTTATTAATAATATTTATATGTATGGAATTAGAGGAGAAGGTAAAAGTGCTACTCATAGAGCGATGCAATTTATGAAAGAAGGACGTTTTGATGCGAAAATTGTACACACTCATACATTTAACATGGATGATTTGCCAAAAGCGCTAAGGTATGCCCGAGAAAGAATTGATGGAGCTATAAAAATAGTTATCAAACCATGGGGTTAGGAAGTTCAAAAAAAATTTAGTAAAGTTATGGCATATAATTTGCACATGTTAAGTAATGGGAATGACATTTGTAGATCTCCACGATTTTTTTAACCCAATGGTTAACCAATGTGTCATTCCCACATTTTTAAAATAAAATTTATTTGTCTTGAACTTTCCCTATAAAAGGAAGATGTCTATTATCTTGGGCAAAATCTATACCGTATCCGACTACAAATTCATCAGGGATATCAAACCCTATCCACTTACTATCAATATTAGTTTCTCGTCGTGAAAACTTATTTAATAAGCAACAAACTTCTAGGCTCTTTGGTTTACGGTTTTTAAGAAGCTTAATTACCTGATTAAGTGTGTGTCCTGTATCTATTATGTCTTCCACTAATAAAACATCTAAATTTTTAATATCTGTGTTTAAATCTGTCAAAATCCTTACATTATTTGAAGATTGCATGGAGTTGCCATAACTTGAGGCCGTCATGAAATCAACTTCTACAGGTATTTTTAATTCACGAACTAAGTCTGCAATAAATATAAAAGATCCCCTTAATAAACCTACAACTAGTAACTTAGATGTATCTTCGTAAAAATTATTTATATCTTCTCCTAGTTCAAAAACACGATTTTTAATTTCTTTTTCAGAGATTAAAGATTCAATTATGTATGGAGCACTAATTTTATTCATTTTTTGTTCTCATAAGTATTTTTTTAATCTATTACTATATACTCCATAATAGTAATTAATAGAATTATAAATACATAGGGAGTTAAGATTGTTAATATTTATCACCTCAGGGATATTAAGCTTTATGATATTTTTTCCTATAGTTGTTGCAACTTCAGTATTTAAAGTTTTAGATGAAAAACAATCTTCTAAATTTTTAAGAATTTTTTTCCCTAAATATTACCTTTTTGGACTAGTTTTAAGTATGTTTGGATTAATTTTATCAATTATTCAGAATCATACTTTAGCTATATCAGTATTTGTTTTTCTGATCATAAGCTTTCTTTTTTCTAGGCAAATTTTAATGCCTATTATTAACAAAGCAAAAGATGAAAAAAAAGAAGAGAAGTTTAACAAATTGCATAAATTTTCAGTATTCATAAATTTTGTTCAAATGGTTTCATGTATTTTATTGTTAATTTACTTATTAATATAAATATAAGTTTAAATTGGGGTATTTTTGATGAGAACTAAGGTTGTTATAATAGGAGGAGGGCCTTCAGGTCTTCTGTTATCAAAACTTCTCTCATTAGAAGGTATAGATAATATAGTTCTTGAAAAACAATCAAGAGAATATGTTATAGGAAGAGTTAGAGCCGGTGTTTTAGAAAATGGAACTATTGAAATGCTTCGTTTAGCAGGTGTTTCAGATAGGTTAGAAAAGGAAGGTTTTCAGCATAATGGTATTTTTTTATCTTTTAGAAACCATGGGTTTAGAATAGATCTTAAGCGGTTAACTGATAAAAATGTTACGGTATATGGTCAAACAGAGATAACAAAAGATTTATATGATTCAATAGAAAAAGAAAATGGTATTATTATTAATAATGCAAAAGATGTGTTGCCTCATGAGATTAATAGCGCAAACCCATTTGTTACTTTTAAAAAAGATGGATTAGAAAAGAAAATCATTTGTGATTTTATTGCTGGTTGTGATGGATATTATGGTATTAGTAGAAGCATAATACCTAAAGAGGTTATTAATACATATGAAAGAGTTTATCCATTTGGTTGGCTAGGTATTCTTTCAGAAACACCTCCTGTAAGTGAAGAATTAATATATGCTAATCATGGAAATGGTTTTGCTCTAGCTTCTATGCGAAATAAAAATTTAAGTAGATATTACATACAAACTAACCTAGAGGATAATATTGATAATTGGAGCGATATAAAGTTTTGGGAAGAGCTTAAAAAACGTCTTCCTTCTAATGTTGCAGATACTATTATTACAGGTCCTTCAATTGAAAAATCTATAGCTCCACTTAGGTCCTTTGTGTGTGAACCAATGAGTTGGAAAAAATTATATCTAGTTGGAGATGCTGCACATATTGTTCCTCCTACTGGTGCAAAAGGTTTAAATTTAGCTGTGTCAGATGTTTATTATTTATATAATGCTATGAAAAATTTTTACTTATTAGATACCACTGATGATTTGAAAATGTACTCTGCTAGAGCATTATCTAGAGTTTGGAAATCAATTAGATTCAGTTGGTGGATGACGACTACGTTTCATAAATTCCCAGAGCAATCGTCTTTTGATCAGCGAATTCAAGATTCTGAGCTAGAATATTTAGAAAATTCTATTGCATCTCAAACTGTTTTAGCAGAAAATTATGTGGGATTACCTTTTTAGTAAACTTTTTGAATTAGATAAATTTCTTAGGAATTCTAATGACTATTAAAACATTAATTAAAAAAAATTATGAAAAACAACCTGTATCAAACTATCCAGATTATAAATCTAGTATTTTAAGAGCTCCTAAAAATAAGAAAATCTCCGTTCCTTCATCCATTTCAGAGCTTTCTGGACCTGTATTTAATAAACATATAATAGGTAATTTAGATAATGATTTAACATTAAATTATTCCAAAAATAATAAGTTACCTATTGGGCAAAAAATAATAGTGCACGGAAGGGTTCTTGATCAGTATTATAAACCGTTAGAGGGTGTTTTAATAGAAATATGGCAAGCTAATGCTGGTGGAAAATATCTTCATATGAAAGATAAAAACAAGGCAGCTATTGATTCTAACTTTGCTGGGTGTGGAAGATATATAACCCCATCAAATGGAAGTTATGAATTTATAACAATTAAGCCTGGGGCATACCCTTACCCTAATAGGGGAATTGAGTGGCGCCCAATGCATATCCATTTTTCAATATTTGGTAAGAGTTTTGGCCAGAGATTAATCACTCAAATGTATTTTCAAGGAGATCCTTTAATACAATTCTGTCCGATGGTAAATTCTATTGCTGACAAAAAAGCAAAACAAAGTTTAGTGGGGTCTTTGGATTTAACAAAATCAGAAACAGATCAACTCTTAGCTTATAAATTTGATATAATCCTTAGAGGATACAATCAAACTTTTATTGAAAACAGAAATGAAGGGTTATAAAATGAGTTCTCTTAATAATATTTATGATGACACTCCTTTTCAAACGGCCGGTCCTTTTCTTCATATTGGTTGTCTTCCCAATTCGATAGGTATTAAGAATATTTTTAAGCATGACTTAGGTATGGTTCCATTTGATAGAAAGGAAAACGCTGACTTTATATCTATATCAGGATCAGTCTTTGATGGTTCTGGTCAAGCTTTGGATGATGTTATGTTAGAATCTTGGCAATGTGATGAAAGTGGACAGTTTTCTTCAAGGCAAGGCTTTGCTAGATTTGCACCTAATAATAAAACAAAGAAATATAATTTAAAAACTGTAAAGCCTGGGTCAGTAAAAAACTCTGATGGAACCATACAAAGTCCTCATATTTTAATCTCTATATCGTCTAGAGGTATTAACATGTCTTTAAATACAAGAATTTATTTTGAAGGTGATGATATCAGTAATGATCCTCTTTTATCTTTTGTAAAAGATGATGATAAAGTGAATACTTTGATTGCAAAAAAAGTAGATGCATATAATTATAACTTTGATATTTATCTTCAAGGAGATAAGGAAACCGTATTTCTAGACATTTAATTTTTAAATCTAAAAAAGGAGGATAGCTTGGGTAGATCTAATTTTATGATAAAATACTATAAAAATTATAAAGATGAATTGGAAGCCGAAACTAAAAAAAACTTATCTAAACCCAAGAAATGGTGGGCTTATTTATTGTTCTATGGCTACCTATTATTTTATGGATATATTTTTTGGATGAACCCACTTTCGGTTTCTTAATAATTATGCATGTTTATTTTGTAAGGGAGATAGATAATTTTTTTTATGTTTCGTGAAATAATGATCTTGATTTATTTTACTAAAAACCTATTAATGACAATGTAAAATCAGCTTTTTCCAACTAGCTAAGCTGAGTTTACGTTAATTAGTTATTAATTTGTTATGATTATAACTAGAAAGAAATAAATATGTTAGAAAATCAAAAATCAGTTATCTGGGATGCTGGAGAACTAATATATGAAGCAGGAAGCTCACCTAAAGAAGCGTATCTGATATTGGAAGGATATGTTAATATTGAAACTAAAGATGGTTTGAAGCTTAATAGGCTAGGTATAGGAGAAATTTTTGGTGAAACTTCTATTTTATTAGACTTACCTAGAACCGTTACAGCAAAAGTATGCGCTCATAAAGTAGTAGCGAAGATAATACCTAAATCGTATTTTATTAAGATGACAAAATCTAATGTTATATTGGGTGCTCTTATAAGAAAAACTCAGATTCGACTTATGGATTCAAATAAACAAAGCAATGAATTAGCTAATGAGATATCTTTATTATTGGATCAAATGGATTCTAAGTCACCTCTTAAGCGAAATGAGCTTGCTGCAAGATTAAAAAAAGTTAGATCTAGTATTGATAAAATACAACTATCAACTGAAGTGTAATTAATTAATTGATTAATTTAAGTTAAATTAAAACCTTTATAATTATTATTTTTTGATTCATTACAAATTTCATCATATTTAGGAAGACCTCCTGCATACGGCATAAAAACTTGAGGCTTTCCTGGTATATTTGCACCTAAATACCAAGAATGTTTAACTGTAGGTAATAGAGTTTTATTTGCAACAGCGTTAACTTCATCTCCCCAATCCTCAGATGCTTTCTTACTCGTTTCTATTAAAGAATATCCTTTTTTATTCATATAAGAAATACAATCTCTAATCCATTCTACATGTTGTTCTATTGCCATTGGCATATTTGTTAAAACTGATGGACTACCAGGTCCTGTGATAGTAAATAAATTTGGAAATCCTGGCATTTGAAGTCCTAGGAAAGTTTTTGGTCCTTCTTTCCATAAATCACTTAGTTTTAAATTTGCCTTGCCAGTAATATTCATATTTAACAATGGACCTGTCATTGCGTCATAACCTGTTGCAAAAACTATTATATCTAAGTCAAAGTGATTTTCGTTAGTTTGAATACCTTTGTGGTCTATATGTTTAATAGGATCTGCCTGAAGGTCTATTAGATTTATATTCTCTCTGTTAAACGTTTCAAAGTAATTGCTATCAATTGGAGGGCGCTTCCCTGCGTATGGATGATCTATATCTGATAAGATGCTGGCAAATTTTTTATTTAAAACAGTTGTCCGAATTTTATCTTTAATAAATTCTGATGCTGTCTTATTGGCATCCCTATCTGTTACTAGATCATTAAATGTGGCACGGAACTGTAATCCACCTTTTTCCCATGCTTTTTCATAAATATCATTTCTTTGGTCTTCATTAACATCTGAAACTAACCGATTGGATATATCAAAAGGGTGACCATTTGGAGTTCTTTTTAGAAATTTTCTATAATGTTGATAATTAGTTTTTACATGCTCTTTGAAATCACTAGTTAGAGGCTTATTTCTTGCTGGAATACTATAATTTGCAGTTCTTTGAAATACGGTTAAATGTTTGGCACTAGCTGCAATAACTGGGACAGCCTGTATTCCTGTAGAACCAGTTCCAATTTGACCAACTTTTTTATTAACAAATGAGACGTCATTTTTAGGCCAATTCCCTGTATGGTAATACTGTCCTTCAAAGCTATCTAATCCTTTAATATTAGGAATATTAGCATTAGATAAACATCCAACGGCTGTAATTAAGAATTTAGCTTTAAATTTACTTCCATCATTAGTTAATAAGCTCCAATTATTTTCATTTTCACTAAAATTAGCATTGGTCACTCTTTGGTTGAACAGAATATCTTTTTTAAGATCAAACTTTTGGGCTACAAAATTGATGTATTCTCTTATTTCAGCATGACCTGGATATCGTTCACTCCAAGTCCATTCTTTCAATAACTCATCAGAAAAATAATAAGAATATGCATGACTTTCTGTATCACAACGAGCTC
>Ga0209502_10002445_pt1 | contig 15535 bp, 17 predicted proteins | sample ArcticOcean_MG_C_10_FD_187442 | JGI IMG/M metagenome (GOLD analysis project Ga0209502, IMG submission 187442) | Marine microbial communities from western Arctic Ocean - ArcticOcean_MG_CB11_90 (SPAdes) (version 2) | ecosystem: Environmental > Aquatic > Marine > Oceanic | place: Arctic Ocean...
GAAAAAGCATTTTTAATTAAAGAAAATATGGAATACTTATTTTTCATAATATTAATCAAGAATTACTTTATAAATATTGAAAATTCAATACAATCGGTTATATCCTTATGCGAGTGGAAGCGTGGGTGAGTTGGCTTAAACCAGTAGTTTGCTAAATTGCCGTAGGGGTAACTCTACCGTGGGTTCGAATCCCACCGCTTCCGCCACTAAAATAAGGGATGATCTTTAAAAAAGTCTTTCATTTCAATGGGTTTTTTTTCTAATATATATCTATAAACATTGTAGTTTTCCATAACACGTTGAACATAATTTCTTGTTTCTTTGAATTTTATTAACTCAACCCAATCTACAAAATCAATTTGGTTTTTCTGAGGGTCTTTATTTATTTTCTTCCAATACTTAACTCTTTTTGGACCAGCATTGTATGCTGCAGTAGCAAAGGGGTAAGCACCATCATATTGTAAGATTAGCCCAGCTATGTAATGTGATCCAAGGTTAATATTATACTCAGGGTCAGATGTTAATCTTGATTTTGAGTAAGGAAGCTTTGCTTGTTTGGACACTAGTTTCGCAGTGTAGGGCATTAATTGCATTAATCCTTGTGCACCCGCATGACTATTAGCTGTCATGTCAAATTCACTTTCCTGTCTAATTAATGAAAGTATAAATGCTGTTTCAGGTATTTTACGACCATTAACAAAATTAGGTGTACTTATTATTGGGTAGTTTAAGTCATTGTGAAATCTTTTTTCATATGAAGCTAATTTTGAAATTTGTATTGCAAAATCATATCTTGATATTTTTGTAGCAAGTTCAGCAGCTAAAATTTCACTTCCACTATCAAGATTATCATTAGCAATGTGCTTTAAAATATTTTTTGTATATTTATCTTTATTTAGTTCATCTAAAAGATAAACGATTTTAACTAAATCTTTTTTATAAAAGTATTTTCTATAGTCATTTGTAATTATTTGCTGTTCTTCAAGTTCAAATTTTTCATCAGGTTTGATTTTTAAGTGAGCTAATTGACCATAGTATGTCGTTAAATATTTTGTTGCCTCTTCATACCATTTTTGAGATTGTTTTTTATCACCAATTTTTTCATACGATCTTCCAAGCCAGTATGCCCCTCTAGATAAACTTATAGGGTAGCCAACATTTTGATAAAAATTATTAAAATGATCTATTGCTAAAATTGGGTCATCTAGAAAACTTAGTGCAATCCATCCACTCATCCATTCAGCCTCAGCAAATTCTGGGCTTTTATCTAGGGAGTGTTCACTTGCAACTTTATAGGCCAGCTCATATTTTTTTTTGTAAATAAGAGCTCTTGCCATAATAGCTCTTTCAACCCACCACTTATCGGGTCTAACTAAATAATCTTTATTATCTCTCACCTTACGAATGATCTCTAGTGAATCATCAACTCTTCCTCTTTTTCTCCTCCATTTAAGACGATCATAGTTTAATCCAGCATCATTTTTAAGGCGCGAAGGGACATTCTTAATTGCTGTATCAACGCCGTAAGATTTGCTCATTAGTATTTGTCTTGCGTTATAAAGTAATTCATAATCTTTAGGTAAATACCTAAGCATTCTTTTTAGGTCCCAGTATTTATTTTCCCAAGCTAAATGATCTGCTCTTTTAATATAATCACCAGCATTTAAATATTTTCTAAATTTTTTCCTAAAAAATTTCATATTAGATCTATTTAGATCGGCTGTAATCCACCCACTTTTAATTAGTGAAGTACCTTTTTCAACATTACCACTCATAATAAAACTTTCTCCTAAAATTAATTTACCGAAACCACTTAAGGGTTCATTAGGACCAAACCAAGCAATAATTTTTTTTGGAGAAATCTTATTGGTAGATAATTTATGTTCAGCTAAATATCTAACTCTATTGATTCTAGGGTAGTCTTCATTATTTTTAATAAAAGATAGATAATCATAAAAAGTTGCTTGATTACCAGTTGTTAGCAAATGTCTCCACTGAATAAAGTTATAAATAGATTTATCTTTAGCTTTTTTGGATAAAGATAAAGCTGTTGCCCATTGACGTTTTTCTATAGCCTTAATAGATTGTTTGGCAATATTAAAATCTTTTTTACTATAAAATTTTGATTTTGTTTTTTTTACAGTAGATGTTTTTTTAACTGTTAATGGTTTGGTTTTTGGTATTATAAAATCAATTTTTGGAATTTTTTTTTCAACCTTCTTAGTGATTATTTGCTCTACTTTTTTAATAGGTTTAGGTTTATCAACTTCTTTTACTAATTCTTGTTTCTCTACTTTTTTGATAGGTTTAGGTTTAGGTCTATCAATTTGTTTTACTAATTCTTGTTTCTCTACTTTTTTGATAGGTTTAGGTTTAGGTCTTATAACGCCTTGAGTTATTTTATTTTGCTTTGTTATCTCATCTAAAATCGGTTTTTTTAATGGAATTATTGATAGCTCAACAGCATATAAATTATTTACAACCAAAAATGTCAGTAATAATAATTTTATATAAAATAATATATATCTACGCATAAATTTTACTAAATGAATCACTAAACTATGTTATAAGTATTTATGTTCAAAGGATCAAATGTTGCTTTAATAACTCCGTTTAAAAATAATAAGCTTGATGTCGAGGCTTATATTAAATTAATTCATTTTCAAATTAAAAATGGAACTAATGGATTGGTTCCAGCAGGCACCACTGGCGAATCTCCAACTTTAAGTCATGCGGAACATCAAAAGGTTATTGAGCTCTGTATTAAAGAGAGTAATGGTAAAAATACTGTTATTGCAGGCACCGGTTCTAATTCAACAGAAGAAGCAATATCTTTAACAACACATGCAGAAAAAGTAGGTGCTAATGCCGCTTTAATAGTGACCCCATATTACAACAAACCAACCCAAGAAGGTCTTTACCAACATTATAAAGCAATTAATGATAAATGTGGAATTCCAATATTGATTTACAATATCCCAGGTAGATCTGTAATTGATATGACGGTAGATACGATGGCTAGATTGTTTGAATTGAAAAATATTGTTGGTGTCAAGGATGCAACAGGAGAACTTGATAGAGTTGATCAGCAAAAAAATAAGATGGGGAACGAGTTTATTCAACTTACTGGAAATGATGATAATGCTTTAGAATTTAACAGAAGAGGAGGTGTTGGATCAATTAGTGTAACTGCAAATGTAGCGCCAAAACTTTGTTCTGATTTTCAAGAAAAATCATTATCTCAATCTAAAAATAAAACAGAAGAAGCTGTTAGATTAGATATTACACTCCAGCCTCTACATAGCTCAATGTTCATTGAAAGCAACCCTAGCCCTGTTAAATATGCTGCAAAGCTTTTAGGCTTGTGTGAAGATGACGTTAGACTGCCACTTGTTAAAGTTACAGAACCCACAAAGGCAGTTGTTAGAAAAGCTTTAGTTTCGGCAAATTTACTTTAATGAACAAAAAAACCAATCCTGGTTTAAAGATAATTTGCTTAAATAGAAAAGCAAGTTTTAATTATTTTTTTGAAGACTTAATTGAGGCTGGTATTGTGCTTAAAGGATCTGAAATAAAATCAATTAGAGAAGGCAAAGTTAATATTGCCGATTCATATGCAGTAGAAAAAAGTGGTGAAATAATTTTGATCAATTCTCACATTGCAGCTTTTAAGCAGGCTAGCTATTCAAATCATAATCCAATGGATGAAAGAAAACTTTTATTTAATAAAAAAGAAATCAATAAATTAATAGGAAAGATGCAGAGAGATGGTTTAACACTTGTTCCTACAAAAATGTATTTTAAAAAAGGTAAGGCTAAAATAGAAATAGCAGTAGCTAAAGGTAAAAAACAATTTGACAAAAGAGCTACAAAAAAAAATAGAGATTGGAATCGTGAAAAAGCTAGACATATTAGAAAATCAAGTTAAAGAAGCATATTTGGCTATAGGCTCAAATTTAGGAAACAAAATTAACAACATTGAAGTTGCCAAATTTGAACTAGTAAAATACAAAATTAAAATTTTAAAAACTTCATCTAACTATAAATCAGAATCTTGGCCTGATGAATCAATGCCAAATTATATAAACATAGTTATAAAAGTAAAAACCAGTTTAGCACCTTTAGAATTATTAGAAGTTTGTAATTTGATAGAATTTAAACTTGGAAGAATTAGATCAAAAAAAAATTCACCAAGAACGTGTGATATAGATATTATTGATTATAATAAGATAATATTAGGTACAAAAAACAATAAATTGATTTTGCCACATCCACGAATGAACAAAAGAAACTTTGTGTTGCTGCCTTTATATGAAGTAGATAAATCTTGGAAACATCCAAAATATAAGATTAATATAGTGAATTTAATCAATTCTTTACCAATTAAAGACTTAAGATCTATTAAACAGATATAAATTAATGGTATAATTTTTTATGCTTAACTCAGAACAATTAATAAATAAAGTAAAGACCTATAATAAATTTTTAGATCTGGACAAATTAACCAAAGCATATGCATTTGCTATAAAAGCACATGAAAATCAAAAAAGATATTCTGGTGATCCTTTTTCAAATCACCCAATAGCTGTTGCAAGTATTTTAACAGAACTTAAATTAGATAGTGCAACAATCGCTACAGGTTTGTTACATGACACAATAGAAGATACTTATGCCACTTATGCAACTATTAAAAAAGAATTTGGTCAAGAAGTTGCAGATTTAGTAGATGGTGTTACAAAAATTTCAATTTTTGAAAATAAAGCAACAGCAAACTCAAAAGCAGAAAATTTTAGAAAATTAATTTTAGCTACTTCAAAGGACATAAGAGTTTTATTAGTTAAAATTGCTGATCGTCTACATAATATGAGGACAATTGATGCTATTGAAAAAATTGAAAAAAAAGAACGTATAGCAAAAGAAACTATGGAAATTTATGCACCATTAGCAGATAGAATGGGAATGCATCGCATAAGAGATGAGCTAGAAGATTTGTCTTTTAAAGTATTAAATAACAAAGCTAGAGAGTTAATTAAAATAAGATTGGATAAAGTTAAGTATGATAAAGTTAACAATTTTAATTCAATTTCTCTTCAATTAAGTGAATTATTAAATCAACATAAGATAAACGCATCAATAGTGGGAAGGGAAAAAACACCCTTTTCAATTTGGAGAAAAGTTCAAAAAAAAAGAATTTCCTTGGAGCAAATTTCAGACATTGTTGGTTTTAGAATAATTCTTGATAATGTTGAAGATTGTTATAAAACTCTCGGAATATTTCACAAACAATGGAATTGTATTCCAGGAAAATTTAAAGATTATATTTCTTCTCCCAAAATTAATGATTATCAATCATTACATACTGCAGTAATTGGTCCAAATAAAAGACCTATTGAAATTCAAATTAGAACTATGCTGATGCATGAATTTGCTGAAAGAGGTATAGCCTCACACTGGAAATATAAATCTTCTGAAAAATTTAACTCATTAACCTGGAGAGAGTATGATTGGTTAGCAGATCTAGTTGAGATTATTGACAAAAATGAAAATCCTGAACATTTTTTTGAATACACAAAATTACAAATGTTCCAGGAAAATGTTTTTTGTTTTACTCCAAAAGGCTCTGTAATTAAACTTCCAAAGGATGCTACACCAATTGATTTTGCTTATGCCGTTCATACGAAAATTGGAAATCATACCATAGGGTGTAAAGTTAATGGCAATGATATGGAGTTGCAAAGCTTACTTCATAATGGTGATGTAGTAGATATTATTACCTCTAAAAATAAATCACCGTCTTTACATTGGATACCTGTTACAAAGACTGGAAAAGCAAGATCTGCGATTAGAAAATATTGGTATAAGAAAGGTGAAGAAAAAGCTAAAAAAGCTAAAAAATACAATACTACATTATGGATGTCGTTACCTGATAAACCTGGAAAACTAGGTGAGATAACAACCTTACTCGGATTTCATACTTTAAATATATCTAGTGTGGAAATGAAGGAAAAATCTAAAGAATACATTAACTTTAAATTTAATTTAATTATACGTGATTTGAAGAACTTTACAAATTTCATTAGTGAGCTAAAACAGAAAGATATTAAATTTAAAATTATTCGGCATGAAGATAACTGGTTAAAAGAACGTAATGCTTTCACACAAAAAATCTTTAGATATTTTAAAAAAAACTAATGCTTTACTTGAGGGGCATTTTGTACTTTCATCAGGTTTGCATTCACCAAAATATATACAATGTGCCAAACTTTTAAGTTATCCCTTTTTAGCAGATAAGATTTGTAATTCTTTTGCAAAAGAAATTAAAAATAGATTTAAATCTATAGATTTAATTTTGGCACCTGCAATGGGTGGTGTAATTATTGGTTATGAAATTGGTAGAATTTTGAAAAAAGAAACTATTTTTTGTGAAAGAATTAACGGTAAGTTCACACTAAGAAGAGGTTTTCATATCAAAAAAGGTGCAAAAGTCTTAATTATAGAAGATGTGATTACGACAGGTAAATCTAGCTTGGAATGTGTTAAACTAATAACAAAGTCTAAAGCTAAGTTAATAGGGTTTGCCTCAATTATTGATAGATCTACTAAAAAAAACTTAAAAATTAAAAAAAATATTATTTCTCATATGAAGATTGAAGTTCCAGCCTATAAGAAAAATCAATTACCAGAGTATCTTAAAAGTATACCTATCACTGTTCCTGGCAGTAGGTTTGTTAAATGAAAAAAAGACTGGGTGTTAACATAGATCATGTTGCAACAGTAAGAAATGCAAGAGGATCATTACATCCAGACCCATTAACAATTTCTAAGCTGGTCATGAAATGTAAGGCTGACTCTATTACTATTCATTTAAGAGAAGATAGACGTCACATAAAAGACAGTGATGTAATTAAAATATGTAAAAATAAGAATATTTTGACTAATTTAGAAATATCATTGAATAATGAAATATTAAAAATTGCACTAAAAAATAAACCAAATTTTATTTGTATAGTTCCTGAGAAAAGAAAAGAAATTACTACTGAAGGAGGCCTGAATCTTTCAAAATATAAAAATAAAATCGCAAATATTATTTTAAAATTTAAAAAAAAGAATATTAGAACTAGTCTTTTTATAAATCCAAATTTAAAAGATGTCAGAATTGCGAAAGAATTAGATGTTGATTGTATAGAGTTGCACACAGGAAGAATTTCAAATTTAGTGAAAAATAAAAAAAATTTTAAACAGGAATTAAATAAAATTAAAAAATGCTGTTTGATAGCAAAGAAAATTGGCATAGAAGTACATGCTGGACATGGACTTGATTATAAAACTACAGATATTTTAAGAAGAATTCCAGAAATTACTGAATTTAACATTGGTCACTTTATTATAGGTGAGTCTATTACTCATGGCTTAAGTAAAATAATTAGAAAATTTAAGAAAATATTAAATAAATAGTTATGCAAATTTTAGGTACAGGTGTGGATATTGTTGAAAACATAAGAATTAAAAAGTCCTTAAAAAATAAAAATTTTATCAATAGAATATTTACAACTAGTGAAATTCTATATTCTAAAAAGATTAAAGACAAATCGGCTTATTACGCAAAACGATTTGCTGCTAAAGAAGCTTTTGCTAAAGCAGTAGGTACGGGCTTTAGAAATGATCTGAATTTTAAGGATATATCAATTATCAATAATAAAGTAGGCAAACCATCATTTGCTATTAATGAAAAAATTAAAAAAATTATGAAAAAACAATTTAAGACAACTTCCTTCAATTTCTTTCTATCAATCTCTGATGAAAAAAATTATTCTATTGCTTTCGTAATTTTACAAAAAAAATAATGATTGATAAAAAATATATAATTGAAAATATCAAAACAATTTTTTATGCACTAGTTATAGCTATAATAATTAGGTCATTTTTTATTCAACCATTTTACATACCATCATCTTCCATGGAGCCAAATTTATTAATCGGGGATAGATTATTTGTTACAAAATACTCTTACGGTTATAGCAAACACTCATTCCCGTTCAGTCCACCAATTTTTGAAGGAAGGTTATTTGCTAGTACACCCAAAACTGGCGATGTTGTTGTTTTTAAAACACCAGCTGATAATAGAACAGATTACATTAAAAGATTGATTGGTTTACCAGGTGATAAAATACAATTCATTGATGGAAATCTATTTTTAAATAACAATCAAATAATAAAATCAATAATGTCTAAAACTGATATTATTTTTTGTGGTCAAACTGTTGATGTTAACACCTTCCAAGAAATACTTCCCAATGGTAAAGTTTACAATACAGTTTACTTAAAAGATCATAGTTTCCAAAAGTCTGATATTTTTACCGTACCTAAGGAGCATTATTTTTTTCTGGGTGATAATAGAGACTGCTCTAAAGATAGTAGATATTTAACTAGTGTAGGCTATGTTCATCGTGACAATCTTGTTGGTAAAGCACAGTTTATTTTTTTTTCATCTGATTTTAGAATTGGAAGTATCTTTGCGTTTTGGAAGTGGAACAAAGTTATAAGGTTTAATAGGTTTTTTAAAAGAATTATTTAATGAAAATTAGTTCTTTTGACTTAGAAAAAAAACTGAAATTAAAATTTATTGATCAAAAAATTTTTTTAAAAAGTCTTACTCATAAAAGTTATGATTCAACAAATAATAATGAAAAAATAGAATTTTTAGGTGATCGAGTTTTAGGACTTGTTATAGCTAAAAAATTATTGGAAATTTACCCTGAAGAGAAAGAAGGAATTCTCGATAAAAAATTTGCTTCGCTTGTTAACAAAAAAAAATGTTTAGAGATTGCAAAAAAAATTGAGTTAGAAAAATATATTTTAGTATTTAATCCTAAAAATAAAAAAGTGATAATAGAAGATAAGGTTGTTGCTGACTGTTTAGAAGCCTTAATAGGTGCTATTTATTTAGACAAAGGTTTGAATTATACAGAAAAATTTATTTTAAATTTATGGAGTGCCCATATAATAGCTAGTGCGGTAACCCAGATAGATGCCAAAACTAAACTACAAGAATATTCTCTAAAAGTTTTTAAAGCTCTTCCTGTTTATAAGTTGATTTCAAATACTGGCCCAAGACATAAACCATTATTTAAGGTTGCTGTTAAACTTAATAATACTAAATTTTTCACTGCGCAGGGTAGTTCTAAAAAAGATGCAGAACAAAATGCTGCTACATTATGTATAGAAAGTAGTCTAAAATAATGAATTGGGACGATGCTGGCTATCTAATTTCAAAAAACCGTTATAGTGAAAACTCTATTATAGCAGAAGTTTTTACAGAAAATCATGGAAAGACATCGGGTATTATTTTTGGTGGTACATCTAAAAAGATAAAAAATTATTTACAAATTGGTAATAAGATTTATGTTAATTATAATACGAAGAGCCCCACAAGAATTGGGTATTTTAAAGTTGAAATTTTAAAAGCTTTAACTCCTCTATATTTTGACAATAGTCAAAAGTTATCTTGTATAACTTCTGCTATGAACTTAATTAAATTATTAACTGCTGAAGCTCAATCCAATAAAGAAATTTTTGCTTTAATAGATAATTTTTTCAATATTCTTAATTTTGATAATTGGATAAAAGAATATATTTTTTGGGAATTAGAATTACTTAAACTACTTGGCTATGATCTTGAATTAAAAAAAATGGTTGAAAAAGAAATTGTCAGTGATCAAATTAATTACTTTGTTAAAACATCTACTGAAAAAAAGATTATACCTAATTTTCTAATTGATAGAAATAACGATGATAATGATCTCAAAAGTTTACTTAAAGGTTTGAAGCTAGTCAGTGACTATCTTGAAAAAAGTATTTTAAGACCCAATAATATTAATTTACCTACTAGTAGATTAGATTTTATTAATTTATTGAAATAATTATTCAATTAAACTTTCAACTCGATCAGCATAGTAACTTACTATTGCAGTTGCACCTGCTCTTTTAAATGAAATTAAACTTTCCAATATTGAATGTTTATCGATTAAGCCTTTTTTAATACTATTACTTAATAGACTGTATTCTCCTGAAACTTGATAGGCCAATACAGGAATCTTAAAATTATCTTTTACTATCTGTATTATATCTAAATATGGCATGCCAGGCTTTACCATCACCATATCAGCTCCTTCTTTAATATCTAGTGCCACTTCTCTTAAAGCTTCATTGCTATTCCTAAAATCCATCTGATAATTTTTCTTATTACCTTTTAGTAAACCTTTTGATCCTACCGCATCTCTAAATGGCCCATAGAAGCTCGACGCGTATTTAACAGCATAAGAAAGTATCTGAACCATTTCGTGACCTTCTTTATCTAAGGCTTTTCTAATTTTTCCAATTCTTCCATCCATCATGTCAGATGGTGCTAGTACATCACAGCCTATTTCAGCTTGTAGTATTGATTGATTAATTAAAACTTGTATTGTTTCATCATTTAAAACATAATTAGATTTTAACAATCCATCATGTCCATGTGATGTGTAAGGATCGAGTGCTACATCACACATAATTCCAATTTCATTTTTATATCTTTTTTTAATGTATTGAATTGCTTTACATACTAGGTTGTCTTGGTTTAATGCTTCTGTCCCAATACCATTTTTTAAGGATCTTTTTGTATGAGGAAATAGAGCAACCATAGGTATCCTACTTTTAATTGCCTTATCCACAATTACGCCGAGTTTATTAATAGTATATCGATATACATCAGGCATGGTCTTAATTGATTGTTTGGTATTTTTTCCATCTATTAAAAAAATAGGCAATATAAAGTCGCTAGCTGATAGGCTATTTTCTTGAATTAATCTCCTAGACCAATCATTTTTTCGACTTCTACGTAGTCTTAAATTGGGATAATTTCCTGTAATCATGTTTTAATCTATTTTTAAAATGCGACAAATGTATTATACAAATATATATTAAAATTGGTAAAAAACAATCTGCATGAGTATTGATAATAAAAATATTGTAAATTTAGATCTAAAAAAAGAAGAAAAAATTTTAGATTTTAGTGACTTTCAAAAACAAAATATCAAATTTGATATTGATAGACTGCAGGAAGCTTATAATCAGATTGTTCAAACTAAAAAATTTGAGGATGGTGGTGGTATAGCTCACTTTGGTGCAATTTCTTTAACACAAATTCCCGGCGACCCAGATTCTGTAAAAGGAAGTAAGGCTAGGGGTGTATATTGGACAAAACCTGATAAATCAGGCAAAGAAGTTTCCAGAGATGTCACAGTTGATGAATCTGCTTATTCTGAGTTTATAAAAGATTATGAAAATACTTATTTTAAAGAAGTCTTTGATGTTCTTTCTTCAAAATATAAATTGGGTAGAGTAAGAATTTTATTAAAAGAGCCAAGATCTACATTGAGTTGGCATAGAGATCCAGAGCCAAGATTACATATACCGATAATTACAAATCCTGGTGCTATCATGGTAGTAGACCATGTAGCAAAACATATGCCAGCAGATGGATCTGTTTGGATTACTAATAATACAAAATACCATAATGCTTTTAATGGTGGTGAAGAAAATAGAATTCACTTTGTTGCATGTGTTTTAGATTATAAGTTTAACTAGTTTGAAAAAAATATTTTTATCTTCTGATCATGCTGGTTATAAATTAAAAGAAAATATTAAACTTTACCTTGATAAAAAAAAAATTAAATATACAGACCTAGGCCCTTTTAATAGTGATAAAGTTGATTATCCAGATTATGCTCACAAAGTAGCTAAAAGAGTTAAAACTAATAATAATCATGTTGGTATACTAATTTGTGGGTCTGGTATGGGTATGAATATCACAGCGAATAGACATGTAAATATAAGAGCAGCTCAATGTTTTAATCTAAAATCTACTAAATTATCAAGATTGCATAATGATGCAAACATCATTACATTAGGATCAAGACTTTTAACTAACAAAAATGCTTTAAGTTTTATAAATGTTTTTTTAAACACAAAATTTGAAGGTGGAAGGCACTCGAAAAGAATAAAGAAAATTTAATTATGTCTAGTGAAAAAAATTATTTAAATGAACATTATAAAAGTTTTTTTGAGGATAGTTTGTCAAAAGCTGATCCCGAATTATATAAAGCTATTAGTGATGAACTAAAAAGACAGCAACAACATATTGAATTAATCGCCTCTGAGAATATTGTTTCTCAAGCAGTATTAGAAGCTCAGGGATCTGTTTTAACAAATAAATACGCGGAAGGCTACCCGGGTAAAAGATATTACAATGGATGTGAACATGTTGATGTAGCTGAAAATTTAGCTATCGATAGATTAAAAAAATTATTTGATTGCAAATTTGCTAATGCTCAACCTCATTCTGGAGCCCAAGCGAATGGAGCTGTATTTTTAGCACTATTAAATCCAGGTGATACATTTATGGGAATGAGTTTAAATTCTGGTGGACATATTACACATGGTTTAAAAATTTCAATGTCAGGTAAATGGTTTAATCCAATAGGATATGATGTCGATAAAGAATCAGAACTTATTGATTATGACAATGTTGAAAAACTTGCATTAGAGCACAAACCAAAACTTATAATTTGTGGTGGAAGTGCTTATTCAAGAGTGATTGACTTTAAGAGATTTAGAGAGATTGCTGATAAAGTAGGAGCATATCTTATGGTAGACATGGCTCATTTTTCAGGTTTAGTTGCTGGAAAAGGTTATCCTAATCCCTGTGAATATGCACACGTTGTTACATCAACAACTCATAAAGTATTTAGAAGTGCAAGAGGTGGAATTATATTAACCAACCATGAGGAACTTTCAAAAAAATTTAACACAGCTGTATTCCCTGGTTACCAGGGAGGTCCTCTAATGCATGTGATAGCTGCCAAAGCAGCTGGTTTTTTAGAAGCTCTAAGACCAGATTTTAAAGATTATATTAAATCTGTTTTAGCAAATGCTAAGATTTTATCAGAGACACTTAAGAATAATGGATTTAAAATTTACTCTGGAGGAACAGACACACATTTAATGCTCGTTGATCTAAGACCATTTAACGTAAAAGGTAATGCAGCAGCTGAAAGTCTTTGTAATGCAAATATCACTTGTAATAAAAATGGAATACCTTTTGACTCAGAAAAGCCAATGATAACTTCTGGTATACGACTTGGAACACAAGCGGCGACAACTAGAGGTTTTGGTCTTAAGGAATTTCAGAAAGTTGGTGAATTAGTTACTAAAGTAGTTAAGGGCCTGTCAGAAAACCCTAGTGATAATAGTAAAATTGAAGAAGAGGTTAGAAATGAAGTTGTAGAGTTAACTTCTTTTTTCCCAATCTATAAAAATTTAAAATAAATGATTTGCTCGATTTGTAAAAAAGGTGAAACTTCTGTTGTAGATTCTAGACCTACAGAAGATGGTACTGCTATTAGAAGAAGAAGATTATGTGTTTGTGGAGGAAGATTTACAACTTTTGAAAGAGTTCAATTTAGAGAAATAATGGTTATTAAGAAGAATGGAAGAAAATCATCATTTGATAGAGATAAACTGTCTAAATCTATTTATATAGCACTTAAAAAAAGACCTATTGATACTGAGACTGCAGAAAAATTTATAAGTAAAATTTCAAGAGCATTAGAAGAACTTGGTCAAAGTGAAATTTCAACAAATAATATTGGTACAATGGTTATGGAAGGTTTAAAAGAACTAGATCCAGTGGCTTACGTTAGGTTTGCATCAGTTTATAGAAATTTTAGAGAAGAAAAAGATTTTGTACAATTCGTGGACAAACTAGATGTCTACAAGAAAAGATAAATTTTCTAAAAAAGATATTCAATACATGGGCCTTGCTTTAAATTTAGCAAGATCACGTCATGGTTCAACAGGTAAAAACCCCTCTGTAGGCTGCGTAATTGTAAAAAATGAAGAGATAATTTCAATTGGTCAAACTGGTTATGCTGGAAGTCCTCATGCCGAATATAATGCAATTAAAGACTCAATCACAAGTCTTGAAGGGTCTAAAATGTATGTTTCACTTGAACCATGCAGCCACTTTGGCCGAACACCACCCTGTACCAATGAAATAATTAAAAATAAAATTAGCGAGGTTATTTATTCTATTGAAGATATAGATAAAAAAGTTAAAGGAAAAAGTTTTAAAATTCTAAAGTCAAAAAATATAAATGTTAAAAAAGGGTTACTTAAAAAAGAGATTAGTAATTTTTATAAACCATATTTTTTTAATAGGAAAAATAAAATACCTTATGTTACTGGTAAAATTGCAATTTCAAAAAATAATTTAATATATAGCAAAGGGACAAAAAAAATTACCGATATTCACTCTGATAAATTGACACATTTTTTAAGATATGAAAATGATTCTTTGATGATTTCATATAAAACATTGAATCAAGATAATCCCAAGTTAGATTGTAGACTTAAAGGTTTTAATCAATTTTCACCAAAAAGAATTATTTTAGATAACAATTTAGAAACAAATATAAACTCCCATATTTTTAGAACAGCTAATAAGAATAATACCATCATCTTTTATAACAATGTTAATAAAAAAAAAATTACTTTATTTAAAAAAAAAGGCATCCAATTAATCAAATCAAATTTAATAAAAAAAAGATATTTTGATTTGAAACTAGTTCTTAAGAAGCTTTATAAAATTGGAATTAGAAATATTTTAGTTGAAGGTGGTGATGACTTATCTTCTAGTTTTTTAAAAAATAAATTATTTAATGAATTTTACCTATTTAAAAGTCCAAAAAGTTTATCAAAATTAGTTGCATATAAAGATTTTAATTGTTTTAAATACTTGTCAAAAAATTATAAAAATAAAAAAAAAATTAATACATTATTAGGAAAAGATTCAATCACACTCTATAAAAGATAATATGTTTAATGGAATAATATTTAATCAAGGGGTTATTAAAAAGATTACTAAAAGAGACAAGGGTATTAATATTTTTATAAATTCAAGTTTAAAAATGACCATAAAAGATATTGGTGTTTCCGTTGCTTGTGATGGAGTTTGTCTAACACTAATATCAATTAAAAATAGATTAATGGAATTCTATTTATCTGACGAAACAATACAGAGATCAAAGTTTAAATTTTTAAAAATTAAAGATAATATTAACCTAGAGCTGCCATTAAAATATGGTCAAAAAATATCTGGTCATATATGTCAAGGCCATGTTGATACGGTTGGCAAAATATCAACTATTAAAAAAATTGATAAATCTTATTTGTTTGATTTTGAAATAATAAAAAAAGAAAGAAAAAACCTAATAGAAAAAGCTTCTATTTGCATTAATGGAATTTCTCTAACAATTTCTAAAGTAACCCAAAAAGGATTTCAAGTTTGGGTTATTCCACACACTTTCAAACTTACCAATTTATCTTCATTAAAAAAAAACAGCCTAGTTAATATAGAGATAGATATCTTATCTAAATACGTTAGAAATTATTTTAATGAAAAAAAATAATTATGCATCAATTGAAAGTATAATTAATA
>Ga0209502_10002450_pt1 | contig 15509 bp, 15 predicted proteins | sample ArcticOcean_MG_C_10_FD_187442 | JGI IMG/M metagenome (GOLD analysis project Ga0209502, IMG submission 187442) | Marine microbial communities from western Arctic Ocean - ArcticOcean_MG_CB11_90 (SPAdes) (version 2) | ecosystem: Environmental > Aquatic > Marine > Oceanic | place: Arctic Ocean...
TAACAATAAAAATATAGAAAGTCCTTTGGACAATATGCTAAAAAACATTAGTTTTAGACCGTAAAGCATATATGCAATATATCAACAATGCGCATATACAATTGTTGGGCACAATACGAACGAACACCAAAAAACCAACCAAATTTCGTAGATTTGAAAAAAACAATACTGAATGTATAAAACATCTGAAATAGTAGCCGAATATGGCATTACAGCCAGCCTACTAAAAGAATATATTATTGAACAAAATATTCCTTTAGTCAATGAAGAGGAGATTTCAAAGAAAAATTTTCAAACAATTTTGTCATTCATTGAAAATACAGAAGATAGAATTGAAAAAAAATTAGAAAAAGCAGAAGCTACTTTTAAATATAATTCGGATAAAAACAAAATATCGATTTATCAAGATGATGCCATTTCATTTTTAAAAAAACTACCTTCAAATAGTGTAGACGTTATTGCAACTGACCCAGCTTATTCTGGTATGAACGACAAACTTAAACTCGGAAGCGGAAGAATAGTCGGTAAGTATGCCGATAAGGGAAAGGAAAACGGAAAATGGTTTGGAGAATTTAAAGATAGTGAAGAGAATTACAATGAATTTTTATCTGAATGCAAAAGAGTTCTTAAAAAATCGACTGGACATATTTATATTATGTTCGATTCTTACTCTCTATTAAGTTTAGGAAGTGTAGTTCGCAGTCATTTTGATGTAAAAAATCTAATAACTTGGGATAAAGTCAATATTGGAATGGGACATTACTTTAGAAGAAGACACGAATATATCATTTTTGCTACAAATGGAAATACTCGAAAAATTAGAAATAGAAAATTTCCTGATGTTTGGCGTTTTAAAAGAATACACAGTGCAAAATACCCAACACAAAAACCCGTAGAAGTTTTTCAAGCTATGCTACACGCTAGCTCTGAAGATGGATTTACTGTTTGTGACCCATTTTTAGGAAGTGCATCGTCTGCAATTGCTGCAATCAAAAACAATTGTAATTACATTGGTTGTGATATTTCAGATAAATCAATTGAGATTTCTAGTTCAAGAATATCTGAATATTTAGAAACAGGTAAGGATAATATTCAAACAAAATCAATGGCAGTTGATGATAAAATTTTCTGGGAATAATTATGGCAAATTTAAGTAAAACGAAAGCATTATTTGCATTCACATCTCCGAGAACAATTGAAAAGATAATTCCCGAAATAAAAATTTTATCAGAAAATTTTGAAGGACAAAAATGGTCTGGAAACGACCAAGTACAAATTGATTTTTTTCAAACTCTCTTTGACTCGAAATATTATGAAGGAGATACTTTTCCTTCAAACCCAGCTTTAGCTGCAAGAGATAGAATTACAAGAGCTCCAAAAGCACTAGGATTCGTGGATTTAAAACCAACAGTAAAACTTACAGAAGCAGGCAAACTTCTGCTAGCTGAAAAAAGATTAGATGAAACATTCACTAGACAACTTTTAAAATTTCAACTTCCTTCACCTTATCATACAAAATCTAAAACAGTAGATTTTAGTGTAAAACCATATCTCGAATTATTAAGACTAGTTAAAGAACTTGGGAGTATTTCAAAAACTGAAATAGCTTTATTTTTCTCTCAACTTACAAACTACAATGATTTTGATAAAGTAGTTTTAAAAATTAAAGAGTTTCAAAAAAACTCAAAACCATATAAAGGCAGCAGAAAAATGTATGTTGCTGAATGTTTTGAAAATGAAATTCTTGAAATTTTTCATCAAGAAGTTCAAGATAAAAAATTAAAAACAAGAGAAAGTTCAGATACTTCATTACAAAAATTCATAAAAACTAAACGTGCAAATATGAAAGACTATGCTGATGCATTTGTCCGATATATTAGAGCAACCGAATTAGTTACTTTTCAAAAAAGAACTTTTAGATTAATTATTTCACCTCAAAAAGTCGAAGAAGTAGATTATCTACTTAAAGAAATTAATAGAAAGCCTTCTGACTTTAAAACCATTTCTGAATTCAAAAACTATTTATTTAATCCATTTTCAATTAAATTATTGTCTGACAATAAAGAATTATTGATTAAACAAATAGAAAATCTAGGACTTTCTAAATTTGACAAAACTGCTTCAATCGAAAAACTTAAAGATATTTTAGACAACTTGAGAATTACTGTGAAGTCTAAAAATATTGAAGAGAAGAAACGCGAATTAAAAGATTACAAAGAACTTCCTGATATTCTTAATGTATTTGACCAAATCAAGAAAAAAGAAGTGCCTGATGCTCCTCTATTTCTCGAATGGAATGTTTGGAGAGCTTTAGTTATGCTTAATTATGCGAAAAGAGTTGATGGTAACTTTATTATGGATATTGACGGAATGCCACTTAATTATGCTCCAGGTAAAAAGCCTGATATTGAATCTGAATATACTGATTTTGGAATTATAACGGAAGTTACAATGTCTGGTGGGAATACTCAATATAAAATGGAAAGTGAATCTGTACCAAGACATTTTGGAAAAGCAAAAGAACTTTTAAACAAGGAAATGTACTGTTTATTTGTTGCTCCAAAAATTAGCGAAGGAACTTTAGCTCATTATTTCAATCTTAATAGATTTAATACTAAATTATATGGTGGAAAGACAAAAATCATTCCTTTAAGTATTGACCAATTCATTAATTTTCTAAAATCTGGAATTGAAAATAAATTTAATAATCCAGAAAAACTTAAAAATTGGTTAGAAAAACAATGGCTTAATAATCAGGAAATGGAAGATGAAAATGTTTGGAGTGAAAATATTGAAAAAAGCATTCTAAAATGGGCATCTTAAAAGTACTGTGCCCAACAACGTGTATAAAAAATAGCGGTTTTAGTGCTTAATCAAATGTAAGTATATAAAATTAAAAACAGTTCTAATCTGAAAATTAGTGCTTAAAAATCCGCTACTTTCCATACACAAGACCGTTGTAAGTAATTAAAAAATTTAAATAATATGGGAAAAGAAAAAATAATAGTTGCACGTAACTATGATAGTAGTAATACTGGTGGCATTCAGAATCATGGAGTTGAAGTTTCAATAGGGTGTTTAACTGTTGAAAAATCAGAAATTCTAAAGTCATTACTTAAAAATGATGATCTTTTTGAAGAAATGAAATTTGGATTTAATACTTTTCAGGGATCATCTTTCTTAACTGAACTTATGGATGTTAACGAACATTATCATAAACAGGGCATGATTACTTATGAAAGTGAGTTATACGATGATTCTGAAGAACTTTCAACTGATAATTGGAATTTTGGTGACGGTTGCAATAAAAAGGCTTCCTCTTGGGTAGTTTTTGATGAGGAGGATCGGGGTTTAAAGAAAGAGGTGCGAAAATTTGATGCCGCTACCGGGGAATTTGTTACGACATGGAAGGATTCTACTCCAACACGAAGCACTCTTAAAATACCAAAAGAAGGTCTTTCTGTAGTTAGTGTCAGGTCAGAAAGTTTATGTTTTTATGCCGAAGGAGATTTCCCTACTGATAAAAAAAGTATTAATGAAGATTACTCTGATGAACTTCGATTTTATGTACAACCCGGTATTGACACTATTTGGCTTGGTTCAGATTTTGGTGATTTTGATATTCTACATTCTGTTTATCTTGACGGTGAAGAATTAGGTCGAAATTTTGAAAAAGAAGAACGTTCAGGTGATATATTTTACTCAACACATCTATTATTACAAGACGGGATTATTGTTGCTTGGCTAGCCACAAATAATAATCCTCATTTTTTCCCATTTGGAGATGCCGGAGAAGAATGGTTTTCTAGTCTGCCTTGCATAAGCCCATACCTTAAGCAAAACGACCCAGAAGCTTATGAGGCTGCAGTTAAAAATTTGTTGGATAAACTTTAAACAAAATGGCAGTTACAACGGAGCATAAATTTATAGACACTTATTTAATAAAAAGAGAATCAAAGTACTTGATAATTGGGACAATTCATCCGCACAGAACTGATGATTTTGAAGTTGATTTCTTCTATGGAAACAAGAATACTCTGTGGTCAATTCTATCCGAAGCATTTCCAAGTAGAGACTTTTCATCAGCAAAAAATATCATAGAAACTCTCAATAATTCATTGACTTCTGTTACGGACTTAATTAGAAAATGTGATCGAGAAAATGAAAAAATAACAAAAGATAAAGATTTGTATAATTTATGTCTGAACACAAATGCAATACGGGAGGGAATTGAGAATTCATCAATTACAACTATATTCTTTACCTCAGGCTTTGGCAAAAATAACGCTGCAAAGTTATTTGTAGACATTTTCAAAATCAGATATAAAGACACCTTGAGCGATACAAAAAAGAGTTTTATAATTCCTAAGGATGTTTTTGGCAGAGAAATAAATGCAATTATTCTTTTATCCCCTTCGGGTGATGCATATAGGGGGATTGCAGGATCACCTAGCTACAAGAAAAAAAGGCATTTGTACGCAAATGAAAAAACACCCGTAAAAAAATTTAGAATTGATTTCTATAAAGAGAAATTTAAGTACTTGTATTAATATAAATTAACTACTTACAACAAAACCTAAACTGCATTGAAACGCAGTTTAGCCTAACCGTTGTAACACATTAACAAAAAAAAGCAAAATGAAAAAAATTTTAAGTTTATTAACAATTTTAGGAATCATTCTTTCATGTTCAAACGATGACTCCACAGAACAACAACAGGAACATTTCCCAACAAACATAGCGATTAATTCACAAAATGGAGAAAGTGGAGAAATAATAACGATTAACGGTAGTGGTTTTTTAGCAAGTGAAAATTACATAGTTACATTTACAGAAAACGAAATAGCCACAATAACTGAAATTAATAGTAATTATTTAAAAGTAGAAATCCCCGAAAATGCTATTTCAGGAAGTATATCTTTAACATTTAATAATCAAACTGAAATTATTGGAACTATTGAAATAATTAATAATGCAATTATAAATGACTTATATATTTACCATAATTCAGAAAATAAAATAGCTAAAATAAATATTGAGAATGGAAACCTTACATACATAGACACTAATGTAAACTATCAAGGAGAAACTAGAGGAGCTGTTTATCACTCTAGCAATAACGAATATATTGCTTTTGAAAACGGTAGCTCTCCTAAATTAGTTCGTATTAACTTAGACAATGGAAATTTAACAAATGTTGACATTCCTAGTTCATTTCTTACAAATGGAACTTCGTTTGATGATTTAGTAATTGATGATAATGATAATTTATACATCTATCATTATTCAGAAAATAAAATAGCTAAAATAAATATTGAGAATGGAAACCTCACATACATAGACACTAATGTAAACTATCAAGGAGAAACTAGAGGAGCTGTTTATCACTCTAATAATAATGAATACATTACTTTTGAAAATGGTAGTTCTCCTAAATTAGTTCGTATTAACTTAGACAATGGAAATTTAACAAATGTTGATATTCCTAATTCATTCCTTACAAATGGAACTTCATTTGATGACTTCATAATAACAAAATAGTAAAAACGTGTTACAACACCGTATAAAATTAATTGCTAGTACAAGCCTACTTACGAAAATCCTCGCGGATGTTCTATTCGGTTTGTACTTGCTAATTAATTGCTAAAACCACGCAACTAATCTTATACAAATTCGTTGGCAAACATTTAAACTGAATAATTTTAAATATAAATTTTATAAAAAATGAAAAAATATCAAATTATTATTGAAGGTATCGAATACGGTGCTTCAGGTCATAATCTATCTAAAAAAGAATTTGATTCTCTAATAAATACTGGTAAAAATTTATCCGACATACAAACAGTACTTCCTAATTATGAGCCATGGTCTCCAAATTTCTGGAGTGTTTCTAAACCTTTAAAAAATGATAAATTAGTCATAAGTTTAAAAAGTGAAAATGAAGAAATTATTTGGAGTGCTAGTTGTAATGAGTTCAATGATATATATGATCATTCGGAGCAATTTCCAGATATTATGAAATATGATTTATGGGACGAATTTGAATTTAATGGCGAGGCTGTTTGTCATGAGGAGCACCCATATATTCTTTATTATCAAGAACTAAATCAAGGTACTCCGGCAAAATTTATATTTGAAAGTGTTGAAACCCCAAAACCGCAAGATTTCTCGATTGTTTACGGTACTATTGAGACTGAAGAGGATGAATTTGAATACATTGAAAAGGTTTATTTTAAAGGGGAGTTATTATCTTTCGAAGATATAAATTGGGATCTAAAAGAAATCCAAAGAATATTTAAAGTATATGGTTAATAGTTATTTAAATTCTTAATAAAGCTAAAATTCAAATGAATCAAGCATTTGCAAATAGAATATGTGAAAATTACCAATCTCTTACTGGAATACGATGTAAAGCAGTCTTCATGCAAATGGGTGATAATCATACTCCATCTAGGCTTATTAAAGGTAAAGAACAAGGGGTATATGTATTCATTAGAAATGAAACCACATTTAAGGTTGGTAAAGCTGGCACAAATAGTCAGGCACGTTGGAACTCCCATCACTACAATCTAGATAATTCTACGCCTAGCACCCTAACAAAATCATTTATGATGGATTTAGAGAATTTTAAAACTTTTTTTCCTGTGCATGCAAAGAGAGATATCGAGAAAATTAATAAACGTCAAATAAAAAATTGGATTCAAAATAATATGTCTCGTATTGAGTTCAAGATATCGAGTAAAGAGTCGAGTATTGCTTTAAATCTTCTTGAAGCACTAGTGCAATTTAATTTCCCTCCCATATATGAAGGAAAACAATAAAATAACATTTGCCAACAAAACCTAAACTGCATTAAAACACAGTTTAGCCAAACATTGGCAACAATTAAAACAGAACATAAATAAAAGTGTAAACTATGATTTTTTTAAAAAATATTAAAAATGAGCCTCATATATTGGATACTATAATTCAAAAGCGAATTGTAGGTGAATACACATATATAATGGCTATTGGGTTAAGTAAGTATGCCGTCTCAGCTAGTCCAAAAGCTTACAATGAATTTTGCGGAAAATTTAAATGGGACGATGATGAAGAAATGACAATCGGATTTTATTCAAATCAACATGATCCGGATGAATGGGTAAACAAATGCATAGAAAGTGAAATAGTTGAAGACGAATTTTTTCCACTTGATGAATCTGATTATTCTGTAATTAAAGAAATGTCATCCAAACTGTGGAACGAATATATTACATTCGATGATAATTCTGAAGAAAGAAAAATAAACTCAAATTATATTGAAAAATTGTCAATGGAAAAAGATGGTATTGCTAATAATTATTATGAAATCTTTCCACCACAAGGTTTTTTCTGGACAGACGATTGGAATCCTGAAATAGTAGGTTATTTTTCGAAGATTAAAGATGTTTGGGGTCTAGACTACAGTTTACCCGAATATTTTTAGCTTTTAAGATTATAATAAAATGAGAGAAGAATTAAAGAAAGGTATTAGTAATTATTTAAAGAATTTTCATAAATATTCAAAAGAAGAATATATAGATTTAGAAGTAAAAAGAGTTGACAAATACAAGTCAAAAAAGATTGCTGAGCTGTTTAAGAAAAAATTGACAGAACAAGAGTTGTGTTGTTATTTCTGCAATATAGATATTAGAGATATTCAATCTTTAATAAAAAACAATTTAATTTACCCAAGAAAACGTGGTAACCACGGTTATAGTGGAATGCACTTTGAAATTGAGCATCTTGATGCAGATAAAGCTAATGATAATAGCAACAATATAGTTCTTGCCTGCTATTATTGTAATAATGATAAGTCAAACACGATTGAACCTGAAATATTTAAAGATTTTTTTGGTAAACGAAAGGGAGTAGCATTCAAGGATTTAATGCAAGAAAAAAATATCAAATCTGAAAATTTATATTGGCATCATTTATAATCATAAAACTATAATATACTATAAATTATAGAGAATAACATTTGCCAACAACACCTAAACTGCATTAAAACGTAGTTTAGCCAAACCGTTATCATCCAGCAAAAAATAAATGAAAATCACTAAAGAACATATCGACTCAATATTATTCGGAGTAGCAGTAGGAGATGCTTTAGGTGTACCTGTAGAATTTACTACAAGAGAATACCTAAGGTCGAATCCTGTAACAGATATGATAGGATATGGAACATACAATCAACCAAAAGGAACTTGGTCTGATGATTCTACAATGACGTTTTGCTTGGCTGAATCCTTATTGGATGAAGAATTCTCATTACACAAATTGGCTAATAGATTTATAAATTGGGTAGATTGGGGATATTGGACTCCACACGGAGAATTGTTCGACATTGGAAACACGACCAATTCTGCAATTGACAGATTAAGAACAATAAAACAACCCGAACTTGCAGGGGGAAGCGGAGAAACAGAAAACGGAAATGGTTCCCTAATGCGAATTCTTCCTCTGGTACTTGAAACATCCAAATTGTCAACACAACTTTCTTGGCAATTAGTAGAGAGAGTTTCTTCCTTAACTCATCGACATATAAGGTCAATTATTAGTTGCTATTACTATATAGTATTCTCAACACAATTGATACAAGGACAGTCTAAAGAGAATGCCTACGAGATAACAAATAGATTAGTTTCAGACGAATTGGACAAGAGAAGAATTAGTAAATCAGAAATCAAACATTTTATGAGACTACTAAACGGCTCAATAAATAAATTGGATTATAAAGAATTAAGAGGTAGTGGATATGTGGTTCATAGTCTTGAATCATCAATATGGTGTTTACTCAATACAGAGAATTATAAAGACGCAGTGCTTAAGGCAATACACTTGGGCGAGGACACAGATACAACAGCAGCTATTACAGGTGGATTGGCGGCACTATGCTTTGGATTCAGTTCAATACCTAGTAATTGGGTAAGTGATTTAGTAAAGTCTGATGAAATCCGAAAATTAGCCAATAAACTGTCCGAAAAATATACTTTGAAGATTCGCTTAGAAAATGTACCCAAAATTGGCGACATAAGTGCTGCGAACAAGTTTGCACATAAATACTCAGGATATAGAATTTCGTTTAAGGAAACAGCAAATTCAGCATTAGCTACTAAAAGAAGTATCGAATTAAATGAAACAGAACACATTACAGTTGATGAATTAGCTCAAAGTCTATTCTTCCACTTTAGAGCGGTAAGACACGGCGGAGGTGACGCTAATGAAGAAGTAGTAAATTCACATTTATCTTTGATTAGAGAAAAACTAATGAACCAAGAAAAGAAAGCCAGATGATAACACAGTATGATCAGGGAATGGCTCGTACCTCACCACTCCCGATATACTAATTCCGTTGGTAAACATTTAAAGCAACTAAATAAATGAAATTAGATTTTTACATAAAAAATAAATTTGTTAAGGTTGGTTATTTAACTGCTATAAAACCGGATGGGATAAGAGAAAAAAAGCACGGCATATACTTTATTGGTGAAACACCAAAATCAAAAGGTGTATATATAATAGCCAAAGATTTAGAGGTTTTAAAATTTGGTGTAACTAATGCATCTAATGGGATGGAATCAAGAATAGAAATGTACCTTTCAAACACTGAATCAACTAATGTTTGGGTTAGAGAAAATCTTAAAAAGGAAATTCAATACGAAATTTATTTTTATGAAATAATTCCTGAATTTGAAAACATCATGGGAGTTAGGGTTGAGAAATCAATTTTACCAAAATCTCTGGAAAAGGCTCTAATTAGAGATTATACTGAAAAATATGGAATGAGACCAAGACTAAATAAGAGTGGTAATTAATATCTAACTGTTAAAAATTAAAAATATTAAAATGAACAAACTGCAAGTAGAAAAAGATTTAGTAATGAAAGCAATTAAAAATAATGCTTTCTATTTAGCATTTGCTTCTGAAGGATTAAGATCTGATAAGGAGGTTGTTATGGCGGCTATAAATAGCGACATTGGAGAATCTGAGTCTTATGGTAGAATTCTTTATCCAGTTAGTGAAACTTTAAAATTTGCTTCTGTAGAATTAAAAGCTGATAAAGAAGTGGTAATGGCTGCAATTTCTAATAATGGAGCTGCTTTAGAATATGCTTCTGAAGAATTAAAGGCTGATAAAGAAGTGTTAAGGACAGCTATTACTAATAACGGAGCCGCTTTAAAATATGCTGAAGAATTAAAGGCTGATAAAGAATTAGTAATGGCCGCGGTTAACAACAATGGTGCGTCTTTGAGCTACGCTGCTGTAGAATTAAAATCTGATGAAGAGGTGGTCATAGCTGCAATTAATAAAAACGGCTTAGCCTTAGAATTTGCATCAAAAGAATTAAAAGCTAATAAAAAAGTGGTAATGGCTGCTGTTAAAAACAATGGTGCATCTTTAAGATACGCTGATGATAAATTAAAAGCTGATAAAGAAGTGGTAATGGCCGCGGTTAGAAGCAATGGTGCGTCTTTGAGGTATGCCGCTGACGAACTTAAATTTCTAAAAGAATTTATTTTGATTGCTGTTTCTAACTATGATGGTGCATTATATTCTGCTTCAGAAGAATTAAAAGCTGATAAAGATGTTGTTTTAGCCGCTGTTAACAACAACGGTACAGCTTTAGAATATGCGTCTGAAAAATTAAAAGCTGATAAAGAAGTGGTAATGTCAGCTGTTTCTAATAATGGAGCTGCTTTAAAATATGCTGCTGAAAAATTTAAATCAGATAAAGAAGTAATTATGGCTGCTTCGAACAATGCACGTGGATTATACAATGCTTCCGAAAAATTAAAAGCTGATAAGGAAGTGGTTATGTCAGCTGTTTCTAATGAAAAACCTAAGAAAGGTGATTATCCTGCTTTAGAATATGCTGCTGAAAAGTTTAAAGCCGACAAAGAAGTAGTAATGGCTGCTGTTAATAAAAACGGATTGGCTCTAAATTATGCCTCTGATAAATTAAAAGCTGACAAAGAAGTAGTAATGACCGCAATATCTAATAATGGAGCTGCTTTAGAATATGCGTCTGAAAAATTAAAAGCTGATAAAGAAGTGGTAATGGCTGCAATTTCTAATAATGGAGCTGCTTTAGAATATGCTGCTGAAAAATTTAAAGCAAATAAAGAAATAGTAATTAAATCATTTAATAATAAATTATTTCATTCAGGAACATTCTTTAGTATTTGGAAATTAGCTAAAAAACTTTTTTTACAAAAACCAACAATTTTTGAGATTGATGATGTATTTGTAATTCATTCAATTAAAACTAAAGGAGGAAATGGTTTCTGGGTTAAATGCGAAACATGGAATTTTGATGGAGAAGATGTTTATGTTTTTAATCGACCTAATTGTTTCGGTACACTTGAAAGTGATGATGGGGATTATACAGGATTGAATGAAGTTATACTTACTTGTAAAAAATTTAAATCTATTTCAGATGCTCTACAATATGAAAATCCGCCTGATTCAGATGACCTTGGCCTTGATGATTCTGAAAAAATTATTTTTAATTATGATGATGTACTTAATAATAATTTCATGATTATTGGAGAATATATTTTACATCAAAAGTTTGCAAGTAAAATTTTAGGAGAACTAAATCCTTGGAGCTACTACTCTAAATCAATGAATATAGATATATATAATGTTTTTGAAGATGGAGATTCAACTGATGCCAAAAAATTAGGTTTTGAAATCAAAAAAATACCTTTTGGAGCAATATCTGAAGGTGATCTTGATTCTGAAGCAGAACTTTATATAAATAGTTCCGGAGAAAAATATTTAAAACCTGATTTTGGAGAAGACGTCTATGATGAAGAAGAAAATCAAAGAGATGTTACATTTAGGTGGTACGGAAGAGTTGAGGGAAGCATGTATATAAATATGGATTATGGCAGTCTTAACTATGAACATAGTGGCGTTAGCTTAGATTATGTTCAGGTAATTGATAAGTTATAGTTTAAAATAACATTTGCCAACAAAACCTAAATTGCATTAAAACGCAGTTTAGCTAAACCGTTGTAAGTAATTTAAAAAAAATGAAAGAAGAACTTGAAGAAGTAATTGTTGCAAGGAGTTGTGAACCTGAGGATAGTCACTCAAAGTATCTTGGAGTAGAGGTGTCTATTGGAACACTTGAAGGTAGTGCTTTTGCAGAAGATCTTAAACGAATTGCATTAAACGAAGATAATTTATGGCAGAAAGAAAAAACAGGATTCATTGAACTTTTAAGTGACGGTTCAGAAGGAGAAGGAGAAGAAATGTATGTTTCAAGATTTCTTGATGATTTATTTAATTACAATGATATTTACCATAATAATGGATTAGTTTTTTTTGAGGAAATACTTACTGATGAAATTGAAATCAATATAAATTCAAGTGTTGATAGAGAAAAAAGAAGTACAGAAAATTTTATTTTTTCAACTGATATTAACACAGGTTTTGGTGAGGGTGAGAATTATCTTGGAAGCTATGAAGGGGGGCAACTTTTATTTGATAACAAAAGAATAAAAGACAATAATATAAAAGAATATTACGATTATGATAAAGTATTCAATAATGTAAAAATTCCCGAAAAAGGTAACTACATTTTAAATATAAAATTTCAAGATTGTTATTTTACAGCATCAGGACTGGTAGAAAAGTCCAAAAAGGGATTTAACTTTTGTGAGGAAGATGCTATATTTAATAATGGCATCTGTGAATCTACAAACTATGAAGACAATAAATTTCTTATAACACCTGAAATAGACAAATTTTCATACTTCCACATCAAAAACCTCGACAATGTATTGTGTGAATTTTCAATTTTACATGGGGTTAACGTAGAAGGAAAAGAACTTAAGAGAAATTTGAACCAGGAGCAAAACCTTGAATATTATTCAGTCCATCTTATTATAAAAGATAATGTTCTTATAGGTGGTTTAACCAACAAAAACAATTCTTTCACTCCATGCTCATACTGCTTTCCTTTAAACACGGTAGAGTGGGATTCTCAAAGTAGAAAGAATAAATATCTTGATATTTCTTCTTCTATTGGTTGGGTTGCTCCTTGGGAAGAAAAAAGTAAAAATTCTGCTACAATTAAGGATTTATTAAATCTATTACGGCATTATTAGTTACTTGAAACACGCAACAAACCATATACAAACACGTTAGAAACAATAAAAATAATTTAAATATGAGTTTAGACACAAAAAAAATCAATGAAAATATAATAATGCTAGATTATGATAAATCTAATTATGAAAATAATACCTTATTTATAAATGGCAAATCACACGAACTTGGAGATTTAATTACTTTTTTTAAAACTAAAGAAGAATATATAGAAGTAAACTCTGGTTTAGAATATGCACAGAGTCATTTTAGTGATAAATTAGCTTACATAGAAAATATTCATGCACTTGTAATTGGAAGTAATATTGATGATCTAAGTGATCGGATTTGTTTCTCAGATATAATTGATTGTGAAGATATTATTGAATTTACACTTGAACTATCTAAAATTGCTATTGATCCTTTCAAAATAGCAGCTGTTTCTTGGGAAGAAAGAGGAATTGGAGTTTACTATATCAAATATGAAAATGATTTTAAAACTGAATATTTAAGTTTTGATGATTGGGAAGAAACTGATTTATTTAAAAACCTTGCTAAAGACAATGGTTTTGATATTAATTGCGATGATTTTTATGAAGATGATCCTAAAACAGATAAATCATCTTTTAGTAAAATAATTGACGAGGTATATAATGAATTATTATCGAATCCTTTGTTATTAGCACCTGATTGGTACTAATTAATAAAAAGTGATTATTTTAAAACAATAAATGCAACTAACAAAACTCATACTGCATTAAAACGCAGTTTAGCCAAACCGTTGCCATACATTTGAAAAAAAAACATCAAAAATGATTGAAAAATACCGAAATCGATTAAAGGAAATTATTGAAATGTCGTTTCGGACATTAGAATTGAAACTTGCGAATGGCGGAATAATCTCAAAAAACGAAGCCTCTTTTCAACTTGAATTAGGTTACATACTTAAAGTTTTCGGACAACTCTACGAATTTCATCCAAATGAGAAATTTAATCTCGAAATGGAAAGTTATGTTGACTTAAAAGAGAAAAGTATAAAAAGTAAAAGTAAAAAAGCGAGAGTTGATATTTTAATGACATTTGGAACCGAAGAGGAATCTGCAAAAGGTGCTATCGAATTAAAGTTTTTTAAGAAAAAAAATCATAGAGAACCGAACAACCGATATGACATATTTAAGGATATTTCAAATTTGGAGGCTTATAAAGAAAATGGTATTGATTTAAACTATCTTTTCCTTTCGACCGACCACAGCCACTATGTAAATCAGTCGGAATATTCTGCTGACACGAAAGATTTTGATATACGGAAAGGTTCAAAATATACTTCTGGACAGATTTTGGAGTATCGAACAGCGAAACCTTTTGGACCACCTATTATCTTAAAAGGAAATTACGAATTTGATTGGAGCGAACCGACTGAAAATATTTACTTTACGAAAATAGAAATCTAATGTTGCGGTGGATAAAAAACATGTGGCAACAACATGTATAAAACATAGCTATTAAGTCTTAAACCGTAAAGGGAAATCAAAATCATATTAGTTTATCTTTTCATAATAAGAGTCATTAAATTATGTGTGTCGATTAAATCTCTTGGAGTAAAACTAATGTTCGATATTTCAATGGAGTTGTCTACAAAGAAACTCCTTGAGAAATCAAGGAGTTTTTATTTTGGAGTTAAGTGATGCTTGCATCGTCTTGAGAACAAAAGAAAAAATCAGATTGCAAAGCAATCGGAGTTTCTTTGGGCTGTTCTCCTCTATGGCCCATTTCTGAACAACGTGGAGAAATGAATCCAACTCCCGCTACTAAAACAATAAAACGGTTATACTTTATAAAAGTATAACCGTTTTTGTATTTCTACTCACTTTCTCATAGGGAATATACTACTTTTAAGCAACGTTATATTTCTTTTATAAATCTGTTATTATTATTTAAAACTAAACTTAAGTGTAATAAAATTAAAGTACTGACACTAAACAAGAAAATACAAATATGAGTAAAGATTTTTACAAAACGAATATCTTTCCCTACAGAGGAATAATTATCAAAATTTGTAGAGCTTATTCTAATTCTCAAGAGGATTATGAAGATTATTACCAGGAAGTTTGTTTACAAATATGGAAAAGTAGAGAAAATTTCAAAAATAAATCCGAATGGTCTACCTGGGTTTATAGAATAGCTCTAAATGTTTGTCTTTCCTTATTGAGAAAACAAAAAAAACATAATGATGCATATGATTTTGAGCAAAATTATAATCAATTTTCTAATGAATCTGATGAAAATGAAGAGTCAAGAGATTACTCTAATGATATTTCAAGACTCTATAAAGAAATAAAAAAGTTGTCAGAAATTGACCGTGCTATCATTCTTCTCTATTTAGAAAAGAA
>Ga0209502_10002462_pt1 | contig 15475 bp, 14 predicted proteins | sample ArcticOcean_MG_C_10_FD_187442 | JGI IMG/M metagenome (GOLD analysis project Ga0209502, IMG submission 187442) | Marine microbial communities from western Arctic Ocean - ArcticOcean_MG_CB11_90 (SPAdes) (version 2) | ecosystem: Environmental > Aquatic > Marine > Oceanic | place: Arctic Ocean...
CATAATCACCTCTGTTATGGACGGTAAAGACACCGTAGCGCTACTGCCTACTGGTGGTGGAAAATCTATATGTTTTCAAATTCCTTCCCTAGCACAAGAAGGTATTTGTATTGTAATATCACCCCTTGTAGCCTTGATGACAGATCAAGTAAAGAGTTTAAAAGAAAAAGGTATTAAAGCCCTTGCTATTACTGGAGGAAAATCATTTACAGAGGTAAACACGCTGCTGGACAATGCTAGCTTCGGAAATTATAAATTTCTTTATATTTCGCCAGAGAGATTACAACAAGAACTTGTCCAAAACACCATTAAGCGCATGAATGTAAACTGCATCGCTGTGGATGAGGCGCATTGTATTTCTCAGTGGGGAAATGATTTTAGGCCCGCCTATAAAAATATTAGCATTCTTAGAGAATTACAACCACTATCCCCTATTATAGCCCTAACAGCAACTGCAACACCAGAGGTGCTAAAGGACACTATCAAAGAGCTAGAGATGGAGCTTCCAGCGGTATTTCAGGATTCTTTTGTACGCCCCAACATAGCTTACAATACCTTGGAAGTAGAAGATAAATTATACCATATACAACAACTACTTAAATCAAATAAAAAAGAAGCTATTATATATGTGAGGACTAGAAGAAGCGCTGTTGAAACAAGCAGTCACTTAAACAGTCTTGGCATTAAAAGTGATTTTTTTCATGGAGGTATTCCAGCGAAAGAAAAAACAAAAAAATTAGAAGCTTGGAAAAATGGCACTTCACCAACCATTGTAGCCACAAGTGCTTTTGGCATGGGTATAGATTTAGCAACCGTAGCACACGTTATACATATACAACTACCAGAGAGTTTGGAGAGCTACTTTCAAGAAGCTGGTCGAGGCGGTAGAGATGGCAATAGGGCAACAGCTACCATACTATACAACCCCTACGATAAACAATTAGTTACAAAGCAATTTATAGCATCGTTGGCAGATGTAGATTTGCTGAAATTTATTTACAAAAAATTAAATAATTACCTTCAAATTTCATATGGAGAAGGCGTTTTTACTACTCATGGATTTAATTTTGAAGACTTTTGCAAAACCTATTCTCTAAATACCCTCCAGGTTTTTAATGGCTTAAACACCTTAGATAGGCTTGGTGTCTTGCAACTCTCCAAGGAGTTTGGACGCACCAGTAAGTTGAAATTTTTAGTAGATACAAATACAGCGCTAGCATTCTTTAAACATGACGGGCTTGCCGCTGTAATTGGCAAAACCATATTAAGGCTCTATGGAGGTGTTTTTGAAACCATGACTGGTGTAAATCTGGAAGTTTTACAAACTAAAACAAGTCAATCACAACCTGTGATTATTCAGACCTTGAAAAAATTAGAAGCCGCCAACATTATAGAGTTGTACCTAAACACCACAGATGCAGCTATTACATTTTTAACCCCAAGAGAGGATGATAAAACAATAAATGTAATTGCAAGAGAAGTAGTTTCTCATAATGATAAAAAGAAACAACAAGTACAACAGCTATTAAACTATGTAGAAAACAATAACACCTGCAGGAGTGTGCAACTGGTAACTTATTTTGGCGACACTACAGCATCGTCCTGTGGTATTTGTAGTGTGTGTAGCTCAAAAAAAGAGATATTCAGCAAAAAAGAGCTTCTTAAAATTAGCAAAATCATACTATTGGAGCTGGAGAGTGGACCAAAAACATCAAGAGAAATACTAGAAAAAATTGATCAAAGAGAGGCTTTGGTATTAAAAACAATTACGCTACTACTTGGCAATAAGACTATCTCCTTAGATCAAAGAAATAGATACAGTAAAATATAAGCTGGCCTACTTTAACCTATTTTTTACGTATTCAATCTTAGATTTTCCATGAGGCTTTGGTTTTCCATCCTGGTCTAGACTAACCATTACAATGGTATCTATGGTTATAATTACTTCACGAGTCATGACATTTCTAACCTCACAACAAAGGGTTATTGAGGTGGCTCCAAATTTAATAGCCCTAATACCAATTTCTATAATATCTCCTTTAACCGAGGAGCTTTTGAAATTAATTTCACTCATATACTTAGTAACCGTCTTGGGGTTTTCTAGCTGTATAATTGCATATAAGGCAGCTTCCTCATCAATCCATTGCAGGAGTCTTCCTCCAAATAAGGTTCCATTTGGATTTAGATCTTCTGGTTTTATCCATTTTCTTGTATGAAAATTCATAGGTATGAAATTTTAGCATAAAGATACTTTTTAAATAAATTTTAAAGTAACAATAACTCATTAAATTAGCAATAACCGGTGGTGCCTTCTTTTAAAAAAACCAAGCATATTATTAAAATTAATGAGTACAATTTTCTATTTTTGAAAGAATATGAAAGAGCGCCAATCTTTATAAACTAAAAAAAATGAAAAGCGTGTAACTTTTTTAAAATTAAAACGTCTTACTTTTAAATCACTATTAATAATATATTATACTTTTATGAAAACATTAAAAAATTTATTTGTTGCACTAACGTTACTAGCAGTAGCACCAATGACAGCACAAACTGCTGATGAAATCCTAAGTAATTACTTTGAAAATACCGGTGGAGAAGCTGCCTGGAACGCACTTGAAGGAACTAAAATGTTAGGTGCGATAAATGCTCAAGGCATGGAAATCCCTATTGAAATATACAGTACAAAAGACGGTAAACAACTCGTCAAAATAAATATGCAAGGGCAAGAGATGACCATGATGTCATTTGATGGAGAGACCATGTGGACTACTAATTTTATGACGATGCTTCCTGAAAAAAGTGATACAGAAACCACAGAGATGATGAAGACAAATAACCAAGACTTCCCTTCTCCTTTTTTAAATTACAAAGAAAAGGGGTACACTGTTGAGTACCTTGGTAAAGAAACTAAAGAGGGAACAGAAACCTTTAAAATAAAACTAACACAAAAGCCTGTTATGGTAGATGGTAAAGAAGAGCCAACGGTTTCTTTCTATTACTTTGAAACAGAAAACTATGTTCCAATTATTGTAGAAACAACAATGAATTCTGGACCTGCAAAAGGACAAATGTCTACCTCAGGATTTAGCGATTACCAGGAGTCAGAAGGATTATATTTTCCTTTTTCAATAGATCAGGGTGGACAACCTATTAATGTGAAAGAGATAGTGCTTAACCCTGATGTAGATAAAGCATTTTTTGCGTTCCCTGAAGAAAAATAATACAAAACCAAACAAATAAAAAATCCTCTCAAGACGTGAGGATTTTTTTTTACTTCACACAATAAATTAACCAACAATCCTAATATGTATCTTATGAAAAGAATACTGCTTTCTTTGTTAGTAACCCTTATTTTTTCATTGCCTGGAAATGCCCAGGAAGAAATCTCTTTAAAAGGGAAAGAATTATTTGGTGACATGCGTGCGCGCCAAATAGGACCAGCCCTTATGAGTGGCCGTATCAACGATCTAGAAAGCCACCCAACAAACCCTCGTATTTTATATGCAGGAACTGCTGGTGGTGGTGTTTGGAAATCTAATGATGGTGGCGCTACCTTCGCCCCTATTTTTGATAAGCACGTGCAATCTATTGGTGTGGTAACTCTTGACCCTACAAATCCAGATCAAAACATCTGGGTAGGTACAGGAGAGACCTGGACACGAAACTCTGTCTCTATTGGAGATGGTTTGTTTAGATCTACAGATGGTGGTGCGAATTTTAAAGAAGTACCTGGTTTTGAAAACAGTGAAAGAATCACCTCTGTTGTTATTAACCCAGAAAACAATCAAGAAATCTATGTAGGTGTTTTAGGAGCTCTTTGGGGAGACAGCCAAGATAGAGGTGTATACAAAACAACAGACGGAGGCGCCTCTTGGAGTAAGATATTATACATTGGTCCTTCAACCGGAGTAAGTGATGTAATCATGGACCCAACAAATCCAAATATACTGTATGCTTCAATGTGGCAGTTTAGACGCTCTGGATGGGGTTTTAACTCTGGAGGAATGAACAGTGCTCTCTACAAATCTACAAACGCAGGAGCCTCTTGGGATAAAATACACAGTGGTTTTCCTGAGGGTAAACTAGGAAGAATTGCAATTGCGGTTGCTCCTAGTGATGCTAGTATTTTATATGCTGTTTTAGAAACAGAAGAAAAAAGTAAAAACGGTTTATGGAAATCTACCAATGCAGGAGGCTCTTGGGAGCACTTAAATAATGATTTTGGACTAGTAGTGAGACCATTTTATTTCTCTAGAATTGTAATAGATCCAAAAAATCCAGAGGTAGTTTTAAAAGGAGGACTAAATGGTTCTTTAAGCCGTGATGGTGGAAAAACGTTTAAAAGTTTAGGAAACATGCATAGTGATATTCATGACTTTGCCTTTCATGTTAATGATAGTGATGTGATATTCTCTGGAACAGATGGTGGTGTGTACCGCTCTTGGAACGGAGGAACTACCTTCGAAATTGTAGAAAACTTACCCCTATCACAGTTTTACCACATTAGTGTAGATGATAAGGAGCCCTATAACGTATATGGAGGTCTTCAAGACAATGGTTCTTGGTACGGCCCTTCTTCTTCTCCAGGAGGTGTAAATGCACGAGACTGGAATAGTGTTGGTTATGGTGATGGTTTTAGAGTATTAAAACATCCTACAAAAAACATTGTATATTCTGAAATGCAAGGTGCAGAAAATGTATGGCGCTATGATATTGATCGTAACCGCACCAAGACCGTACAACCACTACCTAAAAAGGGTGACCCAGAACTACGATTTAATTGGAATGCACCAATGGCAGTGAGCCAGCACCAACCAGATAGATTTTACATGGCAAGCCAATTTTTACATGTAAGTGAAGATATGGGAGATACCTGGAACATTATTTCTCCAGATCTTACCACCAATGACAAGACAAAACAAGATCAATCAAAATCTGGAGGACTTTCTGTAGATAATAGTGGTGCTGAAAATCATACTACTATTTTTACCATTGCAGAGTCACCCCTTGATCAAAATGTACTATGGATTGGTACCGATGACGGAAATGTTCAAGTAACCACAGACGCAGGTAAGTCTTGGAGTAATGTTACCGCCAATCTAACAGGTATCCCAGCCAATACATGGGTATATCATATAGAGGCTAGTGTACATTCAAAAGCAACTGCTTATGCCGTTTTTGACGGACATACTATGGGAGACATGAAACCATATGCCATGAAAACCACAGATTACGGTAAAACGTGGAGCAGTATCATATCAAAAGACATTCAAGAAAATGCTTTTGTTAGAAATATTCAGGAAGACTACGTAAATGAAGACTTATTGTTTTTAGGAACAGAAATGGGTCTTTACGTTACCATTAATGGCGGAAAAGGATGGTCTCAATTCACCAATAACATGCCACCTGTTGCAGTACACTTTATTGATATGCAAAAAAGAACCAATGACATTGTCATGGGAACCCACGGTAGAGGCGTAATTATAATTGATGATATAAGCCCCTTAAGAGAATTGAGCCAAGAAGTATTAGCAAAAAAGACACATTTCTTTAAAACACAACCTTTTACAATGTTAGAAGAGAGTGGTTTTGCAGGTTCTTTTGGTGCAGAAACACAGTTTGTAGGGCAAAACAAATCTACCGCTGCTCGTATTATCTACTATTTAAAGAAGCGACATACTTTCGGGAAAATGACCCTAGAGATTCAAGACATGAAAGGAAATAAAATTATTTCTCTTAGTCCAGGAAAATCTAAGGGTATTAATATTGTTAACTGGGGATTTAATACAAATAACCCAAAAATGGCAGCTGCAAAAACGCTCTCTTTTGGAGGGTTTACCTCCCCTCGTGTACCACAGGGACAATACAAAGTAGTGCTTAAAAAAGGGAAACAAACCTATGAGCATATCATAGAGACTAAATATGATAGTAATTCTTTAACAACCCTTACAGAGCGTAAAGAACAAGAAGCCCTAACCCAGACTATGTTTGCTATGGTTGAAGACTTAGCCTACCTTGTATATGAGATAAATCAAATACAATCTAAAGCCAAACAAGTAATAGCATCTGGAGCAAAAAAGAGCAAACAAGCACAAAAAACTTGGGATGCCTTAGAGGCCCTCAGAACAGATTTAGTTGTTACAACTGGAGATAATTATGTAGCCAGCGCAGAACCAGAATTACGTGAGCGTATGGGAGAATTATACAGTAACATTGCAACTAGTTATGATCGTGTTGGAGGTTCTTTAAAAAACAACTTTGATTTAATCAGTGAGGAATTTACTACAGAGAAAGTTCGCTTTCAAAAAATCATGGATAAACAGGTAAGTACTTTTTATAAAGCTCTTGAAAAAAATGATTTGGAACTACCTGTTATAAAAACCAAAGAGGTATTTTTAGCTAAGGACTAATACTTACATTTCGAAATGAAAAAACCCCATGAGCTAGTGCTTATGGGGTTTTTATTTTATATTTCTCAACAACAAATAAATTTTTAGAGGCATGTTTATAACTTGAACTAAGAATATAAAAAAGAACCCTCACAACACCTATCTTTATAAAAAGATGAATTGTTATGGATACACGTGATACCCAATTACTAGCTAATAGACCTAAAATTCCCAATGCTATAATTACTCAAGGAATGAGTAAAGAAGAATATTTTCAAAACGACACCCTTCGCCCTATAGCCAAGCTTCAAAATGATCTTTTGGTATTGGTCTTTAAAAATTATATAACAAAGCACAAAAATGTATACTACAACCTAACTATTGAAAAAAGACTTCAATACATTGACAATGCTCTGAACAAAAATATTAAGTTCAACAATTCAGTAAAAGGTATGTTTATTGGCCAATTTACAACAGAAGAATACCAGCGCTATACAGCCGATACATCTGCTTTTAACAAACGTATAATTAACCTTACCAAAGAGCGTTTAAAAAGCAATATTATGCGGTTTGAAATTTCAAACTAAATATATTTTATTTTAAAGTGTTGATGCTCCATTGAGATCTGTGGTGAGTACATCACTCATATAATCAAAATAAGGTCTTAACAGTTCAAAGGCTTTCAATACGGTAGCAGCAAAGTTTGGTGATTGCACCTGAGCGTCTGTAAATTCATGCACTACAAAAAAACTTTTTAGTCGTATTAAATCTATATTAGGATCAAGGGTGTCAAAACCTTTTGGAGCTGTTTTAACCTTATACTCTTGATTGAAGTTTTTATAAAATTTCTTGAATTCCTTTTGATCTAAAATAGCCCTAATGGGCTCGCTATCCATCTCAAATTCTTTCCTTATGCGTAATAAATCTTGCGGCTCAGGGCCAAAAAAACCACCTCCTATAGCGCATTTGCCTGGCTCTATCCTTAAATAATAGCTGCCACGCCTTGAAGCTCCTGCTCTACTCCAACTCACACTTCTGTGAGAATTATAAGGTGTTTTATTATTGCTAAATCTTACATCTCTATTGATTCTGAAAATTTTCTGTTTTTCAATTTCATCAGTAACCCCGAGCCCCATTAATATCTCCTTGTAAAACTCTTTTAAAGAAACCTCACTTGCTAGGTATTCTTTTTTATGGTCTTGCATCCAATCTTTATGATTGTTTTCTCGAAGTTTTTGTAAAAAAATTAGTGATGATGGTGATACGCTTGTTGTCATTAACTGGCTATTTTAAGGTTTAATATAGGCTCTTTTTATGCTACTATAGCAAAGGCGATAAACAAAAAGATTGGCTTTTATAAAACTATGATGTTGGTAAAGTACATAAGAAAGTAAGGCCGTTAGCAGTGTAACTATATAGACAAGAAACTCTCTATGGCTAATGTATAACTTTCAAGACCAAACCCTAGTATTACTCCTTTAGCTCCCGCAGATATATATGATTTGTGCCGATACTCTTCTCGAGAAAATGTGTTAGAGATATGCACCTCTACCACTGGGCTATCAATAGCCTTTACAGTATCTCCAATACCAATAGATGTATGGGAATAAGCTCCCGCATTTAATATAATACCATCATACTCAAAACCTGCCTCTTGGAGGCTATCGATGAGTTCTCCTTCAATATTAGATTGAAAATAAGACAATTCTATCTTAGGATATTTCTTTTGCAAGACTAAAAAAAAAGACTCAAAAGAAGCAGTACCGTAAATAGCCGTTTCACGGGTTCCTAGCAAGTTTAAATTTGGACCATTAATTATCTTGAGTTTCATGTTTCAAATATAGAAAATAAAAAAACGAAAGAAATTGACTTCTTTCGTTTTTAAATAATCTCTTTGGTTTTTCTATAGGTCAAAGACCAAGCCAATTCTTGCCTGCATATAACTAGAGCTCTCAACGGGCATAGATTCATCTGCCAATAGCGTGTATTTTAACTCTACAAACACATTAGCATTACTGAGTAAATGATAAATGTATCCTGCACCTATATTAGCTCCAAAATTCTGATCTCTAATTTTTTCATTTTCTAGATAAGTATTATCTTTTATTGTTTTCTCTTCAAACAAATATTGGCCTCCAACAAGTATATAAAATTCATCGTATACTTTATATCGAGTGTTTAAATCTAGGGTAAACCAACTTAAACGATCAGGACCCGGCAATCCTCCTACAGAAAACATATTTGTATTACCAATACTCCATTTATCATTTAATTGATAAATTAAATCCACGCTACCTCCAATAGATTCAATTTCAGAGAGGTATCCTGCAGCAAATCCAGCCTTAAACCCCGCATCATCAGAGTTTTGTTCTTGGGCCTGGATGAAAGAAAACCCTGCAAAAAAGCAAAGCAGTAGAAGTAATTTTTTCATGTTTGTTTTATTTACAATTATGTTGTAAAAATACACTATTTACAACAATAAAAAAGTGGAAACATCTGTCTCCACTTTTAATATATTCAAAAAAAGTAGTCTAGCTACAAAAATGCAAACCCTACGGCAAGTGTAAATACCGAATTTTTGATACCCTCATTCTCAGCTACAGATTTTGATATATCTGTAAGACCAAAATTGTATCTACCATCTATACGAAGGCCAAAAGGAAGATCATACCCAACTCCTATAATTCCAGAAATTTGTGACTCAACTATTTCTTCATAATCATTAGTTAGGGTTTCAGAAAGGCTTTTATCAATTAAAATACCAAACTGAGGACCTAGTTGAATATGTAACCCACTAACAAGGTAGTATTTTAAAACAAGAGGGAGATTAACATAGGTTAAATCAAAGGCTCCAGCATTAAAATCTGCACCTTGTTGAGAATATAAGACATCTAGATTAATCCCTACTTTATCATTAAACTTTATTCCTGCAAATAGCCCTGCTTGGATTCCTGTTCTTGTTGATGAATCTTCTTTGGCATAACTTATGGATGCGAAATTAGATCCTATTTTAATTCCCAGGTCTAACTCCTGAGAAAATACGGTAGTACTTATAAAAAAAGCAGCTACTATTATTGCTAAATTTTTCAATTGATATATTTAATAGTTACATATCAAATATACTTATACTAGGGTTAACACATTTGTTATTCGTATCTTTAATTTGTTTTAAATTTAAAACTTTAGAGACCCAACCCCATGAAATGGCAACAGGCATTAAAAGACTACCAAAGCTATTTGAGAATAGAAAGAGGACTCTCAGAAAACTCAATAAGCAACTATGGCTTAGATATAAAAAAATTAATAACATGGCTGGATGATTCTAAAATACACACTACTCCTATTGCAATTAAGCCAGAAGTAATACAAGAATTTATTTACACCATAGCAAAAGAGGTAAATCCAAGATCTCAAAGTAGAATTATCTCTGGTCTTAAAGGTTTTTTTAATTACCTCATCTTTGAAAACTATAGAGAAACGAACCCTTTAGAGCTTATTGAAAGCCCAAAAATTGGCAGGAAACTTCCAGATACCCTCGCTATAGAAGAAATAGACCAACTCATTAAAGCAATAGACCTTAGTAGTGCTCAAGGAGAGCGCAACAGAGCAATACTCGAAACCCTGTACGGCTGCGGCTTAAGAGTAAGTGAATTAACCTCACTTAAAATTTCAGATTTATTTTTTAAAGAAGGTTTTATAAAAATTACAGGTAAGGGAGATAAACAACGTTTTGTACCTATTGGAGACACTACCATAAAATACATAGAATTATACCGAAAAGAAGTTCGGGTACATCAAAAAATAGCACCTAAGGCCCAAGACACCTTATTTTTAAATAGAAGAGGAAACCAGCTCACAAGAGCCATGATATTTACAATTATAAAACAATTGGTAGAAAAGACAGGTATTGATAAAGTAATAAGCCCACACACATTTAGACACTCTTTTGCTACCCATTTACTAGAAAATGGCGCAGATTTAAGAGCAATACAGCAAATGTTAGGGCATCAAAGTATTACCACCACAGAAATTTACACGCACATAGAAACTTCTTTTTTACAAAAAACAATTGAAAAATTCCATCCTAGAAAAGATGAATAATCTCTTTTTTATTCTACGGGAGGATGCCCATGTATACCTTCATAGATGTCATCAAAATTTTCTCTTAAGTAACTGCGAAGTTTTAAACGGTAATCATTTTTAAGCCAACTTATAAAATTGTGAGTGCTTTTACTTATACATTTTGAATAGCGCTCTATTCTAAAATCTATATCATCACCCAATTTCTTTGCTAAGATTAAAGCGTCATACACATCTTCGCTGTTTTGAGTGCATATTAAAGCATGTTGGGCAATAGAACGCTCTAATATAACCTTAGAGGAGTGTCCTCCCTTCACAGAGTCTGTATAGGCTTTTTTAATATCAAAAGTGACGTTCTCTGATTTAGAAAACTCTGCCCTTAACTCTTCTGGCATCTCATAAATAAAGTAGCTTTCCAGCTCTTCATCATCCATGAGGTTATCTAGGTAGTAGTTTGGTGACCTAAAGATACGTTGCCAATCCAAATCTGCACCCCAAGGTCCAAAACGGTGAAAATTATTACCCAGATCTATAACATCAAAGGTGGATTTGTTTTTCAAAATACGAGAACCACGACCAATCATTTGGTAATACAGGGTCAAAGACTTGGTAGCTCTATTTAAAATAATAGACTCTACCGTTGGCTCATCAAAACCTGTTGTTAAAATACTAACAGATGTTAAAATAGCATCTGGTGTTACGTGAAACCACTCTAGAATTTCTTGTCTTTGTTTTTTGGTTGCCGTATTATCTAGGTGTCTTACAGGGTATCCTGCATAATTAAAAGCGTCATATACGTGTAAAGATGTATTGATACCGTTGTTAAATATCAAGGTCTTTTTGCCCTTAGAATGCTCCTCATAGGCATGCATGAGCTTGCTAAGCATATCATTGGTGGTGTATAAATCTTCAGAAGATTTAACCGTGTAATCACCATTGGCGCCAATTTCTAGAGAAGTTAGCCCTACATTGTAACTATAGGTGTTCGCCCTAGATAAAAACTCGTTTTCTATCAAAGCCTCAATGGTTTCCCCTACAATGAGTTCATTGTAGTTGTCATTCATAGGCAGTTTGATGTTTGAACTCAAAGGGGTTGCTGTCACTCCTAGAATAAAAGACTTATCAAAATAGCCAAACAACTTTGTAAAGGAGTTGTAATGCGCCTCATCTATAATTACCAGCCCAATGTTACTGATATCAAATTTTTCGTCTTGAAGCCTATTATTGAGCGTTTCCACCATAGCAACAAAACAGCTATATTGGTCTTGGTCATCAAGGTTTGCAGTACTATTAACTACTTTATTTATAACCCCAAACTCTGTGAGCATTTTGGAGGTTTGAGTTAATAGTTCAATACGGTGTGTCATTATCAAGACACGTTTGTTGTGGTTTTTAAGGTATTGCCTTACAATCTCAGAAAAAATAACTGTTTTCCCTCCACCAGTTGGTAATTGGTAAAGCAAATGATAATCCTCGGGTGCATCATCAAATGCAGTAAATATTTTATCAATTGCCCCTTTTTGGTAGGAGTATAAATCTTTACCAGTTTTTGTTTCGTCTATACTATTAGAAGTGTCTATAGCCACAATTATCAGAATTTATGCAAGTTGCAAAATTACGTTCTTTTGTGACTTCTACCATACTACTTTGATAGTATTTTTCTGAAAAAACATTTTTTTGTTAAAAAATTGTAGGTACAACAAACCAAAAAGCCAAATTAAATGATCAATAATTTCTGAAATGAAACTTTTGAGTACACAGTTGGTTTTTAGAGTGTGTATTTTTTATATTTGGCTTTTACTAAAAATACACTACTATGGGAAGAGCTTTCGAATTCAGAAAAGCAAGGAAAATGAAACGTTGGTCTGCCATGAGTAAGGCCTTTACCAGAATTGGTAAAGACATTGTAATGGCGGTCAAAGAAGGCGGCCCAGATCCAGATTCAAATTCCAGGTTGCGTGCAGTAATACAAAACGCAAAGTCTTTGAACATGCCCAAAGACAATGTAGAACGCGCCATAAAACGTGCTAGTGACAAGAGTCTAGGAGATTATAAAGAAGTATTATTTGAAGGATATGCACAACATGGTATTGCCATATTAATAGAAACAGCTACAGATAACAATACCAGAACTGTTGCAAATGTGCGCTCCTATTTCAATAAATGTGATGGTAATATGGGTACCTCTGGCTCTGTTGTTTTTATGTTTGATCACCTTTGTAATTTTAGGGTGAATGTGGGAGAATTAGATCTTGAAGAATTAGAGCTAGAACTTATAGATTATGGCGTTGAAGAAATATTTGAAGATGAAGATGGCGTTTTAATTTATGCTCCTTTTGAGAGCTTCGGAAATATTCAAAGCTACCTTGAGACACATAAAATTGAAATTTTATCTTCCGGTTTTGAACGCATACCTCAGGTGACTAAATCTATCACACCAGAGCAAACGGCAGATGTAGAAAAATTATTAGAGAAGCTAGAAGAAGATGATGATGTACAAAATGTATATCACACCATGGAAGAAACTACACCCTAGATAAAAAAACGTTTGGCTACTGGCTTCTAGCTCCAAGCTGCCACCCTACCTTTTATGCCCTTGTAAAAAGCTCTTAATTTAAGCTCATCTGCCTTGATATCTCCAGTAGGGTAAAAAGGCTCACTGATACCCATCACCTTATTTTGATAGTCTAAACGCACAGAGATAATTGGCACATTGGCCTTAAGGGCTATGTAATAATACCCTGTTTTCCAGGTGCTTACTTTTTTTCTGGTCCCTTCTGGAGCAATAGCCAACCTAAATTCTTGATGTTCTGAAAATACATTAGCAATAGCTTGTACTTTGTTCTCAGCCTTACTTCTATTTAAAGCAGCGCCACCCATCCATTTAAAATACCATCCCCATAGAGGTTTAAACAACTCTTTTTTAGCTACAAAATTAATTTGCAGTTTTAAAATACGTCTCACTAGTACAGATAATAAAAAATCGATATTGCTGGTATGAGGAGCAACTATTAGTATAGATTTTTTAATGGAGCGGTCAAAGTCTCCATCTATTTTCCACCCAAGTAAATTAAAGTATATAAATTTTGTTAATCCCATGTAGTGTTGCTTGGTGTGATTTGCTAAATTATGATGGTGCTATTTTTCTAAGGTACTACAACTCTAGTGTTGTTTGTTTTTTAAGATAACATTTGCCTTGACTAGATCTTCGGGGGTGTCAATACCAATTCCTTGAACGGTGGTCTCTACCATTTTAATGTTTTTTCCATATTCCAAATACCGTATGCATTCAATTTTCTCTATAGCCTCTAGAGTGCCCATTGGCAGATGATGAAAATCTAACAGCGCCTGCTTTGTAAAGGCATAAATTCCTTTATGTTTATAGTAACTTGTTGCCAAATCTTTATCACGAGCAAAAGGTATGGGAGCTCTAGAAAAATACTGAGCAAAACTCTCTTTATTAACGATAACCTTCACGCAATTAGGATTATTAATTTCATCCGAATCTGTAATTTTAACCATCAAAGAGGCCAAATCTATTTTTGTGGCATCCGCGGCTTTAAAAACATCCAAAAGTGTTACCAATGCTTCTTTGTTTGTAAAAGGCTCATCTCCTTGCACATTTACAACAATATCAATATCCATGTTGGCAACAGCCTCTGCTATTCGGTCACTGCCGCACTGATGGTCCTTGATACTCATAATGGCTTTTCCGCCATGAGTAGTAATTTCTTTAAAAATAATAGCACTATCGGTAACTACAAAAACATCCTCAAACAGGCCCGTAGCCACGGTTGCCCTGTAGGTGCGTAAAATTACAGTTTGACCCCCTAAATCTTGCATCAGTTTTCCAGGAAAACGAGAGGCCTGGTAGCGTGCCGGTATCATTGCTATTATTTTCATACTAGTATTCAAGGTGCTTTAGGGTTTGTTATTATTAAAATTATGTTGTCAAACAAAAATACATATTAATGTACATTGAAGATTAACATTAGGCATCTTGTTCAAAAAAATCTTCTTTAAAACCAATCAAATATAATTTTTCTTGGGCTCTTGTGATAGCTGTATACAACCAACGAAGGTAATCTTTATCTACACCATTGGGCAAATAAGGCTGTTCAACAAATACATTTTGCCATTGCCCTCCCTGGCTTTTATGACACGTAATTGCATAAGAGAATTTTACTTGAAGGGCATTAAAATATCTGTTTTTTTTAACCGCTTGAAATTTTTTGAATTTCGAACTCTCATGTGCATAATCTTTCATCACCTCTTGATACAGGCGGTTAGAATCATCATAGGTTAGTGAGGGAGTTTCAGAAGTAAGTGTGTTTAAAAGCAATACGGTTTCAAAGGCTTTCATTTTTGGATAATCTGCTAACTGCACTTTTACCTCTGCAAAACGAAAACCATATAGGTCAACAAATCTGAAAATTTCTAAAACTTGTACTATATCTCCGTTCGCTATAAATCCTGCATCACTCTCACTAGAAACCCAGTGATAGTTATTTTTAACCACCATTAATCTATCTCCCGCAGAAAGTTCATCTTCTTGAAACAAAATGCGAGTGCGTATGCTTTGGTTATATAAATTTGCGCGTTTGTTTGATCTTACAATAAGTACTGTATTATCATTGTCTTCACTGTTATAGTGCTGCTCAAGAGCATCCATAATTTCCATGCCATCTTGAGGCTTCACTACATCTGCAAATACCTGATCACTAAATTTAAAACGATCATAAATTCCTTCATTTAGTGTTTCTCTTAATTTGGTTGCATTCCATAAAATACCACTATCATGCTGCTGGCGTACCACATCATCAAGCTCTATCTCTATAACATGTTTGTTAAATTGGTTTTCTAATATACGGGCATCCAAAGCTGGGCTTACATCAAGTTTTACAGGAGGTAATTGAGCAGTATCTCCAATAAGCAACAGCTTGCAGTTATGACCACTGTATATAAATTGCAATAAATCATCGAGTAAAGAACCGTTTTCAAAAAGC
>Ga0209502_10002469_pt1 | contig 15435 bp, 13 predicted proteins | sample ArcticOcean_MG_C_10_FD_187442 | JGI IMG/M metagenome (GOLD analysis project Ga0209502, IMG submission 187442) | Marine microbial communities from western Arctic Ocean - ArcticOcean_MG_CB11_90 (SPAdes) (version 2) | ecosystem: Environmental > Aquatic > Marine > Oceanic | place: Arctic Ocean...
GAACACAAAGACCAATTTGTTAACGATTTATTTAATAAATTATATGAATCATGGAATAAAAATGTAGAAAATATTAGGCAGAGAATACGCCAATTTTCATTTGATGAAGACATGTTAGACGAATTAAAAGAGGAATTTAAACAAATATATATATCAAAAAAAGATAAGCAAGAGCCAGTAGATCAACCTGCTGACGCGTTTCCAGAAGGAAAGAAAAAGGAAAAAATAACGTCAACGGAAAAGAGTAAGGACAAGGGTAAAAAAAATAAACCCGAAATAGACCCAAAGGTACAGGCCAGTGAATTAATTATAGAGCTAATATCATTACTTAATATTTTCTCGCTATATACTGAAACGGATTCTAAATGTATTTTAACGGACGATAAACAAATAAACAAAGACCTAACGGTAATAGATGATATTCAGAAATTAAAGGTCCTTATCTATAAAGACTCAGAAGAAAAGTCTATGTTTTTGAAAATATTAAATGGGCGGTTAACGGGAGATTCAACGGAACCCTATTCCGAAACAGTTATAGATGCGGTATTAAAGGCTATAACAAATACAGGTGATAATCGAATTATGAATAAAATCATCATGACACAAAAAAAACAATATTATACCATTCACGAACCGGACAAATTATTAGAATTTATTAATGATAATTTAAAGCCAAAAGTAGAGGAGAAAAAACAAAAGGGAGAAGTATTTACACCCATATACCTGGTGAGAGAAATGTTAGAGAAATTAGATAATGCATATATAAAAAATAATGACAAAAGTATATTTTCAGAGCCAACGTTTAAATGGTTCGATCCGGCGGTCGGTATAGGTAATTTCCCTATTATTGTTTATTTGAAATTAATGGAAGGCTTAAAACAAACTATAATAGATGATGATGAGAGACGAAAACACATTTTGGAAAATATGTTGTATATGAGCGAACTTACTCCAAAAAATGTATTTATTTGTAGAAAAATCTTCTGCGGTGAAACTTATAAGTTAAATTTATATAAAGGGAATACGATCTTAGATAAACTACCGGACGATTTTGTTGATTTTGATGTTATAATGGGGAACCCCCCATATAATAAGGGGGGTGTTGGAAAGGGAGGTGGGGTATTTTGGAGGGAATTTGTTGATAAATCTATCCCCCTTCTTAATGAAAACGGATTTTTACATTTTATACACCCAAAGGGGTGGAGAAAGCCTTTTAAAGAAGGAGGTAAACCAGACCGAGGTGCGGGTAGAATATGGTATGATTTTAAAAGATTAGGTAAATTAGAATATGTAAATATTTGCGATGAACCTCCTAAGAATTTCCCAAAAGTAGATTATTATGTTTGGCGAAAAACTACTAAACCTCTAAATAAATTGACAATTGTTGAAAATTTATTTCAAAAGATTTATACCATTTCTGAAATTGATTTATCAAATCTTAAATTTATACCTAATTTAATTAATGGTGGTTCATTAGATATACTTAATAAAATGTTTAGTGATAGACTTTCTGGTAATTATTTTAATATTATTAGAGACCAAAAATTTCAACCATCTAAGACCGATATAGGTAAATCTGGGGTTGACCACGCGTTCTTTTATAATGTTGATACACAAACTTATAATATAGCAGGTAGAAATATGAAAGAGATACCATCTTACTATAACCGACCTAAAATGATAATGACATATAAAAGTGGAAAAAGACCAGCTAACTTGTATGCTAAATTATACACAAAAGAAATAGGGGGAAGTTCTAATACGATGTATCAAGTATGTAACCTATCTGAAGGAAGTATGTTAGAAGTCTATTTAAATAGTAGTCTTATACATTTTTTATTAAAGATTACTCAATATTCTGAAGCACCTAATTATATAAATGAATTTAAAATATTAAATTTATTAAAAATACCACAATTAGAAACACCTGTCTCCGATAAAAGTATATATGAATATTATGGATTAAATAAACAAAATATAGGGTTAATAGATGCTGTAATTTCTAATACTAACGGCAAAACAAAAAACCCAAAATCAAAACAAGAAGAAGAACCAGAAAAATCTAAAGAAAAAGGAACCCTTTTACCAAAAGGAAGAACCAGATGCCCTCGTGGAACAAAAGTTATTCCTAAATCCAACCCTAAAAGGTGCACAAAAAAAACAAAATCAAAAAAATCGTTAACCAAATCGCTGGGAAAAGGAGCAGGTAGAAAGCGTAAAAAAACACTTAGAAGGAGACGCCGGTCAAAATATACCACCATAAAAAAACGACGTCTAAAATAACACCCTCATTAGCACCCCTTTAGTCCCTCTTTAAAATTGAATCAATTTAATAAGATAAATATAAACACTATTATAAATCTAGCGTTTTCTAAGATGAAAGAGGAACAGGAGAAGGACTTGAAGAAACCCCCAGAGAGATATGCCAATGATACCATACAAAGACCCTTCCAATATTTTATCGGATGCATTACTTTCACATAATGTCCGATTATAATATATTCATATATATATGCATTCGGCGTTAATCCATACAACAAACCGTAGGTCCAAGACGTTAAAAAAAAACGGTCACCAAAGACTCCCCCTACAGGAGCTAGAACAAAAAAACGGTCACCAAAGACTCCCCCTACAGGAGCTAGAACAAAAAAACGGCCACCAAAGACACTCGGTATGTTAATATCAAATGACTTACCTTATCCACAGACATTTAATACACCCGGCTTAGATTATGCGAAATTTGATGTAGAATCAGAAATAGCAACCGTACCTATCATATGTCTAAAAAAACCGATAAATGCCTTTAATACAAAAGAAAAAATCTTGGCAGGATATGAATTACAAAATTATTTATCGAAAAAACACGACTTTGTCTGCAAAATTTACCAGCTCACCCATACGAATAATTATGTTTATAGCTGGCAAGAAGCCGGAGTAAGTCTTAAGAAATATCTTATTGATAATCCAACGCAAAAACAATCTAAATTAGCCCAAGCAACAACGATTATAAAAACCTTATATGAGACGAAGCAGAAGCCGGAGTCGTGGAAGCGCGCTGCGCACTTTATCTATACAGATAAGAGCGTGGATAACTTTATTATTATTGATGATAAAGTAAAAATTATCGATTTTGAACAGATCGATAAAACCCCCTTTACACCGGAAAAAATGAACGCATTAAAAGTTACATTCGGTGAAGATAATGATGATAGCCCTCCTCCTAAAAATAAAACGCCCTTGCGGAGAACCGCCTCGCCCAAGTCAAGAACCGCCTCGCCACCCTTGAGGAGAACCGCCTCTCCCATGCCAAGAACCTCCTCTCCCATGCCAAGAACCTCCTCTCCACCCACTCCAAGGACATCATAGAGATAACTATAAAAGCCCAAGAAAATGATCTCTCGTAGTCATTAAGGCCATACCCATTCTATTTTCACCAAAGATTTGGTAGGTTCCATTTTTTAGATCTTTGGCATAAGCACACCAGCGTTCTCTCCCTTTCCCCTGTCTTTCCCTCCGTTCGCCCGATATGCAAAACTCTACTAAATACCTGGACCCGGTCCCTAGCAGTTTGACCTTTAAGGCTTCGTTGCGATTAAATTTGTCTATTAATAAGGGGTAAAAAATAGCCTGCGGGACAGAACTGATTTGTGATAGTCCAGCTTTCTTCCAATGATTTTGGGCTAATTTAGCAACAATACCAATCATATTTTTTTTACTCCAATGCTTTGTTTTTTTTATAACATCCGCTTCCTTTTTATAAAAAAAAGACATTCCACTAAAACTAGCTAAATCCCCTCCAATCGCAAACCTAGTCCTCTCTTCTTTAGGAAATTTCAGAGATTGATACGCATGCTCTGTAGACGGATACATCAACCCATCATACTGGCAATTACTATTGAAAAAATTAGAAAACCGGTAATCATTATCGTCGTCCTGCTTGCAGGCTGCGCAAAATTTAAACGGTTTCTCGTCTAGGATGCGTTTGTCTTTTTCAGGAGCAATCTCTCCACTTATCTGTGGAGATTCAATAGTGGGTGTAGGCAGAACACACATCTTGGTTGTTTTATTTTTACGATATCCTTTTTTACATCGCCCTTTTACAGGGCCATACTCCTTGGGTGTTTTCCGTGTCTTGCTCGTTTTCCGTGTCTTGCTCTTTTTCTTCGTATTACGTTTCCGTCTACAATATTGCCTTTTAATCCCCGAAGTATAGACACAATCCTCCAGTTTATTACATTCCGCGTCGCTTAAACCTTTGCACGTGGACATATATATAACGATACAGAAATATATTACTCAACTTCACGGAATTATAATTATAATATTATACAAGTATATAATGACCGTAACAAGAAACCGAGGAAGAAGTCCCAAATCACGGTTAGGAACGCGCGCCGAACGTATATATAAAACTAAAACGAACCCTTTCAGAACGACCGAACGACAACGAGAAGATAGCATACAACGAAGGCACAGTAGAAGAGCCCCGAGATTCAGTACGACCTATGAGAAAGATGTGTTAGGCATGAGACCATTCCTGCAAAATGCGAAACGATCCGGACCGCGACGTCTAAACTACAAAGAGAAACGACATGCCAAAACGCAAAGGAAACGTCGCCACAAGAATGCGTACCGGGGGAGAGGCACTCGTCAGCGACGTAAGCGACGTTGATTCCAATAAAACACTACCATTAGAATAAATGATGCAGTCCTCTCCTAAACGGCCGCATATAAGCATCGTTTATATAGGCATCTTTGTTCTCTCCCTCTATTTCATAAATATAAAAGAGAGACATTGCGATAATAATCGTTAATAAAATGATTAATATGATATTAAACGTGATTCCCTTAATAACTATTTCCATATATATTAGTAAAACATTAGAAATTTGTCTAAATAAATTCGTTATAAAAAATATTATAAGTATATAATGGCTAAATCGAGAAAGAGCAATAGAAAGCAGAAAGGCGGCGTATGGTCATTCTTTAAAAAAACGAAAAAACATACCCCCCTACGTACCAAAAAACATACCCCCCTACGTACCAAAAAACATACCCCCCTACGTACCAAAAAACATATCTCAAAGAAAGAGGAAAAGGAAATATTTGCCGATCCCAGTAACTGGGCCAAAATGGAACTCCTCTTTAACGAGGAAGAAGAACGCCACCAACAGGAAAAACACAGAAGTCCCACCCGCAAACACATAAGTCCCACCCGCAAACACATAAGTCCCACCCGCAAACACATAAGTCCCACCCGCAAACACAGAAGTCCCACCCGCAAACACATAAGTCCCACCCGCAAACACATAAGTCCCACCCGCAAACACATAAGTCCCACCCGCAAACACATAAGTCCCACCAGTGTGTGGGAAACAAACCCCCACATCCTCGCAGAGAGGCGCAGGAAACGCATGGAGAAAGAGGGAAAGAGCGAGGATAAAAAGGGGATGACCAAACGAGAGCGCGAGCGGGATCGCGACGCCTATTTAGGTCAAGTTGGTCGGTTATAACATATTTTATTCTTGCAATAATTGGTCCATTTTAACATATATTTTCTCACTAATATAATTAAGCGCCTTTAATTTATCTTTAATCATTTTTTTCGTATCTTTCATTTGAGTCAAGATTAAGAGCGTTTTACTATATTCTTTCCATTCCGCGTCTTTATCCGACCAATCCTCTCCATATTCCTCTTCCCAAATCTTATTTAAATTGGCCACCAAAGAAGCGGTTACAAGCGGAAATAATTTTTTGACTACGGACCCTCCATCCTCTACTTCCCAGTCTTTATTTTTTACATAGAATTTCTGGTTTTCCACATCGGTACAATGTATAGGGCGGTCCTTAAATTCTATTTGATTCAGGTTTTTGACAATGACCTCACCAACCCCATTAGCATACCCTTTATTCATTTGAGACATGTAATCGGCCATACCAATATTCAAGTTTTTAGCAAAGTGATCCAAACTTAACGCATCTTTACAATTACTATCGAGATAAATTTTAAACGTAATGGAATCATTCTTAATATTGGTGATATTATTCACTACACTGCCCTCTCCAATCTTTGTCATTAATTCATCATTCTTCTGTAATAAATGCTGTATTAATTCATTCGTTGTTTTGGTCTCTTGAAGCTGTGATAATGTACAGATTTTTTTATGCCGGTAGAGAGAAGTAAGATGTTTGTAACCTTTTCCACAAACGCAATTATTAGCATACATTAACTTACCATCTACCAACATTTTATGTTTGTAGGTTTGCAAATGTTTGGTATAATTACTTTTATAGTTGGAGGTATAGTTACATGCCTTACATACGAAGCGTAGGCTCATGTTCTAATATAACTACATCATTTTAAGTTGTTAGGTACGAAATCTACTACTTTAAGACCGCAGCTAAATGCCAACCACTAATGGCTTGTAAAAGAATCGTGGACATACGTTCTTTACTTTGAAACGCAAAAAACGCATAAAACAAAATACCTCCGTATTCGATATACGGGTGTAGACCTAGTTGGTATGATCCATGGGAGGGTTTATCCGCATATATATAACCAATATAACCAATCATAGTGCCGAGAAGGAGTTCTCCTAATTTATGCATACTATATATCGATATTATTTCACAAAACGTTAAAATATACATAAAAAAATAAAAAAGGCTAGTATGTATTACACGACTCAACGGAATCAATTATATATAAACCAGAGTAACCAGATAAATAATGTAATGAGCAGAAGAAAACGAAAGCAACCTATTTATCATTTTAATAAAATAAATATTTTAATTAGGAATACGTATCGTCCAAACACCTTTAGTAAATGCATTCAAAGTGTTTTAATGCAAGAGTATACTAATTATAGAATAATTATGTGTTATGACGATGATAGGTGTATGGAATATTTAGAGGAATATAGAAATCATAATAAAATAGCATTATTTAAAGTAAAAAGAGAGAGTGAGGCATCGCATTTTTATAATTTATATTGCAATCATTTACTGGATAGAGTACGAGATGGCTGGATACTATTTTTGGATGACGATAATATGTTAGCACAACCCGATACACTAAAAAAAATCAATAATAACATAAAGACAGAGGGCGATATTATTTTTTGGAAGGTAAAATTGGGCGAACATATTATTTATCCAAATATATATGATATAAAGTATGGACAAATAGATTCAGCTGGATTTTGCTTTCATTCTAAATATAAAAACGCGGCAAGATGGATAGCAGAACAAGGAAGTGATTTTCATTATGTGACCCAATTATTGAAAACGCATTATTTAATAAGACGTGCTCACTCAGAGATATTGACACAGAGTGTGCTGCTTACGAAAGTTAATGAAAAGTGGAAGAAGGTGGATGTAAATAAATATATGAATATAAATGATAAAAATACCTTATATACAGAAATTACTGGTGGATTAGGAAATCAATTATTTATGATATTTAACATTATTTCTTTGAGTCAAGAATATAATTGTAATTTTAAATTAGATTATAATAGAAATTATAAAAAAGATTATCAGGAAGCTAGATTACATAAAAATCCAGATGAATATGCCATTTTATCTAAGTTGGATTTTATTAAATTCAAAAAAGATAAACTTACCATTTATCAGGAGCCGGAATATAAATATAATAAAATTGAGTTGGAAAAAGATAAAAATTATGAGATAAAAGGATATTTCCAATCATATAAATATTTCTGGAAACATAGAGATATAATAAAGAACTATCTAAACATTGATATATGTTTAATTGATTCCATTTTAGAAAAATATAAATTATTAGGTAAAAAAATATTATCAATTCATGTAAGATTAGGAGACTATGTAAATTTGCAAGATTATCACCCTATTCCAAGTTTAGAATATTATAAACAAGCTTTATCTTATTATAATCTAAATAATTATCAGATAATACTTTTTAGTGATGATGTAGAAAAAGCCAAAGAAAAATTAAAACCTTTAGAATTAGATTTAATTTTTGCACAAGATATTTATGATAATGATGAAGATCAACTATATATGCTTATGTTATCAGATGTTGTTGTATGTGCAAACTCTACTTTTTCTTTAATGTCTTGTTATCTAAATGAGATATATGGTTTTAAAAAGGATGTTGAATATATATTACCTCATAAATTTTTTGGAAAATCTGGACCTAAGTATGATATATTTGATTTAATACCTATAGAAAACTCAAAATTTAGATTATGTCAAACTGAAAAATGTGCTGTAATATTTTATCACAAAAATATTACTAAATTGTATAAAAAAAGATGGGTAGATAAATGTGTGCAATCAATATTAGATCAAGAAAAAATAAATTTTGATATTTTTGAAATAAATTACGGAAATGAAGATTACTCTGTTTTTGAAAATATAGAATTTGACAAAAAAATTAATTATTCATTTTACAAAAAAGATTATTCTACGCATACTGAAGCTATGATATTTTTATTGAAAAAATTATTTGAAGATTTAGATTATGATTTTATTTTTAATACAAATTTAGATGATTATTATGATACAAAAAGATTTTATTACCAATATTATGATTTAATTAATAGTGATTCTGTATTGAATAGCACATTATTTAATTATATTAATGAAAATTCTGATGGAGAAGATGTAAAATCCAATTATGGAAATACTTTAATTTATTCTAAAGAAAAACTTACTTGGGCTATGAATCCAAAAATAAGCGATGTTGACTATAATATAAATATTCCTTATAATTATATAAAGGAAGAACTAATTAAAAGAAATAATTATATTTGTCATCCTGGTGTTTGTTTTACAAAGGATTTTTGGAATTCAATAGATTATTATGGAAATAAAATAAGATATAGAAATGATAAACCATTTGAAGATATTAGTCTTTGGAAGAGAACAGTTGAAAGCAACGTCAAATTAAGTATTGTAAACAAAAATCTTGTAAATTATAGATTACACGAATCACAAATTTGTTCAAAAGAAAAAAATCGAGATAAGTTAAGTAGTGAAGAAAAAAAAGAATTTAAAAATGAAATAGATAACAGATCAAATATTAAAGGTGTTATTATTGTATTAGAAAATATCAATGATTTTAATATGATAAAAAAAAATGAATTAGATCATTATTTTTTATATGTTAATAAAAATATTTTGAATGAATTAATTAAATATCTCACAAAAATAGATATATATTATTACCATTATGTATGCTTTGATAATAAAATAAATATTGAAAATATTAATGATAAAGAAATTATTAAATTATTTGATGTTAAAGTAGAATTAAATTGTGATAAAATTATTAAAATCATTACTTCAAAAAAAAATATACAAGTAAATAATGAAGAAAATATTGTTTTTTACAGTGTTTTATATAAGTTAAATAGCAAATTTGAATTTAGACAATACATTGAATGGGCTAAAATCACATTAAATTGTTTAAAAAATGTTAAACTTTTATTATTTACAAATAAAGAAACATACACCTTAATAAATCAAAATATACCAGATATTAATGATTATAATATTGATTTTATATTTATTGAATATGAGGAATTTCAACTTTATAAGTATCAAAAACAAATTAAAAAAAATATAGTTTATTGGGATCGAGTAATAGATTGGAAAGTAATATTACTTTATATAAATCGTCATCTTTTTTTAGAAAAAGTTAAAAACAAAATAAAATCAAAACGTTATGCTTTTGTTGATATTGGTTATTTTAGACATTGTGAAATAAATGAATCTAATAAGTTTAATTTTACAAAGTTAAATAATCATAATGATGAATTAATTTATTTAGGATATACTCTAACTAAAAAAAATAAAGAGAATTTATTAAAATTGCATGAAGATAAAATTAATAATTTAGACAAATTTAAAAGTATTGAACCATTATTAAAAAATTTGTACTTGATAGGTGGTGGATTTAATGTTGTACCTTATAAAAAAGTAGGCTACTGGTTGGATTCAATAAAAAATGAATTTAGCAACTTTATAAAAAATGATACAAATTTCAAAGATGATCAAGTATTAATTTTTAAGATATTTATAAAAGATAAAAATAATTTTAATGTAATAGAAAATTTACAAACATGTGAAAATAATGTAGAAACTACTTGGTTTCCATTTATAAAATATTTTTTTGAAAAATAAATGTATATTAATGAAAAATTTATAGATATATTTTGTTTTGTTATAAGAAATAAAATATATAGGAATTATATAATGATAATAAAGAAAGTTATTATTTGGGGTCATAAATTACATGATCATACACACAGTTATATACATAATGGATTAACTATAGGATTTAAAAATCTAGGATATGATACTTATTGGTTTGATGATGAAATTGAAAATGTCCGTAAAATAGATTTTAGTAATAGTTTAATAATAAGCCATGGGTCAACAACAAACTTTTTACCTATTACACAAGATTCCATATATATATTACATAATACTGATCTTAAATATATAGATAATACAGTTGAATTAATACCAAGAAAATATTATTGTGAAATTGATAAAGGTATTCCTAAAGAAAATATAATAAATTTACAAGTTTATACCAAAGATTGCATAAATAGAGATAAGCGATTTAAAAATTTGCTGTTTCATTATTACCTACCCCCTCCTCATGCGATAATATACATGCCTTGGGCTACAGATTTATTACCATCACAAATAGATGAAAATATTAAAAATTTAGAAAATATCATGAGTAAAAGTAATTTAAGTAATCCTAAAATAAATCTTGTGGGTATGATGACAAATGAATGGGGTTTAGTTTCACAATACAGTAAAAAAAATAATATAATTTTTAATGCGAATGGTAGTTCATTTAATTTAGAAAGTGATAAAAATAAAACTACAGAAGAAAACATGCGATTAATTCAAGAATCAATTATTGCACCAGCAATTCAAACTAAATGGCAAGTTGATCATAATTATATACCTTGTCGAATATTTAAAAATATTAGTTATGGAAAAATGGGATTAACAAATAATCCAGCAGTAAATGAATTATTTAATAATAAATTAATTTATAATAGTGATATAAATCATGTTTTAACAGATGGTATCAACTTTGAAAAAAATAATGATAAATATAAATTTGAAAAAATAAAAGAATTAATGATAGAAGTAAGAGATAATCACACTTATATCAATCGAGTAAATTTTATTTTAGATTATTTAAAAGAATTTAAGAATATTAAAGTAACAAAAATATAAGAATTAATATTATAATTACAATTCTAATGTAACAATAAATAACTTTTGACCATCAACCCCTTTGACCACTCGGGAAACCTGATTTGGTGCTCTCAGCGGGGTTTGAAAATGAATCAAAAGATTCGAAATTAAAAAGGTTAAAAATTGCTAATTTAACAAATTCAAAATATTCTGGAGGAATTTCAGATAAAATTAATTTATAATCTCAAGAGTTAAAAATGAATTTATCATCAATTAAATATAAGTTAGTGTATTTTGATCTATCAATATTTTCGTCTACTTTATGAATAAGCTTTGTTTCTATATATATATAATGAAAGTTTTGCACATTAGTTTTCACAAAGGATGTCAAAACGACATAGAATATATATCAGAACAATTAGGTTTTGAACTGACATTTATGGAATATAATGATGGTATTTCCAAAGGGTGTGACAAGTATAATGTTACTCAAGAAAGAGCCTTAGCTTCTTGGAATAAACATAAAGAGTTTTATAACCAATTTGATTGTATAATTACATCAGATACAGCACCAATTAGTAGAGTTTTCTTACAAAACAATTGGTCTAAACGCTTAATTATTTGGATTTGTAATAGATTTGACTATGCTAACCAACCTGCTGTAGGATTTCCAGACCAAGAATACTATGACCTCATCAATGATGTAAAAAATAGACCCAATGTTAGTATTGTTGGTTATACCCCTTTTGAGACATATTACGCCAATGTGATAAGAGGATTATCTATAGGAAATGAATGTATTAAACCAATCGGGAAAATAGGTGAAGTCTATAAAAATTATAATCCTACACAAATTCCTGATAAGGATAAAACATTTATTATAGGTCCTTATCACAATGATAATATAATGATGAACTTGAGAGAAAAGGTTGAGTCCCTAGGTATAAAGGTGTTTAATGGTAGGTATAATGGGCCTCGTGATCTAGCAGAATTTGCAGGGGTTATTCATATTCCCTATGCCTGGAGTAATTTGGCATTTTTTGAGGCCATCCAATTAGAAATAATTTATTTTATTCCTAGTAAATCATTTTTCTTTGAATTATCGAATAAACCTAATTTTTGGTTTCAAAATCATAATTGTATAGATAAGATACATTTATCGGAATGGTATTGTGAAGATTTTAGAGAGGCTTTGGTGTATTTTGATTCGTGGGAGGATTTATCAAAAAAAGTGGTTGAATTAGATGTTACTCTTCATAAAAAAGTATTAAGAAAAATTGGAGATAAACATGAAATGGATACGTTAGGAAAATGGGAAAAATATATTTTGTTAAATTTATACAATGGATATATACGAAATATTGAGTAAAAAATCATTTACCTCAAATATCATTGAATGTGGAGGTCATTTAGGAACAGACACATTTAAATTATCTAAAATATTTAATAATGCTACTATACATTGTTTAGAGGCAAATCCTAACCTATATAAAAATCTAATTAAAAATAATAACTTTAATAATCTTAAACTATATAATTACGCATTGTCTGATAAAAATGAACCTATATCTTTTTATATTGACAAAAATCCTCTTGGTGATGCTGGAGCATCTAGTATTTTACAAGCCTCAGCATTTTATTTAAATAATCATATTAAAAATGAAGAAAAAATTACAGTAGATGGTATTAAACTATCTGATTTTTGTATTAATGAAAATATTACTGATATTGACTTATTATGGCTGGATATAGAAGGTTTTGAATATTACGTATTAAAAAGTTCAGAGGATTTTCTTAAAAATATAAAATACATTTATACTGAAGTTAATTTTCAAGAATTTAGAAAAAATACCAAACTATATAGAGACATTAGGAATTTTTTAAATGATAATAATTTTGAGGAAATTAACCAATGGACGCAGGGTGATGAATGGGGAAAATGGCAAGGCAATGTATTGTTTAGAAATAAAAAATAAAAATTATTAAAGGAAAATGGAGATACTTTATTAAAAAATATTATATATGATAATTAATATGAGTAATAGTTATTTAAAAAATATTATAAAAGGTCTGGATCATAATTATGTTGAAAACATAAAAAAATTAATTACTCCATTATCAACCTATATATTATCAGATTATTATTTTGGTATTGAATTAGAACATCATTTGAGTAGTGAAATTAAAAACGAAGAAGAAAAGATAAAAAATTTAACTTTATCTAAAAATATATATTTAGATAGATCTTTACTAGATAAAATCGAAGATTATAATATAATTGCTATACAAGGAGGACCAAGTGACGGCACAGATTGGAGTTATAATTTTTATGATGATTTTATTCAAAATATACTACCTAAAATAAATAAAAAAATAATTTTAATAATTGGTCATTATACATTAGCACATTATGTTATAGATGATGAATGTGGAGGAGCTAATATAAACAAAATAATAAATAATAATAATGTTATTTTATGCTTTCTTCAAAATTATGGCCAGATGAGAAGACTACTTAATATAGATAAATTAAAAGCTTTTCCTTATGGGCTAAATATAGATAAACAAGGAATGAATTATTATATTGATAAATTAAAAGAATACCATTCTAGTAATAAAATTAAAAATATATATATAAATCATTTACATTTAGGAGCTAATAACGGAATTAGAGAAATTTTTCCAAAAAAAGACAGACTACCTCCTAATATTTTTTATGAAAAAGTATATGATTCTAAATTTTTGTTATCTCCGGTTGGTGATAGATGGGATACATATAGAAATTATGAATGTATAGGACTAGAAACCATCCCAATTTCTACACAAGGATCTTTGTCTTTAATTTTTAATGATAATATGGTATATGTAAATGAAGAAAATAATGAGACTTACGATATTAGTATAAATGACAATGGTCATGTGATAAAGAAAAGTGAACATATGGTTCATTTATACGATAAACAAAATATATCTATTTATAAAAAACCAAATTGTGATTTAATAACAACAGAATATTGGAATGATTATATAACAAATATTATTAATAAATATAAATCATAAGAATATTAATATGATATATTAATTATCTATTAAATATTTCCATTTTTCTAATGTAGTTTGAATATGCGTTTCTCCAAAATTCTTTAATTTTAATTTATGTTCTTCATAATTTAAAGTGTTTATTTTATTTTTAAGATCTTCCCAAGAATCAAAATATATTAGTAAATCTTTATGTTCTTCGTTATACCATTCTGATATTGGTAATAATTTTTCTACATATGGTGGTGACCAGAAAAAATTTCTATTATTTTTTAAAACCTGTAAAAAGGAAATAGATGGAATAAAATATACAATACCTTATTTTTTCAATTAGAGCATCACTTGATAAATATCTAATGTAAGTTGGAATATAACTATTTGGTAAATTATTTGTTAAACAATAGTTTATATGTTTAATTCCATAAGCAATATGAATACTGGGAATTAAAAATGAATTAGCAATAATATTAGTATGTAGTCTAGTTCCTATAATAAGATAACATTGTTCAATAATAGCTAGACTAGTTTGAATATCTGTTTTATTATGTTTCATATAATTAAGATATTTCTTATCCTCTTCCGGTAGAGTTATGATAATTTTGTCATAATAATCTATATTTTCTTTATCTTTTATTTTATTACAATCAGTCATACCTGTGCCATTTACAAATAAAAGTTTTTTATAGTTATTTCCAAAAGCAGTATATGAAGTTTCTAATGGATGTATTATACTACCACCACCTATAACAAAAACATCATATTTATCAACATCCAGTATTACTTTAGTTTTATTATATTCTATAATATTACATTCATAGGATTCAACTAATACTTTGGTAATCATTTTTTTAAAAATATAAAAAAGATATCATCACCTAAATTACCAGCAACTACACAACCTCTATATAAAATTTTCATTTTACTCTATATTATATTATTATATTTTTTTTAAAATATATTGATACTCACTCATTAATAATTTATAACCATTTTCTAATAAATATGGTACACTATATTTTGCCTTACCTAAATCACTCTTTTCGCCATATTGTTTTGGAATAACACTTTTTACATCGTCAATTAAAATAATTCCCCCATCAGCTAAAAGGTCTCTTTCCACAATAATTTTTGCCTCTCTTAGATGCAATTGAGCGGTATCTTCTATAGGTGTCATATCTCCAGTAT
>Ga0209502_10002490_pt1 | contig 15377 bp, 10 predicted proteins | sample ArcticOcean_MG_C_10_FD_187442 | JGI IMG/M metagenome (GOLD analysis project Ga0209502, IMG submission 187442) | Marine microbial communities from western Arctic Ocean - ArcticOcean_MG_CB11_90 (SPAdes) (version 2) | ecosystem: Environmental > Aquatic > Marine > Oceanic | place: Arctic Ocean...
CTTTAAAAAGTAAGTGTTCTAAAAGGTGTGTGGAACCTGTATTGCCAGAGACTTCATGTTTAGACCCTACATTATAGGTGATTTGAGTTGTAACAACAGGCGTAGAGTTGTCTTTAATTAGCAATATGGTTAGACCATTGGGTTCGTAGAGATACTCTTCAATATCCGCTAGTTTTTTAATAAATTTAAATTTTGAATCAATGGATTGCCCAAAAGTTAATAGGAATCCGAAACAAAATAACACAGATAATATAAACTTCTTTTTCATTATAATTTCATCGGTTTAGTCATGGTCTTAGTCATGGTCTTAGTTTTTATTATAGTTCTATTAAGTAAACTATCTATATAACTTTTTGTGTTATCTGCAGAAGGTCTAGGAGCTTTAGGAGTTATAATTTTCCCCCCCTCGTCCAACAGTAGTGTTCTTGGAATAAGACCAATACTAAAAGCTTTCATGAATTCAGACTCCAAAGATTTGTCTGCTAACAACTGAATACCGCCAACATTCTTTTCTGGGATCATTTTTCGCCACTTCTCATAATCACGTTTAGAATCCACTGAAATACTCACGAATTCAATGTTTTTTCCTTTAAAATTTTTAATTAATTGTGTCAAAGCAGGCATTTCTTTGATACATGGACCACACCAAGTTGCCCAAATTTCGATATAAACTAGCTTGCCTTTTAAATCCTTTAAAGTTGTTCTCCCACCCTTATAATTTTCGTAATTAAAGTTAGGCGCTGGCATTTCCGGTTTCGTGTTTTGAACACCAACAAACTTAGCTGTAATCTTCTCTTTTAATTGGTCTGCTGTTAACATCTCCAAGATCCTTGGATAATCAGTTTTATAATTTTTGTTTTTTAAGCTAATTTGTCTAAACAACATACTGACCATTAAATCTTTTATTTTAGAACTTTTAATGTTTTTAATTTTATTTTTCACAAAACTTACCTGTGTGAGACTCGGATCGATTTCCATTGCTTCTTTTGATGTAAGTCTCCAATTTTCAACGATAAGGTTTCTATAACTTCTGTCATAAATAAATGAAACTTCATCATCAAGATCCATTTCAATAATGGGAACGTAATAGCCTTCTGGTAATTCAGGGTGTATCTTTGTGTGGTAATAATTAAATTTGTCGTAGTTGTAACGTGTCAACAAATAATCATGTTCTATGATTTTGCGCTGAATCTCTTTGTCTTGTCCTTTTAAAGTAGACGCTTCTAAAAAGTCTAAAAAAGTGTCTTTATTTTTGTCAATTTTAGTCATGAAATCCTCAATTGGAACTACAAAAAATGCTTTAGCATCTCCAACCAATATATTTTTTACCGCACCTCTCATGGCATGGTAGTTATTTACTTCACTTCCTTTTCCCTTAAATTTTCTAGATTTAAAAAAATCGTTAGCATCAAGACTTAGGTTCAAATCGTAACCCTCTCTAAAAAAAACAGCTGCATACGATCTTCCTATTTGATACGAATAAGCACCGGGTGAAGTAATATACAAGGTGTCTCTAAAATTACCATTCTCGTCTATGCTCACTTCTTTTTGAAAGTCCCTACTAATGTTACCTATTTTCATTGCAGTGTCTTTGGTATTTGCTATGTTTCCTGAGAATATAACATAATTCTTTTCAGAACAGGAACTAAAAACAAATGAGGCCGCTAATAATAGAATTATATTTTTCATAATCTTAAAATTTATTAAATAGATTTTTCGATACACTTAAGGTGGTCAATTTAGATTCTTAAACTAGTTATTAAAGAAACAAGCTATAAGAGATAAATACCTATAGCTTGTCTTTCTTCTCCATTAAAATTAATTAGTAACCGGTATTTTGATCAGATTCAGAAATGTTATCATTAGCATCTATCTCTGCTTGAGGAATCGGTAAGATTGTTAAATCACTAGGGTAATCCACATTGATTGGATTTTCTGCAGCAGTACTGTATTTAACAAAGCTCGTTTTAGTTCTTGTCAAATCAAAGATACGGTGCCCTTCAAACATCAGTTCTTTGCGTCTTTCGTCTTGAATGACATCTTTTAGAGCCTGGCCCGTTTCAGTGTATGCAGCTGCCAATGGATTTGCTCTTGATAAAATCATATTAACGGCTGTTTGAGCCTCTGAATCCATACCTAGCTCTGCCATGGCTTCAGCTTGAATCAAATACATCTCAGAAACACGAAGGATAGGTGTATTGTCATCCCGTGTTGAATATGATGGATATTTTAGCACCTTTCCAGCAGCTATCAAGTTTTTTCTAACATCATTGGCATCAATGGCATCAAATAAATCCGTAGTCGCTTTGAAACGTGGACGTCCATATAAATAAGTAATCGCATAAGAACCACCCATATCTGTTGCAGTGTTTACAATTGAAAAAATAGATTCCGTTGTCGTGGCCTGTGTCCAACTTGCTACATAATTAGCGTTAGATACTAAAGAATAACCAGATCCAATAACTTCTGTAGCTAATGCGTTTGCTTCAGCCCAATTTTCCATATATAAATGGACTCTTGCTAATAATGCTTTTGCAGAGGTCTTATTAAAATAATAAATTGAGGACGTATCATCAGCAGCACCAGTAATTCCTTTCTGAATATCAGAAATTATTTTCGCATATACTTCAGCAGTGGTGGCTCTTGCAGGATTAATTATTTCTATACCTACTTGCATTTCATTAATTAAAGGAATTCCCATGTGAGAAGCATCTAAAGTAAAATTATACGGCTGCGCAAACAAACGTTGCATGTCAAAATAAGCCATGCCTCGGATCACATAGAGCTGTGCAATTAATTCCGACGCTTGGGCTTGGTCAGATTCAAAGTCAAAGCTTTCAGCTTGTCTGATAACGATTGACGAATGCGCAATAAGGTTGGAGATTGCAGTCCAGATTCGTAATGCTTCGCGATCATCAGTAGGTGTTTCATAAGCATCTGTGCCAGGAAATAGGATCCAAGAGGATAGAGAATTATCAGACATTAAATCTGAAGCAATCGGATATAAGCCACCATGATAATAGCGGTCCTGAAGTAAGTTATATGCACCGGCAGTAGCTGCTTTAAAACTTGTGAAATCTGTAATTAGATTTTCTGTTAGAACTCTGTCGTAAGGATCTTTATCTAAAAGCTCATCACTGTTACAAGAAGTGAGCGTGATTGATAACATTAAAATTATTAAATATATGTTTTTCATCATTATGTATTTTTTAAGTGATTAAAATTGGATGATTTTATGTTAAAATGTAACATTAAGACCAAAAGAAATTGTTTTTGTGATCGGGTTATTGAAACTGGCTGTTCCTGTTATTCCTGCCATTTCGGGATCATTCATCAAGGTATCATCTTTAATAGAGGTCCATAGATTATTTCCACTCACATGGATACGAAGTCTATCGATAAAAGAGTTTTCTAACATTTTATTTGAAAAAGTATAGGCTAGCTCCACTCTTTTTAAACGGACATAACTTCCATCGTGCAGCCATCTTGAAGTTTGATTACTTGATAGTGAATTTGCATACACATATTTTGGTACATTAGTTATATCCCCTGGTTGTTGCCATCTATTGTCATACACGTATTTAGAGGTGTTACTGTAATCACGAGTTCTTCTGTATCCATTATCATTTTGAACATTACCGTTAGACTCAAATATTTGCCCTCCCCAAGAACTGTATAATTGTGCCGTAAGCGAGAAGTTTTTATAAGTAACCGTATTTATTAGAGATCCATAAAAATCAGGTGTTGCTTTACCATGATTATATTTTTCTGCCTCTCCAAGTACCATTGTTGTTTCGGTCTCTGTTTCATCAATATAATACATTTCACTTCCCGTTTCTTGGTCAACACCTGCATACCCAAAAAGGTTAAGCGTATTAAAGTCTTCTCCTACTTTTCTTAAATAGTTACCTGAAATAATTTCGTCTGACTCAAGTGCTGTTATTTCATTTTTATTTGTCGTCAAATTAATTCCTGTAGACCAAGTAAATCCATCAGTAGTAGTGATGATGTTTTTCGTGTTTAATGAAATTTCAACTCCGCTATTTTTCATACCTCCAAAGTTTTGAAAAACAAATGTATCTCCATTGAGTCCGGAGACCGGTAAATTATAAAGAAGATCAGATGTATCTCTTACATAATAATCTAAAAAACCTGAAACTCTATTATTAAAAAGCGAAAAATCTACTCCAATATCAAAGGTTGCATTTTCTTCCCAACCAATTAAAGCATTTCCTGCGGATGAGATAGTGGCTGCATTTTGTCCGTTATAGCCGCCTGTTGTATTAAACGTTCCTGAGTAACCAAAAGCAGAAATTTGGTCATTTCCATTAACACCATAACTGGCGCGTAATTTCAAAATATTTACAAAGTCATTATTTTGCATAAAATCTTCTTTGTGAATATTCCAACCCAATCCAATGGCATAGAAATTTCCATACTTATTATTAGATCCAAAGCGTGAAGACCCGTCTCTTCTAAAGGTGGTGTTTACCAAATACTTTTCCTGGAAATCATATTCTAAATTTAAAAATGTAGAACTGATTGAAGACTCACTTCTAAACGAGTCGCTAGTCTCTGGAGTCCCATTATCAAATGTTTCAGAACCTTCACGTAAGTTAAGCACGGACAAATTAGTACCCTTCATATCCATTGCATTTTGTTCAATTCCAGCAAACGCGCCAAAAGTATGGTTTTCCCCAAGTTTCTTAGTATACCTAACTAAAGATCTAGCGTTCCAGGTAAATATCCCCGTATTTCTTTGGTTTCCATAACTCGAAGGTACCGTTGACCAGCCAATTCTATAATTAGCTCCTTTTCCTAAATAAGAAGGGAAGTTATTGTAGTTTTCGGTTAATCTATAATTTGTACTTAAACTTGTTTCTAACGTTAAACCTGCTATTAGTTCGTAATTTAAATTCAATGCCCCTCTAAAATCATGAGTTTCTAGTTGGCGGGTTTCATCTGTTAATACTCCTAATGGATTTACTTTAAAATTATAGCTAGTGTCATAAGAACCATCTTCATTATAAATATTAAAATCTGGCCTTAATCGATATATGCTTGTAAAAGGATTATAATAAGAAGTACCTGTTTCATGATTATTAGATTTTGTATTTCCATAACCTATAATAGTGGAAGCTTTTAGCTTTTTAGAAATTTGTGTATCGTATTTTAGTTTCATTGTGAGTCGTTCAAAATTAATTTCTTTAATAGCGGACTCATTTTTTAAATACCCTAGAGATAAATAGTAATTATTATTATTATTTCCTCCAGAGGCAGACAAATTATGCTGTGTTATTTGTCCTACTCTTGTCAACTCTTTACCCCAATTAGTATCTTGATTAGGATTGAAAGCTGAGTAAGGGTTTGAATTAATTAACCAATCTAAAGCATCTGCACTCGTATCAATACTATTGCCAGTATTATTTATTAATCCTTCAATAAACATTTCTTGCAATTGAGAGGTATTTAGATTTTCATTTAGACTTACAAATTCAGAGAAACCAACTTGAGTAGAATAGTTAACTTTACCTTTTCCAGAAATCCCAGATTTAGTTTCTACTACAATGACACCATTTCCAGCTCTTGCGCCATATATACTAGCAGCAGCAGCATCTTTAAGTACCGTGATTGATTTAATATCATTTCCATTAATACTTGATAAATCTCTACCATCAAAGGTTGGTACCCCATCAATAACATACAAAGGACTACCTGCAGTCAAAACCGCTGGATCTCCCAATATAGTGGTGGTTCCCGAAAGACTTGTAGATCCTACACCTTCTCCGAAAGCAGAACCAACACCTCTAATAATTACTTGTGGAACTGCTTGAGGGTGTGTGTTATTTGAAATTACTTGCAAGCCAGCAATACTCCCCTGTAAGCCTTCCTGTAAGGTTTGATTGAAAGAATTTTCATAAAATGATTTGTTAATGTTTTCTGCAGCTCCCGTTAGTTTCTTTCTAGCAATCGTTTGATAACCTGTAGAGATTAATTCTATAGTTTCTAATTGAAAAGCAGATTCAGAGAGTTTTACATTAATTTCCGTTTGACCATTTACTTCAACTTCTTGAGTAAGAAAACCAATAAAAGAAAAAACCAATACAGCATCATTTTTAACAGTAATTTCATAGTTACCATCAAAGTTTGCAGCTACACCATTATTTGTGCCTTTTTCTAAAACCGTAACACCTGGAAGAGACTCTCCATTTGTACTCGTTACTTTTCCACTTACTGTCTGTTGCACTTTATTTTTTATTTCCTCGTGCTCATTCTTTAACATAATAGTTTTATCATCTGAAAAAACATATTGAAAATCGCCAAAAGATAAGCTTTGGCTTAATAGCTTATTTGCCTTTATAATTCCCTTTTTTAAGGGTACTTTAGGCGCGTTTTTAAATAAATCAGATTTATAAATAAATGTATAGTCTGTTTGATCTTTAATAAGATCAAAGACTTCGTCTATCGTTAGCACTATATCAGCACTAATTTCAATCTTAGCATTTTGCGAGAATACATTTTCTGACGTGAAGCTAAAAACTGTAGTACAAAATAATAATATAAATGTTCTCATAATAAAGATTAGAAGTTCTTTTTTATGTATTAAAAGAACATTAGTTAAGTTAATTTCCATAAATTTGCATGTTTTAGTTAGTTATTATAATTAATTATCACAATTAGGGGAAATGAAGGTTTGCATTGTGAGAGATTTGAACCTCATTCCCTTTTCTTTTTTCTTTTTTATTTTATCATTATTTTATTGTCGTTTATTTTGTAATCAATATTATTAGTTGCTTTTATAGTTAACAGTATGTGTTCAATATTTTGTTTTTTATTTAAAACACCGTTAAATTTAATATTTTCAAGTTCTTTATTTATAAAAATGACGTCTGTATCATACCAACGAGACAATGTTTTCATAATCTCTTTTAATGATAATTCTTTAAAACTGAAAACTCCATCTTTCCATGATGTTGCGTTATAAACATCAACAACAGCAATTGTTATCTCTTTATTTTGAATGTTTATTGCTGCTTGTTGTTTGGGTTTTAATATTTCTTTAGTAACCCCATTGTCAATGGCAACTTTTCCTTCGACCAATGTTGTATATATATGGTCTTCTCCTTTATATGCTTTTACATTAAATTCTGTACCCAACACTTCTATTTCTTGCACTTGGCTGGCTACTTTAAATGAAGCACCTTTGTGGTTAGTACTTGCTGATACATCGAAATAAGCCTCTCCGTAAAGTAACTCAACCTTACGTGAAACACCATCTTGAAAAACTACTGGGTATTTAAGTTTTGACTCAGAATTTAACCACACCTTTGTACCATCTGACAACTCAACATAAAATTGACCGCCTCTTGGAGTCGTTAAATAATTATAGGCAATTTCTAGATTTGATTTGCTTTTAGTATTATAAATTAGTGTTTTCCCATTACTCTTTGCATTGGCGACATGGTAATTTTGACCTTTCTCCAACGTAATATTAGATCCATCTTCTAAAGTAAGTGTAGCCTTATCTATACCAATTTTAATAGTATTCTTTACAATTATTGGCTCGACCGTTTTAACATTATCTTTGTTAAAAACAAAAGGCATCGTTACTAAAAATATAACTGCAGCAGCGGCAGCATACTTCCAGGAAGCCGTCTTTTTAGGTATATAGTTTATTTTTTTAGTAAGTTCTTCCCATCCTTTTGCGACATCAATGTTTGTAATATCTTTTGAATAGTTTTCTTTTACATTATCAAAATAATTTTTGTGATTGACAGATTTGTTGTACCATTTAGAAAAAATAATTTCATCTTCTAAATTTAGAGTATTGTTAAGCTTTTTTATAATTAATTTGAATTCCATTAAATCTGATTTTATAGGGTGTATATAAGTAAGACAATAAAAAATCAAAAATGGGTGACAAAAAGAGAGAGGAATTTTTAAAAATTTAAAAAAATAGCCTGTTTATAGTTTTAGTAAACACCTCTTTTATTGTTGCATCTGCAATAAAATAAGTATAGAAGTTACCATTTCTATAATTTTTGCCTTTCCTCTTTTAAGTTGTGTTTTAACGGTATTAACAGAGATACCTAATTCTTCAGCAATTTCAGTATACTTGCAATTATGTAAAAACTTTAACTTCACAATCTGTTGCATTCTTTCTGGAAGCGTATCAACAATTTTTAATATTTGGTGATATACTATTTTTTTATCTTCGTCTGAAGTAGAGTCAAAAACATGCTCTGTAATTAGATTGATATTAAACTCTAAAAATTTATAGTTATCAGTAATTTTTATAGATTTTAAATAATTCAGACATCTATTTCGTACCATAGAAAAAAGATAACTCTTTAAGGATGTTTTTATTTTCAGCTTATCAGGATGCTCCCAAATATAAATCAAGACTTCTTGCACCACATCCTCGCTAGCAGCTGTATCGAATAGGTAACCGTTTGCATAAAGTACCAATTCTTTATAATTCTTATTAAATAAATTTTTAAAAACCTTTCGGTTTCCTTTTCGGATTTCTTCAATAATAAAATTCATACTAACAAATTAGGACCAAAATTTTATGATAAACAAATCTAAGAAAAAGTTATTTAATCGTGTGATTATAAATTTATACAGCAAAACGCAATCTTTAAATCAATGAATTTCGAGATGAAAAATGCATAAAATGTTTACTTTTTAAATAATAATATTTTAACTAAAAATATGCTTATTAAGATTTAATTAATGTTTTTAGAAATAATAAATCTTATCAATTATATGCTTCTTGATTACAATTTTTAACTTTAAAATTACAAAAAATCACAATTAAAAATATATTTAGCTACTTTTAAGCCATGGAACAGGTCATTCAAATAGATTCAAATTTTATTGAAAAGAATACACATTTTATTGAATTAATTGAAGAGTTAAAATACTATTTTTCAAAAAATAAGGTAATCGTACCAATGCGTCATCATCATGATTTTCCAAATCCTAAAGTAAATGCAGACTCGACACTTTTATTAATGCCTGCCTGGAATCCTTCAAAAAATGCCGGAGTAAAAATTGTAACTATAAGTCCTGAAAATGGTCAGTTTAATTTACCCGCTATACAAGGTGCTTATATTTATTTCGATGCCATAAAAGGAATCGTCAAAGCTATTTTAGATGCTAAAAATTTAACTGTTAAGCGCACAGCTGCGGCCTCCGCTTTAGCGTCAATTTATTTATCAAGACAGAATTCAAGTTCAATGTTAATGATTGGAACAGGAGCTTTGTCTGTTAACTTAATTAAAGCTCATACCAGTGTAAGACCTATTAAAAATGTATTTGTTTGGGGACGAGATTTTGAAAAAGCAAAAGCAATTGCTATAGAATTAAAAAATGAGAATTTTAATATTCAACCTATAAAAACAATTATTGAAAAGATATCTGATGTCCACATTATTTCTTGTGCAACACTATCAAAAATGCCGCTAGTTTTCGGGAAATACTTAAGAAAAGGGCAACATATTGATTTAGTTGGCTCTTACAGCAAAGATATGCGTGAAGCGGATGATGACTCTATTAAAAGGGCTTCTGTTTTCGTTGATACTTTTCAAGGAGGGTTAAAAGAAAGTGGTGATATTTTTATTCCACTTCAAAATGGAGTACTAAAAGAATCAGATATAAAAGCTGATTTATTCTTACTCTCTTCTGGAGCAAAACCAGGCAGAATAAACGCTAATGAAATAACTTTATTCAAATCAGTTGGTCATGCAATCGAAGATTTAGCAGCGGCCACTTACTATTACAACAAGTTTAAAAATGAATAGTACTTACCAGAATATACGCAGCAAAACCGATTTTGAACCGGAGAAAGGTTGGCTAAAAATTAAAACCATAGATATGCATACTGGAGGCGAACCGCTTCGCGTTATTATTGAAGGGTTTCCAGAGTTAAAAGGAAATACAGTGTTAGATTATAGAAGATATTGTAAAGAAAACTTCGATCATCTAAGAACTGCATTAATGTTTGAGCCTCGTGGTCATGCAGATATGTATGGTTGCATTTTATTACCACCAAATGATGATGACGGTGATTTTGGTATCATTTTTTTGCATAATGAAGGCTACTCAACTATGTGTGGTCATGCCATTATTGCAATTTCTACTTTAGCTGTTGAAATGAATTGGATTGACGTAAAAGAGGGTGATAATTCTATAAAAATTGATGCTCCTTGTGGTAGAATTACTTCTTTTGTGAATGTGAAACATGGAAAAGTTAAAGGTGTGCGTTTTCATTGTGTCCCAAGTTTTGTTATTGGATTAGATAGAACTGTTGAAGTTGATGGTTTAGGAAAAGTTATTTATGACCTTGCCTATGGTGGTGCTTTTTATGCGTATGTTGATATGAAGAAAAACAACTTTGCTTTTGATTTAAGGCCAGAATATTATAGGACATTAGTTACAAAAGGCATGGATATCAAAAATGCAGTTATAGCTGTAGATAAAGAAATTTTACATCCTTTTGAAAATGATCTAAGTTTTCTTTACGGAACAATTTTTATAGATAATAACAAGCAAGTATCTGGTATTGATAGTCGTAATGTTTGTGTTTTTGCTGAAGGTGAGGTAGATCGTTGTCCAACAGGTTCTGGTGTTTCTGGTAGAATGGCAATTCATAAAGCCAGAAAAGAAATTGATTTTGGGAAAACCATGACTATTCAGAGTATTACAAATTCAGTTTTCAAAGGTTCTGTTGTTTCTGAAGAAGATTTTGGTTCTTTTAAAGCTGTAATTCCTCAAGTGGAAGGGACTGCTCATATTACAGGAATACATACGTTTATAATAGACCCTAAAGACTCTATGAAAAACGGGTTTATTTTAAGGTAATTATTGATTTGTAACTAAAACCAACATTATTTGTTATAAGAAAAAAGTATTTATGAATTGATTTCAACAAAAGATGCTAAAAACTACCGACATTTCAGCTATTTCTTAGTGCGTAAGTAGGTTAAACTTATGTTACGAAAAATTACTTTCAAAATAAGAGTTATATTTGTGTTATGAAAAAACACCTGTATATATTTTTATTCTTCATTTTATTTTCCCACTTAACAATATTTGGTCAAGATGAGAAAGCTGAAACCAAAATGCTTGTTGATAGTTTTATTAAAGCTTTTAATTCTGAGGATTATGAGTCAGTTTTTTCATTGTTTTCAGCTGAAATGAAAAAACAATTGCCACTTGACGAACTCAATAATTTTCTTCAAAATTTAAATTCTGGAGCGGGTAAAATTAATCAAAATGAATTTATCAGATATGAAGAAAAAGTAGCAATTTATAAGTTAAGTTTTGACGACTGGACTTCACAATATAGCTTTTCAATTAACGAGAATCAAAAAATAGATAATGTCTTTTATTTTATTCCTTTCGTAGAAGAAGTTCTTTCTGGCTCGGCCATTAATAGATTATCAAATACGAATAAAAAAATTTCTGAAATTCAAACCACACTAATTTTTGAAAAGTCAAAATACTTTCCAAATAATACTCAAATTTCATTTGCATTTATTAATGGTGATAATGTAAATTATTACGGAATTAAACGTCAAAATGATTCAATTTTGTATTTAAACAACTATCAAAGTATTTTTGAAATTGGTTCAATTACAAAACTCTTTACAGCAAACTTGTTGGCCAAATCGGTAATTAATAAAAAGATAAAACTAGATGATTATATTAACGACTACTTAAGTGTAAAATTCAAGAATGGCAAAAAAATTTCGTTCAAGAGTCTCGCAAACCACAGTTCAGGACTTCCAAGAATGCCATCTAACTTTGAAGTAGAGAAACTAGATTCTGCTGATGTTGTCAAGGTCAGACATATTTTAATTCCTTACAAAGGTTCATTAGAAAGTAGTGAGGATGTTATAAATACAAGAGTTTCTGCAAAAAAAATAGCGGACAGTTTACTTACAGAAATCAAATCAAATAATGTAAAATTTGAATCATTTTTAAGCTTTTCATCTGAGAAAGAGATAAGCAATGATTTTGGAGAAATTGAATTCACCTTTTTCGACGGATTTGCATCAGAGTTTAGAGATTTTTCTTTTGAAAATGAAGTAGGTTCTCTTGATGTTGTTGAAACAGTGTTTGGCTTTCACATACTTGAAATATTAGCTAAAGCAGAGAAGAAAAAATTGGCTAATTTCAGAAATTTACCAGATAATCCTTATAAATATTATGATCAGTATGATTTAGAAGATTATCTAACAAACTTTTTGGAAATTGATAAAGAAACCGTAGGAAAATTTCAATATTCAAACTTAGGAGTGGGCTTACTAGGCTATACCTTAAGTCAAATATATGATTTAAGTTATGAGGAGCTATTTAAACTAAATATTTTCTCAAAATATAAAATGAAAAACTCAACTTTTAAAATTGAATTACTAGATAAAAAACTCGTTAAAGGACTTGATGAAAAAGGAAGAAATACATCAAATTGGGACCTTTCTGTAATTGCCAGTGCAGGAGGAGTATTGTCTAATGTTGAAGATTTAGCAAAATATGGAATTGCTCATTTTGATGATTCAAATGCTGAATTAAAACTGTTGACAAAAAAAACAATAAAGTTAGATAATCAAACTGATATGGGTCTTGGTTGGCATATTATAAACTCAACCAGGTCAAATAATAAATGGCATTGTCATAACGGAGCAACAGGCGGATATTCCTCCTCAATAGCAATAGATATAAAAAATAAAATCGGTATTGTAATTCTATCAAACGTTTCGGCTTTTAATTCCTTTCAAGGTAATATTGACCAACTCTGTTTTGAACTTATGAAGACTTTAAAAGATAAAAATGGCAAGCTGTACTATGACTAAATCATAGCCATACCTTCTTCTTTTAATTTAGCTATTTCTAATCCTTTTAAATACCTATAATAATTTTATAAGTACTTGATGTAGAATGAATATTGTTGAGGTGTTTTATTAAAATGTCGGAACTATATTGGGATAATTATGTCTATAAAATCAAAAAACCGTTGAAAATCAAAAGATTAACAACGGTTATTGTACACTCTATTGACCTTTTTTCGAACCAAAACATCAATTTATTTAAAAAATTAGCTACTCAAGATTCGTAATAAAATATCGATCGAAAACTAAAAAATAGTCCTATGGATATTCCACAGGGTTCAGTACATCTACAAAATATAATTATAAAAGTTTGATTTGAATCTTGATTTACGAAGCTAATGATATAAATGATTTATAGGTTGAATTTTCAGGATTCAACAGTTGATTTTTCTTTATCATTCTAACTACTTCTATGCCTGATATGGTTCGCTTTGCTGAACCAAATTCTTTGAAGCCTAGACCTAACATTATACGCCATTTTATCATTCGATGGTCCTGCTAAACAATATTATTTAAGTACTTGCACTGCCTTATTTTTATATTTGAATAGTTTCTCCGATTGTATAGTTTTATCGCAGCTGTATTAGACTCACTTTTATCAATGTTTATCAGTTCTGGCTTAACATTTCTTTCTATGGCTTTCGTTTTTTTCAATTAGTTATATAAAGGTAGTATTTAAAAATTAATGCTATACTTTAAAACTGGAATCAACCCATTTTGTTCGCTTTTGGTGGTTACTATTCTGTTGGTTAATTCGTCAAAGAAGTAGTCTAGCTCAGTTGTATTTATTCTACTTGTTATATTTTGGATATTGAGACTTAAATTGTGTGTGGTTTTTGTTTTATTCCATTGGTAATTAATGCCCAAATCAAAACGATAATAAGCTTTTATCTTTTCTGTAAAAGGTGTGGTTGAGAAAACTTCGGTTTGGCCAGCTATAGAAGCCGCTTCATCAATTCCGGTAAAACGTTGGCCGCCAGCTAATACAAATTTAGCATTTATACCAAAGGTCTTATTGCCTTTTGTGCCAACTGCAAAATCTTTTCCGCTCAACAAATTAAATACATAATTTCCATTAAATCTCGTGTTTAAATAGTTGCCGTTGCCCACTTTGTATTTAGAATCGTATAATGATAGTGTAGATAAATAATAAAAGCCCTTATTTAAAAAACGTTCTAAGGTAAACTCTAGCCCGTAATTTCTTCCTTTACCATCATTAGTTAATGGTGTTCCTTTAATTTCAAAAATATCAAATGATTGTGCATTTATTGCGTTATAACCAGTTTGTCCGCTATTATCAATAGGGATGTCAAATAAATGTTGATAGTAGGCTTCTGCCTTAAAAAGTGTGTTTTTATTTATGCGCCAGTTGTAACCTACTACATAATGCAACGCTTTAGATAATTTTAAATTGGTGTTCAGAAAATTTGTGTTAGTGGCGTCTTTTGTGAGATAGAGAGGTAATTGCTCAGCTCTACTATGTAAACCTGCGCCAAAACTAAATGAATGGACATTATTTAGCTTGTAATTAAGACCTAATCTTGGCTCAATGGCACTGCTGTTGGTTTTGCCAAAGTGTAAAAAATGAAGCCCTGAATTTAAAGTAAAGTTTTCTGTCATTCTATATTTCCATTGCACATAACTCTGAAATACATTCGCTGTTCCATTTATTTCATCTTTTGACGTTGAAAGCGTACCGTCATCATTTTTGTCTGTAAAACTTAAAGTGTTTTTCTCTTTGAGATGGCTTAGCGTAAACCCACTTCGTAAGGTGTGTTTAGAATTAAATTTATGGTTTATAAAAGAGGATAAACGAAAGGCTTCACTTTTTGAATCAAATAATTCCGAATCTAAAGGGTCAACAACACCACTGTTTTGCAATACATCGTTTTGCTTTGCATCATTTGACGAATACGTCATATTTGTTTTTAAATAGGTTTGGTCTTTTATAAAAACCCGGTGTCCTAAACCCGTAATAAAAGTGCTTTCATCACTTTTTGTTTTATTTGTAAAATTGTCAGTACTCGGGTTTTCGTCAATATCTTCATTCTCCGTTTCACTAGAATTTGATGCATTTTTGCCCAATAATCCATACATATTAAAGGTTCCAAATTTTGTAGTAGGCAGATTTATGTTATAATTTAAATCTTGAAAAGTAGGGTTAAAACCATCTGTTAAGTTTAAGCCTAATTTTTCTAAAAAACCTAAAGTAGAATACCTGTAATTAACAAGGTAAGAGGCTTTGCTTGTTTTACTAAAATACCCTTCAGTTGAAAACCCTAGACCTAGCACACCAACATCAATTGTAGTTTCTCTTTTTTGATTATTACCTTTGCGAAAGCGTAAATCAAAAACCCCAGCAATACCATTACCATATTCGGCAGGAAAAGCAGAAGTGAAAAAATCAGTTTTAGCTAACACGTTAGCACTTAACATACTTACAGAGCCTCCAGTTAACCGGGTGAAATGATTTGGATTTGG
>Ga0209502_10002494_pt1 | contig 15368 bp, 17 predicted proteins | sample ArcticOcean_MG_C_10_FD_187442 | JGI IMG/M metagenome (GOLD analysis project Ga0209502, IMG submission 187442) | Marine microbial communities from western Arctic Ocean - ArcticOcean_MG_CB11_90 (SPAdes) (version 2) | ecosystem: Environmental > Aquatic > Marine > Oceanic | place: Arctic Ocean...
TGAAGATGGAATTGTTGAATTTAAGAATAATAACTTATCAGTGCTAACTAGCTCTATTTTTAATATTAAAGATATTGATAAAGATAAAATTAATGAACTGCTCACACAAGCAGAAGAGTATTCAAAAAATAGTGAAATTACAGATCAAAATAAATATTTAGTGGATCAAAAAATCGATGTACTAAAAAATCTTAATTAAGAATCTCTTTTACTTTTTTTTTAACATCTTCATACACGTGTAATTTAAAATCTACAACTAGGTCGGTTATATTTTCAAGATCAATCCATTTCCACTCACAAAACTCGGGATTTTTAGTTTTAATATCAATTTCATTATCATGGCCTAAAAACCTCACTACAAACCATTTCTGTTCTTGACCTCTATATTTCCCTTTCCAAATAATTCCCAATAGGTTTTTAGGCAACTCGTAAGAGATTAGTTCATCCAGTTCTTTAATTAGATCTACATTCTTAATGCTAGTTTCTTCTTCTAGTTCTCGATAAGCAGCAGCTAAATAGTCCTCACCTTTATCAACACCGCCCTGAGGCATTTGCCAGAAATTTTTTGGATTATCTATTCTTTTTGCAACAAAGACTTCATTTTTTTTATTTAACACAACAATACCAACTCCACTTCTAAGAGGCAAATCTATATTTTTATTTGTCATTTATCCGTTGAGTAGTTTTATAGCAAAGTTTAATTGATTATCTGTTTCAGAATTAAATTTAAAATCCTCTGAACCTTCTGTTACTTCTATATCTGGCGTTACACCTACTTCAGAAATAGATTTTCCTGAAGGAAGATAATATTTAGCAATTGTTAATCTAATAGCGCCTCTATTTTTTAAGGGTATTATTGATTGTACAGAACCTTTTCCATAGCTATTTTCTCCAAGAATAATAGCTCTTTTATGATCTTTTAATGCGCCAGCTACTATTTCTGATGCTGATGCTGATCCATAGTTAATAAGTACAATTAGCACTTTACCATTTGTTAAATCACCCTTTTTAGCAAACCATTTTCTGTTCTCTGAAACTTTTCGACTTTTAGTTGATACAATTTCACCATTTTCTAAAAAAAAGTCTGAAATTTTAATTGCTTGCGAAAGTAAACCACCAGGATTATTTCTTAAATCTAAAATATATCCTTTTAGATTTTTATTTTTATTTAATTTTTTAACTTTATCCTTAATTTGTTCACTACTATTTTCGTTAAAGGAAGTAAGTCTAATGTAGCCAATATTACTGTCTATAAGTTCAGACTTAACCGATTGAACTTGAATAACTTCTCTTGTTATATTAAAAATTAATGCTTTTTTGACACCACGTCTTCTAACGGTTATCTTAATACTTGATCCAACAGGACCTCTCATTAAATCAACTGCTTCCATTAATGATTTTCCTTGTACCTGCACATTATTAATTTTGACAATATAATCGCCAGCTTTTAATCCAGCTTTTGAGGCTGGAGTATCATCAATAGGAGATATTACCTTTACAACACCTGCCTCCATACCAACTTCAATACCAAGTCCGCCAAATTTGCCACTAGTTTCAGTTTGCATGCCTTCAAAACTTTCAGGAGTCATGTAGGCTGAGTAAGGGTCTAGAGATTGTAATAATCCATTTATTGCAGCATCCATGCTTTTGGATTGATCTACTTCATCAACATATTCTTTATTAATTTTTTCAAGAACCTCACCAAATAAGTCTATTTTTTTATATATATCAGAATTTTCAGAAAAGCTTGTTTCAAAAGTAAATAAGGAAATAATAAAAAAAAGAAGTAATCTTTTTATCATGTTTATATCATTACTTTTTCTTTAGGAATAAGTTCAGACCATATTTTTTCAAGCTCATAAAATTTTCGTTTGTCAGGATTAAATATATGAACAATTAAATCAATGCCATCAACCAATTTCCAATCTAAACTTTCTTTTCCTTCTATTTTAGAATTTTTAATTCCATTAGCTTTTAATTTTTCTAATACTTGTTCTGATAGGGCTTGAATATGTCTTGAAGAAGTTCCACTTGCTATGATCATATAGTCTGCCATGGAACTTTTGTTTTTAAGATCGATAGAGATTATGTCTAAAGCTTTGTTGGAGTCTAGAGTATCTAGTATGATACTTTTTAGATTTGTATTTTTTTCCATTTATTAAATAAACCTTATCAAATTATTCTTAATTGAGAAGATGAAATATTAACCTTTTTAAAATTGATAAACGTTAGGTTTTTTTTATTTGTCCCATTAAAAGTCACTGACTTTAAAGATTTAGCTTTATAGCCTTGACGATCAAATACAAGAATATTGCACTCCTTTATAATAGACTTCCATTTATACCATTTATGAAAGTTAATAAGATTGTCAGCACCCATAATGAAATATATTTCAAATTTTTTGTCTTTATTTAAATATTTGATTAAATTAATTGTTCTATTAGAGGCTATTTTATCCTCATAAAATTTAACTTTAATAAAATTATTTTTGCCTATTAATTTTTTAGCAAACTGTGTTCTACTTCTTAAGCTAGAGCTACTTTCATTCTTAAATGGATTTTGTTTTGTAATTGCCCAGATAATATTTTTTAGTTTAAATCTTTTTTTAGCTTGTAAGGATATCTCCAAATGCCCATTATGAGCGGGATCAAAAGTACCCCCTAAAATACCAATTCTAATTTTTTGAGATTTCAATTTATTTTCTAGTTTTGCCATTGCTAACTACTTCGTATTTGTAAGAAATAAGTTGGCCCAAACCTACGGGCCCTCTTGGAGGAAGTGTGTTTGTTGAAATACCAACCTCTCCACCAAAACCAAACTCACCTCCATCAGCAAACTGAGTTGATGTGTTATGCATGGCTATTGAGCTTTTAACATTTTTTAAAAACTTTTCAGCAGTATTTTTGTTTTTAGTAATTATAGAATCTGTATGCATAGTTCCATATTTATTAATATGGTTGATTGCTTCTTCGCAGTTTTTTACAGTCTTCACAGATACTGTTGCTGTTAAGTATTCTGTAGACCAGTCCACTTCTTTTGCGATAGAAATTTTACCTTTATAATGTTTTTTTAAAAAATGATCCCCATATATTTTACAGTTATTTTCTTCAAGTTTTTTTAGAATCGGATTACAAAATTTTTTAACAATCTTTTCATGAAGTAAAATTGTTTCGGTAGCACCACAAATACTGGAATTTCTTAATTTAGCATTATAAATTATATTTATAGCCATTTTTATGTCTGCATCTTTATCAACAAATGTGTGGCATAGACCCTCTAGATGTCCAATGATGGGCACTGCTGAAAACTCCTGAACTCTTTTTACTAAATTTTTTCCTCCACGAGGTATGATTACATCAATATAACCTTTCATTTCTGAAAGTATAAAATCAACTAATTTTCTGTCTTTAGAATCTACAAATTGAATAAAATTTTCATTAACACCATTTTCTTTGAGAGCTTTTCGAAATAGTTTAGCTAAGACTTTATTAGTGTTTATCGCTTCTGACCCACCTTTTAAAATTACAGTATTTCCAGATTTAAAACACAAACTGGCAACATCTGAAGTAACATTGGGTCTACTTTCATATATAACTCCAATAACACCAATAGATATAGACACTCTTTTAATTTTTAATCCATTGGGCCTACTCCACTTCTCAAGAGTATTATCAACAGGATCTTTTAGTTTGATAATTTTTTTTATTGAGCTTCTAATATTGTCTAATTTTTTTGAGTTAATAGTCAGTCTATCAATTAAATTATTCTTTAATCCTTTTTTTAGAGCAAATTTTATATCTTTTGCGTTTGCTTTAATTATAGAATTTTTCTCTTTATCTAATAATAAGGCATATCTTTTTAAAATTTTATTTTTTAACGAAGTATTAACTTTTTCAAGAGATGCCTTTTTAGCGTTTTGCCCTATTAAATTCAAATATCGACTCATTTTATACCTCTACTATATCATCTTTATGTATAACTTCAGACTTTGAGACATATCCTAATATTTTTTCAATTTCTTTAGAATGATGTCCCATAATTCTTAATATTTCATCAGATGAAAATGAGCTTAAACCTCTAGCACATTCATAATTTTTTTTATTTAAAACTTTTATGTGATCACCTTTTTTAAAGTTACCAGATACCCTTGTAATTCCTGCTGCTAACAAACTCTTGCCATTTGAAAGTGCTTGTGTGGCACCATCATCAATAATAATTTCTCCTTTGGGTGAAATTGAACTAATGATCCATTTTTTTCTAGCATCTAATTTGGTTATTTTTGGTAAAAACCATGTACAGTTATTATCTTCAATTATTTTTTTAATAGGTCTCATTAATAAACCATTAGCTATTACCATTCGACATCCTGATAGTTGACAGATTTTTGCTGCATCGATCTTAGTTTTCATTCCACCTATTCCATATTCACCAATACTTTTTGTTGCAATTTTTTCTATATTCTTATCTATATTTTTTATCTCTTTTATTAATTTTGCAATTTTATAAATTTTTGGATTTTGAGTGTAAAGACCATCAACATCAGAAAGAAGTATCAGTGAGTCGGCACCAGATATTTGAGCAACCCTAGAAGCCAGTCTATCGTTATCACCATATTTGATTTCTGCAGTTGCTGTGGTGTCATTTTCATTAACAATTGGCACACAACCTAATTGAAATAAATTATCAAATGTTCTTTTGGCATTTAAGGCCCTTCTTCTTTGCTCAGTATCTTCTAGTGTAAGTAAAATCTGAGATATATTAATTTTTTGTTTAACAAATATTTCAGAAAATAAATTCATAAGCTCAATTTGTCCAATTGATGCTACAGCTTGACTTTTATCAATTTTAAGATTTTTTTTACTTAAATTCAGCTTTTTACAGCCCATAGCAATAGCACCAGAACTGACGATAATAATCTTTTTATTTTCTTTAATTAGTTCTCGAATGTCTTTAGAAAATTCTAAAAGCCATCTCTTTCTAATTTTTTTATTATCATCTATTAATAAAGATGAACCAATTTTGATTACAATTATTTTAGAATTCTTAAGATACATATGCTAGCAATTTAGCTTTAACTTTTGATATAGATCCCTTGTCTAATGTTGAAAGGGTTATTACCTCAGAATCTTTATTTTTAGAAAAATTTTTCACAATTTCATCTACTTCTACTTTGTCTAATAAATCTATTTTATTTAATACAATTATTTCTTTTTTTTCAAGTATCTCTTTACTGTAGCTACCAAGCTCTTTTTTAACTTGTTGATATGCATTTTCAATATTTTCATCAGTAATATCTATTAAATGCATCAAAGTTTTGCATCTTTCAATGTGCTTTAAGAATTGAATTCCCAGACCTACACCTTCATGTGCACCCTCAACTAGACCAGGAATGTCAGCTAAAGTTATTTCTTTATCATCATAAGTTGCAACACCAAGGTTTGGGTTTAAAGTTGTAAATTTATAATTTGCTATTTTAGGTGTGGCATTTGTAATAGATGCTAATAAGCTAGACTTACCTGCGTTGGGTAAACCTACAATACCAACATCAGCAATAGTTTTTAGTTGAAGCCAAACTACATATTCTTCACCTGTTGCACCCTTTGTAAATTTTTTTGGAGCTCTATTTGTAGAACTTTTAAACCTAGTATTTCCAAGACCACCTTTACCACCCTTGGCCACAACAAATTCTTCACCTTCTTTTTTAAAATCATGGATCAAAGTTTTATTATCTTCTTCAAAGACTTGTGTCCCTATTGGAACTTTTAAAAATAAATCGTCCCCTCCATGACCCGTACGATTTTGTCCAGAGCCATTTACACCGCTTCCAGCTTTGTGATGTTGCTGAAATCTATAATCAATAAGAGTATTTAAATTTCTTTCAGATCTTAAAAATATGGTACCACCTTTACCACCATCCCCACCATCAGGTCCACCGTACTCAATGAATTTTTCTCTACGAAAACTAGGAGACCCATGCCCTCCATTTCCAGCCTTTACATAAATTTTTACTTGATCTAGAAATTTCATAATACAACTGTTGGTTTTTAGTTGTACTACTAATTGGGTTTTACTGAAACGAATGTTCTGTCTAATCTGCCTTTTTTAAATACTACTTTTCCCTCAACAACAGAAAAAATTGAATGATCCTTGCCCATTCCTACATTTTCACCAGGAAAAATTTTTGTTCCTCTTTGTCTAACAATTATGTTTCCAGGAATTACCACTTCACCACCGTACTTCTTAACGCCAAGTCTACGACCAGCACTATCTCTTCCGTTTCTTGATGATCCACCTGCTTTTTTTGTTGCCATAATTTATCTAATTTATTTACTTGCTGCTTTAGCCTCTACTTTTTTTGCTGCTTTAGTCTCAACTTTTTTTGCTGCTTTAGACTCTACTTTTTTAGTATCTGTTACAACTTTTACTTTCTCAATTTTTTTATTTGGTTTAACCATTTTTTCTGCTTCAGATAAAACTTTTCCATCTTTCGAGAAAATTTTGCTAATTCTTATTAATGAATATTGCTGTCTATGACCATTTTTTCTTCTTGAATTTTGCCTTCTTCTTTTTTTGAATATTAATATTGTTCTATTTTTTCCATTTTCAACAAGATCAGCTTCAACTTTTGCACCAACAACTACTGGTGACCCAACTTCGATAGTTTTGTCATCTCCATAAGCTAGGATTTCTTTAAATTCTATTTTGGTTTCAGCTTTAGAATCTTCCAATCTTTCAATTTTAAGTATTTCACCAGCTTTAACTTTGTACTGTTTTCCACCTGTTTGTATGATTGCGTATGACATTGTTTAATCTATTTTTATAAGCTGCAATATAGTCCGAGGCCTATTATAGTCAAGTCCGAATAAGTTAGAAATTATCCTTTAAATCCCTCAATTTTGAAAAGCTCTCTATATTGCTTGACCTAAGAAAAATATTACAATCTAATTCATCCTTAATAGTTGATGGAATAGTAGGCAGTCCAGCTTTTAACTTTATATTTATATCGTTTATTTTAGCTTTGAGATTTTCATTATTTGCATCATATGCCAAACAAAATTCAGAATTTTTTTTGGTATATTCATGGCCACAATAAATTTTTGTATTTTTTGGTAGTTCCTTTAATTTCATTAAAGAATCAAACATTTGAGAATATGTTCCCTCAAATATTCTTCCACAACCTAATGAAAAAAGAGTATCCCCAGTAAAAACAGATTTTTCCTTATAAAAATAAAAACAAATGTGACCAAGAGTATGTCCTGGAATATAAATTATTTTAGCTTCAAAATTTTTATATATCCAATTCTCTTGATCATTAATTAATATATCTATTTCAGGGATTCTTTCTTTATCTCCACTATACCCAATAACACTTGCATTATATTTTTTTTTTAATTCTTGATTACCACCAACATGATCATAATGATGATGTGTATTTAGTATACACTTTAATTTAATCTTATTATTTTCTAAGTATTCAATAACAGGTTCCGCTTCACTAGGGTCAATTACACAAGCAGTATCATTTGTTTTATCAATTAATAAATAAGAGTAGTTGTCTTGTAAACATGGTATTATTTTAATTTCCATCTATTTTTCTATTAAAAAAATTCCAAGTACAGCCGTTAAGTTTTTTAAAGCTAAATTTGTATTGGTTATTTTTGATGATTCTAAATTTTGAAGGGCAATAGATTTGTATAAGTTAATATTTCTATTTTCACAAAAATTAAAGAAATCCTTAATAGTGCACATATGTAAGTTTGGAGTATTGTACCATTCGTCAGGTAAAGTTCTCGTTACAGGCATAGTTCCCTTCATCAATAGATGTAATCTAACTTTCCAGTAGCCAAAATTAGGTATCGTCACAATTGCTTTTTTTCCAACTCTTAATAACTCTGATATGACTTTTTCAGGGTTAAGAAAGGCCTGTAATGTTTGACTTAAAATTACAAAATCAAAAGATCCATCAGGAAATTGAGAAAGATCTTGTTCAGCATCTCCCTCAATTACGGTCAAACCCTTTCCAATACATTGCTGAACATTACTTTTTGAAATTTCTATTCCTCTTACATCTATTTCTTTATTATTTTTTAAAAAAACCATTAAAGTACCGTCACCACATCCGACATCTAGAACTCTTGTATTAGTTTCTATTAAGTCTGCAATTAATTTAAACTCTGTTTTCATTATTTATTTTTTAGGTATGAAGTATTAATAAAATCTTTTAAAGTATCCAAAAATTTTGGAATATTTAATAAAAAAGAATCATGCCCCTTATCAGATTCAATTTCAACAAAGCCAACATCTGCGCCTATAGCATTTAAGGCTATGACAATTTCTTTATTTTCAGAAGTTGGATAAAGCCAATCTGAAGTAAACGATATAACCAGAAATTTTGTTTTAGTATCTGTAAATGCTTCGGATAAATTTCCACCGTGTTGTTTGATTAAATCAAAATAATCCATTGCCCTTGTAATATACAGGTAGCTGTTAGCATCAAATCTATCAACAAATACAGATCCTTGATATCTTAGATAGCTTTCTATTTGAAAATCAGCATCAAAACTAAACTTTAAATCATCTCTTTCTTGCAACTTTCTTCCAAATTTTTCTTGCAAACCATTTTTAGACAAATAGGTAATATGAGCAGCCATCCTTGCAACAGATAAGCCCTTGTTAGGACTTTTATTTTGGTTTGAGTAATCTCCACTCAGCCAATTTGCATCAGCCATGATGGACTGTCTTCCAAGCTCATTAAAAGCAATATTTTGTGCTGAATGATTTGAGGTAGTAGCAATTGGAATTGCTACCTCTGCCTTATTAGGAAAATTACTTACAAATTGGAGAACCTGCATACCACCCATAGACCCACCTATGACTGCAAATAATTTTTCAATTTTAAAAAATTCTAAAAGATTATGTTGTGCGTTAACCATATCATTTATCGTGATAATGGGAAAAGCTGTTCCATAAATTTTATTTGTATCAGGATTAATATTACTTGGACCTAAAGACCCCAAACATCCACCAATTACATTCGCGCATATTATGAAATATTTATCAGTATCAATAGCTTTTCCTGAGCCTACAGCATAGGACCACCAACCATCTTTTTTAGTTATTGGATTTAAACCAGAAACAAATTGATCCCCTGTTAGAGCGTGAAACACCAAAATAGCATTATCTTTTTTTTTATTAAGAGAACCATAAGTTTCATAAGCTAAAGGAAAGTTAACAATAGTTTGACCACAATCTAATTTTAAAGGCTTATTAATTATTAAACTTTTTATGTTTAGATTTTTATTCATAAATAATAGCTAAAATTTGAATTGTGAGAAAAAAAACTTATTTAGCGGTTTTTTAAGCGCTCGCAATTCAGTTAAATCAGCGCATATTTTTTGTACAAGATAGCGATTCTTATGTCAAATTTTTTAAAAAATGACTTATTCAGTATGAAAGTTTAATATTTTATTTATAAGATTGATAAAATGACAGTTCCAAAGTTTAAAAGATTTAGAATAGAAGCGTATAAACCAGGAAAGTCAAATATAGGTAATATCAAAAATATTATCAAATTATCAGCCAATGAGTCAGCACTAGGCGTTAGCCCCAAAGCAAAGAAGGTTTTAAATAATAAAAATTTGTCTTTATCTAAATATCCAGACAGTAAAGCAAAAGTTTTAAGAAAAGAAATTTCAAAAAGATTTAATTGTGATTTTAATAAGATTATTTGTGGAGCAGGGTCAGATGAAATTATTCAAATGATTTGTCAGTTATACTTAAAGCCGTCAGATGAAGTGATTGTGCCACAATATAGCTTCTTAATGTATAGAATCAGTGCACAAATTGTTGGAGCAAAAGTTATTTTTTCAAAAGAAAAAAACTTTAAAGTTTCAGTATCAAAAATAATTGAAAAAGTTACAAAAAAAACAAAAATCGTTTTTATTGCTAACCCAAATAATCCAACAGGCACTTATTTAAATAAATTAGAATTATTAGAACTAAGAAAAAAATTAAAAAAAAATATTTTATTAGTTTTAGATGATGCTTATTTTGAATATATGAAAAACAAAGATTATAAATCAAGCTTAGATCTATTTAAAAATAAGGACAACGTAGTTGTAATAAGAACATTTTCTAAAATTTATGGATTAGCTTCTTTAAGAGTTGGTTGGGGTTATGCTTCAAAAAAAATTATTAATGCAATGAATTTAATTAAATCACCTTTTAATGTAAACCAACTAGCACAAATTACTGCAACAGAAGCGTTAAAGGATAAAAAATTTGTTAATCAATCTGTGAAGCATAATATTACAGAAGCAAATAAAATTAAAAAAATATTAGAAAAACTAAACATTTTTTCCAATGAAGTAACAGCTAATTTTTTATTACTAAATTTTGATAAATGTAAGTTTTCAGCTAACTACATTTTTAACAAGTTACAATCAAAAGGTATTATATTAAGATCTACAGAAGATGGCTATAATATTAAAAATAAATTAAGATTAACAATTGGATCTAGAAAAGATAATGCAATACTTCTAAAAGCAATTAAGATTATATTTAATTAATTATGAAAAATATTTTAATCATAGGATGTGGTTTGATTGGGTCTTCATTACTAAGAGCAATAGCTGACAAAAAAATAGCAAAAAAAATATTTATTTATGAAAAATCTAAATCCAATATTTCAAAAATTAAAAAATTAAGATTACCATGTGAAATCACAACAGACTTTAAAAAAATTATCCCAAATTTAGATTTGATAATATTTTGTACTCCATTAAGTGAGTACAAGAAAATAATTTTGAAGATAAATAAATATTTATTACCCAAAACTATAATAACAGACGTTGGATCATCAAAAGAAAAATCTATTGAATTAATTAGAAAAAAATTAAAAAAAGGAATTTTTTGGACATCAAGCCACCCTATTGCAGGATCAGAAGTTAGTGGCCCTGAATATGGTGCAAAAGGTTTATTTATTAATAAATGGTGCGTACTAATAAAAGAAAAAGATACCAATAAGAAACACTTAAATGTACTGAATAAGTTTTGGAAAAAAATTGGCTCTAGAGTTGTAATTATGGATTCTAAAAAACATGACACAATCTTTTCAATGACAAGTCATTTACCTCACTTAATTGCTTATAATCTAGTTAAAACAGCTACAGATTTTGAAAAACAACAAAGGTATGAGCTGATTAAGTTCAGTGCTGGCGGCTTGAGAGACTTTTCAAGAATAGCTGCATCAAATGAAATAATGTGGAGAGATATATTTTTTAATAATAAAAAAAATATTTCAAAAGTTATAGATTTATTTATCAAAAACTTACGTTCATTTAAAAAAGATATTCAATTTAAAAATAATAAATCTATCATTAAAAAGTTAGTAGATACCAAAAAAGTTAGAAAAAAAATAATTAAATTGAAACAAGATATTGATAAACCAGATTTTGGTAGAAGTTAATGTTTTATAAAAGATACTTTTTTTACTATTAATTTTGCTGTTCTTTCAATTGCATCTATTGTTTTATTAATTGGCATGATAATTACTTTTTTTTTAGGACCATAAGCGTGAATCAACTTTTTTGCGTTGATACAAATAGCAACATGCCCACTCCAGAATATAACATCACCCTTTTTAAATGTTTTTCTTTTAACATTACTTTTTGAATGTTTTATTTGATCCTTTGTGTCTCTAGGATAAAATTTATTATTATAATAATAAAATAATTGTAAGATAGCAGAACAATCTATTCCTTCATGAGTTTTACCACCCCAAATATATTTAGTTTTTAAAAATAACTTTAATATTTTTAAATAATCTTTTTCTTTATGACTAATTACTTTTATATCTTTTTTTTTAATCCATTTATTAATTTCAAACTCTATAAATTTTTTATTTTCTTGGATTATTGAGACTCTTGATGCAAAGGGTAAAAAAAATTTTGTTTTATTGTTTAGTTTATTAAAGATGTTTGCCTTTAGAATAAATACTTTATGTGTAGGTTTATGATTATTTGTAAAATTTTTATTTTTTATATAGCCAATATAATTATCAAATGATGTTTTTATCTTCATCCAATTTTTATTTTTAGATAAAATCTTAAATTTTTCTCCATATAATAGTTGAGAAGTAATTTCTGAAACTTTAGAAGGCCTCTTGTAAATATTTGAGACAGAGCTTTTGTAAAAATAATTATTTTTCATTAAGTTTTAATTTGTCTTTAATACAATACAAACAAATCAAAGATGGTATGACCATAATTGCCGTTAAGATGAAAAATATTCCCCAATCTCCATTCAACCAATCCACCAAAGCACCAGATGATGACGCCAGTGTTGTTCTGCCTGCTGTTCCTATTGAGGCAAGCAATGCATACTGTGTTGCAGTGTAGGTTCTATCCACCAGTAAGGAAATAAATGCTACAAATGCAACTGTTGCAAAAGCTGCAGCAATATCATCAAATATAACTGCTGTAGCAAATAACAGCTCAGATTTATCACTCCAAGCCAAGATGGAAAATAATAAATTTGTTGCAGCCATTAATACTCCAGCAAGAAACATCGCCTTTAATACTCCAGATCTAATTACAAAAAGCCCGCCTAATAATGTAAAGATAACTGTAGTTACCCACCCTAAAGTTTTTGAGTAAATGGCGATATCACTTTTAGAAAACCCTATTTCTTTATAAAAAATTATAGACATTCGTCCAAGAAATGCCTCACCGATTTTAAATAAAAAAATAAAGCTTAGAATCCCAATTGCAACAGAAAAACCATTTTTTTTAAAAAAACTTAATATAGGGCCACCCAATGTACTGCTTATCCAGGCAGTAAAACCAGTTATAAAATTTTTTGACCCAAGTTTGTTTTCTATAAGCTTATCAGTTTCTTTTTGTTTTAATTGTCTATCAATAGATTGCGGCTCATGAACAAACATTAAACCTATATTCATTGAAACAACGATAACACCTAAAATTAGAAAAGTTGTTTGCCAATAATTGACTATGCCAATATTTTCAAAATATTGAGCTGTAAACAAAGCTATTACGCCACCCAATTTATATCCACTCCACCATCCAACAACAGCCATAGCAGCGCCAGCAGCCATTGATTGGCTCTCATGTTGACCTATTTGTTCAATTCTTAAAGCATCAACAGTAATGTCTTGTGTAGCTGATGCTATAGCAATAATTAATCCAACTGTAATGAGTAGTGCTAAATTCTCTATTGGATTAATAAAACTCCAGGCAACAAGACAAATCAAAATTATAAATTGCATTGAAACTATCCAACCTCTTCTATGACCAAGTCTTTTTGTTAGATAGGGTATTTGGATTCTGTCAACAAGAGGTGCCCATAAATAATTAAAGGCATAAACTGCAAATATTAAACCTGCCCAGCCAACAGTTGATCTACTTAAACCCTCTTCGTTGAGCCATAAACTTAAACTACTCCCAATCAAAACCCATGGAAATCCAGAGATTGCACCTAGTAGTAATATTCTAAGCATTCTCTTGTCAAAGTAGAATGAAAAAGTTTCTGAAAGTGATTGTTTTCTAATTTCAATCATAATCAATTTTTCCAAAAAGAAGGTAGAAACAGAACCAGTATAGCAAAAAGCTCTAATCTACCCAATATCATTCCAAGGCTTAAAATCCATTTAGAAAATTCTGGTAAACTCGCAAAGTTACCATTTGGGCCAATCGTAGATCCCAATCCAGGTCCGACATTAGAAATTGAAGTTGCAGCTCCTGAAATTGATGTAATAAAATCTAAGCCACTTAAGGATAAAAATGCAGTTATTAAAAAAAATATTACCAAGTAAAGAAAAATGAATGAAATAATAGAAGCCATAAATTTATCATCTACAGTGTTTTTGTCATACTTAATTATAAAAATTCCTTTTGGATAAATAATTTTTTTAAGTTGATTGGCTACAAAGAGATATAAAATTTGAATTCTAAAGATTTTAATACCACATGTAGTTGAACCAGCACAGCCACCAATAAACATCAAAGTCAAAAAGAAAATTAATGGGAAATTTCCCCAGCCATCAAATTCTCCTGTGACATATCCTGTTCCAGTTAAAATAGAAATAACATTAAAAAAAATTACTCTTAAATTAATTTGAGAAAAATCTTTATTTAGAAATAGTGAATAAATAAAAAGTAAAATTATTGAAAATATAATTATTTTTATAAATGATTTAATTTGAACATCAGAAAAAAATATTTTTTTGTTACCATTTAAAAATTTTATATAAGCAATAAAAGGTAAACTTCCTAATATAATAAAAACCATTGAGGATATTTCGATAGGGAAGCTGTTAAAATATCCAATTGACTCATTATAATTTGAAAAGCCCCCTGTAGCTATTGTTGTCATAGAATGAGTGACGCTATCAAAAATATTCATACCAAAAACTTTATAAGTAAGAGCGCAAAGTGTAGTTAGTGCTAAATAAACATAAATTAACCTTAGTGCTACCTCTTTAGATTTTGGTAGTAATTTTTCTGAGGAATCATTACTAGAAATTTTAAATAGTTGCATTCCTCCAACATTCATTATTGGCATTAGGGTAATTGCCATTACAATTATACCTATTCCCCCAAGCCATTGAAGCATGGCTCTCCACAAAAGAATAGATCTGGGTGCCGCCTCCAAATCTGATATTATTGTTGACCCTGTAGTGGTAATTCCAGACATACTTTCAAAGAAAGAATCTGTGATTGATAATTCGAGACTTGAAAAGATAAAAGGTAAAGAACCAAATATTGCAATAGTCAGCCAAGAAAGTGCTGTTAGTAAAAAGGCTTGTTGAAGGTTTAATTTTTTTTCATGATTTAAGTTTGTTAAAAAAAATAACACACCAAATATAATTGAAATTATAGATGCACCTATAAATGAGGAGTCTATTTCTGAGTATACAATTTGAGTTATAACTGGAATTACCATTGATATCCCAAGAATAATTTGCAAGACACCCAAGGTAAAAAAAACAGTTTTATAATTAGACATTTTGAAAGAACATTATTTTATGGTAAATAAATTTCAACTCTATAAGAATTAATAATAGCTCCAATTATAAGATATTTGTTATAAAAAAAAGTGATTGAAAAAGATAATTTAGATAAAACTAACGCATGGCCTTTTGTTGAGGCAAAAAAGCTGTTGCGTGAAAGAAAATCCTTTATTGAAAAAAAAGGTAAGATTATTCTGCAAACTGGTTATGGACCAAGTGGATTGCCTCATATAGGAACATTTGGTGAAGTAGCCAGAACATCAATGATGGTTAATGCGATAAAACAGTTAACTGATTTACCAACAGAGATTATTACTTTTTCAGATGATATGGATGGATT
>Ga0209502_10002497_pt1 | contig 15361 bp, 10 predicted proteins | sample ArcticOcean_MG_C_10_FD_187442 | JGI IMG/M metagenome (GOLD analysis project Ga0209502, IMG submission 187442) | Marine microbial communities from western Arctic Ocean - ArcticOcean_MG_CB11_90 (SPAdes) (version 2) | ecosystem: Environmental > Aquatic > Marine > Oceanic | place: Arctic Ocean...
ATGCCCCTACCAGAGCTGGTACGACCATCCACAAAAGCTTCATGGCACCGCATAATGCCACAGTTGTTGATCGGCTTGAGACATCTGGTGCCGTGACCCTTGGTAAGCTGTCGATGACAGAGGGGGCCTATACGGGTCATCATCCTACCATCCCCATACCAGTGAACCCTTGGAATAAAAATTATTGGGTTGGCTCTTCATCAAGCGGATCCGGCGTAGCTACCTCTGCGGGTCTTTGCTTTGCGTCATTGGGAAGCGATACAGGAGGATCAATCCGGTATCCCTGTGCCGCCTGCAATCTGACCGGGATCAAACCGACGTGGGGCCGGGTCAGCCGCCACGGCGTATTCCCGCTCGCGGGCACGCTTGATCATATTGGACCCATGGCGAGATCAACGGCAGATTGTGCCGCGATCCTTCAAGTTATCTCTGGGTGGGACGTACATGATCCCACCTCGATTGACACGCCTGTGCCAGAGTATTCCGCCGAGGTTGGCAAAAACATTTGCGGCATGCGGATTGGCATTGATCGGCTCTATTCATTTGATGGCACTGATCCTCAGATTGTTACTGCATTGGAGCAGGCCATCTCCGTTTTTGAAGGCCTTGGCGCACGGCTGGTAGAGGTGAGAATGCCGAACTACGACGGTCTGATCGAAGCATGGATTATGATGTGCGCCATCGAAACGGCAGTCGCTCACCAAGACACTTATCCCGCCCGTGGGGATGAATATGGCCCCAGTCTGGCGCAGCTTATTGATGAAGGACATACGACGACAGGCATGGAAGCCGCGCACGGCCACCATCTGCGCGTCTTATTTACATCAGCATTTATCACGATGTTTGGCGAGGTCGATTGCATGCTTTGTCCAACAATGCCCAAACTGACGCCAAGCCTTGCTAAAATGGCCCATTATGGCTCTGATCCCGAAGTGCTGCATGCAATAATGCGTTTTACCGCACCGTTCAATTTTTCTGGCAACCCAACAATCACACTGCCTAATGGAATTGATACGGCAGGCATGCCCCACAGCATGCAAATTGTAGGGCCCCATCTAGGTGAATGCGCAATCATCCGAGCCGCTGCCGCCTATCAAAGCGTGACCAACTGGCACACTCGGCATCCTAATATAGACTTACACACTAATACTTCAGAGAGGGGATAAATATGGGATGGCCAGACAATTCAATCATGGGCCTAAACGCGTTAGCCAAGGGGCAAGCAGGTGTCAAACATAGGCTTAGTGAAGAGGATCAGGGCGAATTCCATTATGTCTATGGCCCTTATGCCAAACCTGTGATGCGGATAACGCCTGGGGATGTGGTTGAGGTGGAAACGCTCGATGCTTTTGGCGGTGCGATCAAGACAGAAGACGACTTACCCTCGCAAGTACTCAACATGCCCTTCGTGAACCCTCAAAACGGTCCAATAGCAGTTGAGGGCGCCGAGAAAGGCGATGTGCTGGCCGTATACATTCATTCGCTGTTTCCACGCGGCCCTCAACCAGCGGGAACAACCGCATTGATACCTAGCTTTGGTGCGCTAGTGGCGGACGGTAATTTGATGTTAAATAAACCAATCCCTGAGCGCGTTAAAAAGATGGAAGTCACACCCGAAGGTGGCGTTAAATTCTCTGACCGAGTGACGCTGCCCTATGAACCCTTTGTAGGCACGATGGGTGTCAGTCCGGAGCTTGAAGCGGTCAGTTCGCTGCAACCAGATTACTGGGGCGGCAACATGGATTGCCCAGATGTGGCGCCTGGTGCCATCATATACTTCCCAGTTCAGCGCAAGGATGCGCATTTTTTTATTGGCGACTGTCATGGCCGCCAGGGTGACGGTGAGCTTTGCGGAGTGGCAGTCGAAATACCCGCAACAGTTACCGTACAGATAGACCTGATCAAAAGTTGGTGCATCCCCGGTGTGCGGATCGAAACCAATGATTTCATCATGTCCCTTGGCAGTGCCCGCCCGATGGAGGACGCCGCGCGTATGGCCTACCGTGATCTAATCCGATGGTTGGTGGATGATTACTATTTTGAAGAATCAGAGGCGTACCTCCTTGCCACGCAAGCAGGACGAATGCGAGTCGGGAATATGGTAGATCCTAAATACACTTTGGGCGCATCTATTCTTAAAAAATACATTGAACAGTAAGGGGCATCATAATGGATCTGGGACTAAACGGACTAAATGTACTCATCACAGGGGCCACCAAAGGGATTGGCCGAAATTGTGCTGAGATTTTTGCAGCAGAAGGCGCAAACATCGCAATTTGTGCACGGGACAGCAGTGGTGTGACACACACAATAGATGCCTTGCAGGCCTATGGCGTGAAAGCCATCGGACGCGGAGTTGATGTTGCGGACAAACATGCGCTTACATCATGGGTCAGAGATTCCGCCGCAGTATTGGGAGGAATCGACATCATTGTCGCTAATGTTTCGGCCCTTGCTGTGGGGGATGATGAGGCAGCCTGGGAGGCCGGGTTTGGAGTAGACATTATGCATTCGGTACGGTTTATAAATGCGGCTATGCCGTTTCTAGAGAAATCGAAGGCAGCTTCAATCACATTAATTTCTTCGGTATCGGGACGCGAGATAGATTTTACTGGGCCAGCTTACGGTGCATTCAAGGCAGCATTGGTGCATTACGCCCAAGGACAGGCTATTAAGCTTGCGCCCAAAGGTATCCGCGCGAATACAGTGTCGCCAGGCAATACCTACTTTAAAGGCGGCATCTGGGAAAATATTGAACAGAATAACAGCGCATTATTTACCGAGGCATTGGGTATGATCCCGATGGGTCGCATGGCAAAACCAGAAGAAATCGCGCGTGGCGTGGTTTTCTTGGCCAGTCCTGCGTCTAGCTTTACCACGGGCACCAATCTGGTGATAGATGGAGCATTAACTAAAGGTGTGCAATTGTAGCCTTAGGACCAGACCTCTTTGGCTATCACAACAATCACTTCTCCATCCAAAAAATTATTTACGGCAGCAAAAAAACCTTGTGACCCGGCACCGTTGTTGTGTCTCTCCATCGCGGTTTTGTCGATGAACCGTTCGTAGGTGGTAAAGACGCAAGGGTCTTCGAGGTCCTGCGCCACGAAGAACCCAATTGTATCTGGCTCATGTTCCCTTGCATATGCGCCGACTTTCAACAACTCAGCATATACGAGGGCCTCAGAATCTTTTTGAGCGCGGATAATGGCAGTCAGGGCATGCATCTAAATTTCCTTTATGATATCAGGAAGACCGTGTAATTTCCAGATCTTTGGACATTTTATCCTTCATTTTAAATTTCTGCGGTTTGCCAGTGGCCGTCAACGGCATGTCATCAGCAAAACGGATGTGGCGTGGCACCTTGAAAGGAGAGATCTTTTTTTTGCACCAATCTCGAAGCGCATCCACCGTCAAAGATGCGCCGGGGCGTAGAATAATCCAAGCACCAACTTCCTCGCCCAACCGCGCGTCTGGCAGGCCAAATACCTGAACCGCTGTGATGTCAGGATGGGTGATTAATAAATTCTCAACCTCAACCGGATAGACGTTTTCACCGCCTCGTATAAGCATATCACCTTCCCGCCCAGTAATCTTACAATATCCTTCAGCGTCAATCGTCGCTAGATCACCAGTTTGCATCCAGCCGTCATGGATGGCCTCGGATGTAAATTCAGAATCGTTCCAATACCCCTTCATCACCAGATAGCCACGGGTCAATAGCTGGCCCTTTTGCCCAATAGGCAGTGTTTTACCTTCTTTGTTGACAACACGACATTCCACATGCGGCTGGATACGCCCCACAGTACTGGAGCGCCGAGCTGGCGTATCATCCCGGTCGGATTGAAAGGAAACCGGGCTTGTCTCAGTCATACCATAGGCGATAGTTATATCGCGGCAATGCATGTCTTGAATCACACGGTCCATCAATGGCTCTGGACATAGTGAGCCTGCCATGATTCCCGTGCGCAGAGTGCGTAAATCGAAACGATAAAACTCCGGATGATCCAGCATGGCGGAGAACATTGTTGGGACGCCGTGCAGGGCGGTGCACCGCTCGGTCTGAACCGCCTCCAATGTTGCTAACGGATCAAAGCCTTCGCTGGGAAAAACCATCTTGGCCCCATAAGAAATTGCCGCCAGGTTGCCTAACACCATGCCAAAGCAGTGATATAGCGGCACAGGAATACACAAAACATCCTCTGGTGTCAGGTGCATAGCACGCGCAGTAGAAATGGCGTTATTGATGATACTGCGATGGCTAAGCGTCGCACCTTTTGGGCGGCCTGTTGTGCCAGAAGTAAACTGAATGTTGATAGCATCATCTGGGCTAAGTGATGCCGAGATTCCGTCCAACCTAGATTTTGGCGCGACGCCGCCGCGGTCCATCACTTCATCAAAAGACATTGCACCCTGTACCGGATCAGGACCCAGTTGGATGACTCGCTTGAGTTTAGGGATTTTTTTGGCACGTAGTTCGCCGGGACGCGCGGTGGCCAATTCTGGCGCAAGTACAAACAGCTTTGCCAAATAATCAGAGTCTCGAAAGTGCGGGGCAGTTATCAGTGTACTGACGCCCGCATGGCCTAATGCATATTCCAGCTCACTTGTTTGATAGGAAGGATTGATATTAACCAAGATAGCGCCGATCCGTGCCGTAGCAAATTGTACCAACACCCATTCGGGCCGGTTGGGCGACCAGATTCCAACGCGGTCCCCTTTATAAACACCGATTGACAACAGCCCAGCGGCCAACCGGTCCACCCGCCTCATCAGGTCATGATAAGTCCAACAGTCTGATGTCTGGCAAAACACTGCCGCTGGACGATCCCCATGACGCTTTCGCACCTCTGCCATAAAGCTAGGGATCGTAGCGTCGATCAGCGGACGCGCCGTACTGCCCTTGACATGGCTCAGACCGTTAATCGGAAGTGTCATTTTGGGCCTCCAGGTTTACATCTCTCGCCAGTCGCCCGCTTGCTCGAAGGCCGCGGCGGCACGGTAGATAGTGCTTTCGTCATAGCGCCGTCCGATGATCTGAAGGCCGACAGGCAAACCGTCTGACATGCCACACGGCACTGACATCGCAGGATGACCCGTGACGTCGAAGGGGGCCGTATTGGTGATCATTTCAAAACCACGCTGGCACCATAGCTCAAGTGAGGCATCCGCAGGTGGAATGGGCGGAGCTTTCATCGCAGTGGTGGGCGTCAGCAAAAGGTCGTAAGAGGCAAAAACTTTGTTAAACTCTTCGCGTAACTGCCGCGACAAGTTCTGCGCTTTTGCATAGTATCTTCCGCGCGTGTGTTTAAGATGGTATTGGCCAATCAACATGGAGATCTTAAGCGTATCGCTCAGCTCATCCGCCCGAGTACGCCAGTTGGAATGATATTCCAGTAGAGACGTTGTATAAAGCCCCTCCCAGCCGGTCCCCATCCCGTTGCCCAGCATCATCTGCTGGGTCAGACCTTCCAGCGCAATGGGTGTCCAAATGGCAGTTCCAAGATTGTGCCAAGGCACAGAAATTTCATCCACCGTGGCGCCTAAGCCGCGCAGAATTTCGGCAGCAGCGCGCACCTTTTCGTTAACGTCATTTTCGGCACCGGGCTGTTCGTAACCTTCTTTGATAACACCTATGCGCAGGCCTGATACACCCCGACCAACAGCAGCGGTATAACGGTCCGTCTTGACATCATACTGCCGCGGATCCAGACCATCGGCTCCTGCAATCACTTCCAACATCAGCGCGTTGTCCATCACATTCTGGGTCATTGGTCCCGTGTGGTCGATGGTATTTTCAATCGGCATAATGCCGGTATACGGGACCAAACCATGCGTTGGTTTCATGCCATAGCAACCGCAGAAAGACGCTGGCATACGGATCGATCCGCCCTGATCCCCGCCAATCGCCATATCAATCTGGCCTGCTCCTACCAGCGCGCCCGAACCTGACGAAGAACCACCTGCGGAGTATCCATGCTTATGGGGGTTATGTACTGGCCCTGTGGCATTGGTGTGCGACCCGCCAGAAAGACAGAAGTATTCGCAATGTGCCTTTCCCGCTATTGTGGCGCCTGCATCCAACAGACGCGTTACAACGGTAGCATCCAGATCAGGCGTATACCCCTTGAGAGTTGCTGCGCCGTTCATCATTGGAACACCAGCCAAACATACGTTGTCCTTCAACGCAACACTGCGACCTAGCAACGGTCCGCGGGGTGCACCCTTAATTTCTGTCTTAACATACCAAGCGTTCATCGGATTTTCTTCGGAGGTCGGACGATACCCAGACGTGCGCGGATAGAGCACCGGCGGAAGATAATCTGGCAAGCTGTCAACCACGTCATATGCATCCAGCGTGCCTTGCATAACCTCCATGAACTCGGTGATACGCGCGTCTGACATGCTCATACCTAATTCTGTAACCACGTCTTGCATCTGACTAAGGGTAGGGCGTTGGACAGTCATATAGGACATCCTTTCTATGAGAGGGGCCGCGCTAGGTTGGAGTTGCGCAAATACTGATTTTGAGGTGCTATGAGGGACAGACACCGTTTTTGCCGCCCCACTCGAAGATCCAAAACCAGTGAATTCTTCGATAAGTGCAGGATTAGAAGCCTCTGATCCCGAAATTTCACCAGTGATAGAGCCTTTCTGGATCAGAAGAACTCTATCAGACAAAGCCGTGATAAAATCGAGACTTTGCTCAACCAACACGATGGAAATACCCGTATTTTTGTTTAGGGACTGAAGGAGATCGATAATTTCATCGATTATAGAGGGTTGAATACCCTCTGTAGGCTCGTCCAACAATATTAGGGCAGGCTCGGAAATCAGGCAACGTGCTAACGCCAAAAGCTGTTGTTCACCACCCGACAGAGCACCTCCATCCCGGTCTAGCAGGCGTTCAAGGCGGGGAAAATTGGCAAGAACACGTTCAACCGCGTCCGTCTCATCCATGTCATGTGCAGCGACGCCCATGCGCAGATTATCCCTAACGCTTAGGGTCGGAAAAATGCCACGCCCCTGTGGAACATAACCGATCCCCAGACGCCCACGCCTGGATGAATTCAAACGGGTAAGGTCCTCACCGTCAAAAGTTATCTGGCCAGAGGTTGTTGGAATGATGCCCATTAAGGCCTTCAGTAACGTAGTCTTGCCCATGCCATTATGGCCAAGCACTCCCAAAATTTCCCCCTCGTTCACATCAAGGTTGATCCCGTGCAAAACCGGCACCCTACCATAGCTTGCAGACAAACCCTGAACTTTCAAAAGCGCACTCATGCCCTATTTCCCAAATAAACTTCCCGTGCCCGTTTGTCTTTTGAGATAGCCTCCATAGTGTCTTCCATCAAAATCTGTCCTTCGTGAAATACAGTAACCTGTTGCGAGATCATCCGGATGAACTGCATGTCATGCTCCACTACAATTAAGGCAGCTTGGGTATTGATCTCTTTAATCAACTCAGCCGTGCGGGCGGTTTCCTCGTGAGTCATCCCGGCGGCAGGCTCGTCCAACAGTACTAGCCAAGGTTCGGCGGCAACGACCATTCCAAGCTCCACCCATTGGCGTTGTCCATGGGCTAGACGACCTACCATTTCGCGCCGAATATCGCCCAGTTTTAAACGCTCTATCGTCTCAGAAGTGATGGTGCGAGCGCGCTTGCTCTTGTGCCAGCGCCGTGCAGATAGCCAAATGTTTTCATCCACAGATAGCCCATCAAATACATTTGGTACCTGAGTTTTGATACCAACACCGAGGCTTGCAACCTCATGCGGTTCTGCGCCAGTGGTCTTTTGATCTCTAATAATCACTTCTCCAGAAGTTGGGTTAAGCTGACCAGTTAGACATTTAAAGAAGGTCGATTTTCCCGCTCCATTGGGGCCAATCAAACAACGTAGTTCTTTATCGAACAGCATGAAATCCACCTGTTCCACAGCCCGCACACCTCCGAAATGCATCGACAAATTGCGCGTCTCGACGATAACTTCGCGTCTATTGCGACCAGAATTCATACTTTATTTGCCTCATCTCGAAGACCGGCGCGGCGGCGAACGCGGGTTAGGCGTCTGGGTTTTCGTCGGCTTGAAACCCAGGCAATTATCGTAGGTGCAACGCCTTTTGGAACCAGTAGAACAAAGAAAATTAGGATGGCGCCCAGTACAAGGTTATTGTTCAGAAACGACTGCCCACCCAAAGCAGACGTCAGATAGAACAACCCAAAGGTTGCCGCTATGGGCCCTATCAACGTACCGCGCCCGCCAACTATGACCCAGATGATGGTCAGGGCAGCATTATAGAGATTAAACACGTCCGGCGTAATCCGGCCTACACCATTGCAAAACAAGACCCCGCCAACTGCTGCAATTCCTGCGGAAATCGTAAAAATACCAAGCTTGTAAAGGCGCGAGTCATATCCAAGTAATTCAGCCCGCAATTCATTCTCGCGAATGCCTACACAAACCCGCCCAAAGTGAGTGGTGACCAGCCAGCCGCAGAATAAATAACAAATGATTAGTGCTGCCATGGCTACATAGAAAACTTGCTCAGGGTAAAGAAACGCCGACGAATCCCATGGGAGGTTCAGAGGCGGCGATGTAACTCCGTTGAAACCGCCAATTTGGGCATTACCTATCTTATACTCTGGCCCAGAAGTACGCCGAATAAGAGAGAAAAATATCAATGTAACTGTCAGTGTGATCACGCCCAGGTAGACATCAGATACACGTCCAAAGAAGATGAAGTAGCCCAGCAGTGCCGCAAATGCACACGAGACCATGATCGACACAAGGATCGCCCAAGTGGAACCCCCGAAGTTGATCGCCCCAATAGTATAGGCGTAAGCCCCTAGACCAAAAAATGCGACCTGCCCAAAACACAAGATACCCCCAAAGCCCCATACTAATGCAAGACTGAGGGCTAAAACTGCCAGCGCGATGGCTGTCGTTAAGTTGATAATCGTGAAAAGTTGCAGCACGTGAGGGCCCGTAAACATAAAAATGACGCCGATCAACGCAAAGATGATCACAGGCCGCATCGAGTTTAGAGGATTACCACCATTCATAAGTATTTTCGGAAAAACCGCCCCGTTATCCCGCGCGGCATTAGTCTAAGTAGAACTATGGCCGTCACCAAAAGGGCTACCTCGCCGATTGTAGGGCCAGTGATAAACGCAAAAATGCCGTTGATGCCACCTAGTAGGACCGATCCGCTGGCCGTGCCCGCGAGAATGGCAGAGCCACCAGATATAACTGTGATAAAGGCCTTCGCGATGTAGGTCGCTCCAATGGATGGCAAAACCCCTGTAACAGGCGCAAGTAATCCGCCCGCTAATCCAGTAACGCCAGCACCAAGCCCAAAGGTAATCATATAGGTACGTGTCGTAGACACCCCTAGTGCCGAGGACATTTCAGGATTTTGCATGGTCCCACGTGCAACCAGCCCTAGCCGAGTTAGTTTCAGTGTTGCAAATACCGCAACAAAAAGAATAGCCGTTACAACAATCAGGAACAGTTCATACCCGGAGGCTGAATAATCTCCTATCCGTATAATACCCAGCGGCGGAGAGATTGTTGTGGCAGTTGACGCCCCAAAGATCGAGGTCACCAGACCGATCAGCAAAAGCGACAGACCCCACGTTGCCAACAAAGTGTCTACCATCCGGCCATAAAGCCAACGGATCAGCAGTCGCTCTACAATGACACCAATGATACCTACAACTAATGGAGCTAGAATCAGCATCGCGATCCAAATATTAACGCCCGCGTTGGTGGCCACTACTACAGTGTAGCCACCCAACATCAGAAACTCACCGTGGGCAAGGTTGATAACCCGCATCATGCCAAATATTATAGCAAGCCCAAGACTAATAAGCGCTAAATTAGCGATACCGTAAACCAGTTGAAAAATAATAGCTGCTACCAGATCCAAGGCAATCCCCTGTAGAAGTTAATAAGTGGACAAATATGGCCCGGTGCGAACCGGGCCAAGGTTTTTATTTAATACCAGCCGCGGCCAAGCCGTTTTCAAACAAGAAGGTCGATTGGTTAGGATTCTCATTTAAATCACATACCATTTGGGTGTCGGCAGGCGGTTGATTGACGAAGGATTCCTTGATGTTCCATGTTTGGTCCGTCAATTCCCCAATATACACATTCATTGAACAATGATTGGTTTGAGCATCAATGTTTACTGTCCCCGACGGTCCGTCATAGCTCATACCAGAACGCAGCGCCTCAATTACAGGTTCACGGTCGGCAGTTCCGGCCGCTTTCACCGCCTCTGCCCACAGCATCGCACCCTCATAGGACCGGATTGCCAGTTCGTTCATCACCGGACGGTCCGCACCCAACTTAGCTTCAAGCCGCGCAAGAAACTCTTTGTTTTGTGGGTTATCTATGCCTTCAAAGTAACCGTAAGAGGCGAGCATACCGTTGCCCTCTTCCGCAGATATCAGCGTTTGCTCATTACCCACGCCAAAAGTGGTAGAAGCAATAGGGATCTCTTTCATCATGCCCGCCGCTGCATATTGGCGGTAGAAAGACACGTGTGCACCACCGACCAGCGCCGAGATCACCAAGTCAGGCTTTGCAGTTTGGATTTTGTTGATGGTGGGGCCAAAGTTAGTTACATCTAACGGAAAAAATTCAACATCCAAGGTCTCTCCGCCGTTTTCGTCGACAAACTTTTGCATCCATTGCGCGGTAATCTGACCGTAGTTATAATCAGCCGCAACTATATAGACCTTCTTGCCCCATTTTTTCATGGCATAAGGCACAATTTTTGCAACAGTCTGCGCAGGCGTGGAGCCAGTACAGAAATTGTTATAATCGCAAACGCCACCCTCGTACTGGGTATTGTAAAAATAGAGCGTCTTAAAGCGCGCAAGCGTGGGACGGATTGCTTCACGAGAGGCGGATGTGATGCCCCCGTGAACCGTATCAGCCTTGTCACCGGCAGCCGCCTGTGTTGCATATTGTGTATAAAACTGGATAGTGGACTGCGCGTCATACATTTGCAGCTCAACTTCACGACCCAAAAGGCCCCCAGCCGCGTTGATATCTTCGATTGCCAATTTAGTGGTTACGGCCATTGCCGCGCCGTAGATATCAAGACCGCCCGAGAGGTCCAGTATGGACGCAAATTTAAGGTTGTCCGATGCGGCCCGTCCGATGCTTGCCGGTGCTGCGAGGGCCAATGCGGTCGAGCCCATAACAAAATGTCTGCGAGAAAGTGTCATTTCATGTCTCCTTGGGATGATGGACAAACGCAGCTGGGCGTCAATCCTTTTTGTCCGATGATGTACTATCAGACGATGCGGCCGGTATATTCCCGGTTGATTTTCTGTTCAGAGAATTTGAAATGCCACGGACTCCGTCGCCGATGTTCATACCAACCTCTTCACCAAGTTTTTGAACGGCAGGTAGTTGTAGCGCCATGCTCAGTACGGAATCCACAACTTGATTGATAGTTGATTTATCGCCACCCTCTGCTGTGGCACCATTTGCGCCACCAAAGCCCGTCATCTGGTTAATACGGATACTTTCAATCTTTTCAGCCGGTTTCATCATGCGCTCAACTACTTGAGGCAAAGTTCGTAGACGCGCTTCCTCCAGCTTCATGGCTATTACTTCTGGGCTATGGGTGTTTTGTGCTGCAATTATAGCAGCGCTGCCCGTTGCCTCCGCAAGCATTCGGTCACGGTCTGCCTCGGCACGATCATGCGTCGCTTTAGCCTGAGCGACCGCCATGGATGTAACAGTGTAGGCTTCGGATTTCACGCGGGTATTATCTACTTCGACTTGCTCAGCAGCGCGAATTAAAGCCAGAGCCTTATCGCGCTCAGCTGCGGATGTTTCACGAATTGTTCTTACGTGTTCTTCAGCTTCGGCCTCTCCACCCTTAGCCATGATCGCCGCGGCTTCAGCTACAGCTTCTTCGCCGCGCTTTTTAGCCATTTCCACCAAGTTTTCAGACCTCTTGAGCGCAGAATTCAATTCAGAATCAAGAGTTTGACGTCGTATCTCCGTATCGCGCACGATTTCTGACCGCCGCACTTCTCGTTCCCGGTCGATTCGCGCCTCCTCACGCCGCTTTTCCGAAAGGGCTTGTTCCTCTGCCGTTTCCGCAGCGGATCGTGAACGCGCTATCTCAATTTCTTGCTGTTGGACGATCATCGCTTCTTCTTCCTCGCGGGTAATCGTCAGCTTGCGCTTGGTGGCATCCAACTGGCTTTGACGGACGGAAACATCAGCATCCGCCTCAATAACAGCGCGCTCCTTTTTATTGACCGCTATAATCTCAGCTAAACGACGCATGCCTAAGGCGTTGAATGCGTTATTTTCGTCTAGGGCGTGAAACGGTGTTTGGTCGATTCTCGTTAGCGATATAGACTCTAACATAAGACCGTTTTGTGCGAGATTGTCGTCCAGAATTTTGCTGACTTCATTAGCATAAGCCGCACGATTATCTTGGAGATCATCCATGGTATAACGCGCAGCAACAGACAGCATCGCATCCACCAGTTTGCCTTCAAGAATCTCCTCTAGATCGGCGGCACGAAAGGACTTGCCAGCAAGCGCTTGAGCGGCAGTTGCTACTCCCTCTACACTTGCCTGCACACGAACATAAAATTCAGCCGCTACATCTACGCGGAGACGATCTTTGGTGATGATAGACTTAGGGCCGGTTCGCTCAATATTGAGCTTGGAAGTTCGCATGTTTACTTCGGCGACTTTGTGCAAAAAGGGCAGCGCTATACAGCCGCCATCCAATATGATTTTTTGACCACCCTGACCAGTCCGGACGACACTGATTTCCCTCGTTGCTTTGCGATAATACCGGCTCAAAAACAGAATTATAAGTACAGCTACAATAACTAGCAAAACTAAAGTGACAAACCAACCCATTCGATAGCCTTTCTCTTGATACGCACATACAAGTGGGGGCCCCATGACATTTGCGTTAGATCGGGCAAATTTTTATAATTCGGTCACGCTCACTTCACTGAATACATACTATCATATGCTTTACTAATTTAGGTTACTGCTGGTTCTTTAATATTGTCAACTTATAAAATTATTATATCTTTCAATACTATAAGTTTTACATAGGTACCGTCAGCGCGTTACTGTAAGATAAATGAGAACACGTATCCGATTGCTAGCGCAGCCTAAATCTATGCGCTCAATAATTGACGCCACTCAGCGAGTGGCAGTTGCACGGTTTAGTTTGAAATAGGTACGTGAATAAAAATAGCGATCCTGCAACCCCAGACGCTCAACCTAACCCCACACCCAGCCCCTGTTGCGCCTGTAGCGGACCTGCGTGGCCGAGAAGGCTGAATGGAGCTGGATTACGCCTAACAGCGGCCATAGTTAAGCGCCTAGGCTCGAGAAAGTTAGTGATGCACCCACTCTTATAAGCTACCAAGTCCGGTCAATATGTGGTATATAATAACACATAAGTAACGGTAAGAATACGGATGGTAAGTTATAAAATGGCAACGTGGGACGCCCGAAGCGTTTCATGCGTAGTAAGCGAAGCACTGGTCTCGGAAGCTGCGCTTAGGGAGGGGGGTAGGTGTAATCGCTCAACCCTTTCTCCGGGAACCAGTATCCCAAGACGCGTTTATTTGCACCCTGCCCCCGTTCAAATGAAAATGGAGAACTAAATGGATAAAGCGCCAGTACACCTAAAGCCCCATTCCGCCGCTTGGTTTGACGGAGTCATGTCGGTCTTTGAGCTAGCACCACATCATGTTCACTTGCTTACGCTGGCCTGTGACGCTCTAGATCGCGGCGCACAAGCTCGAGAGGCATTATCTACTAACGGCATCACTTATATTGATGCACGCGGCTTCCCAAAAGCTCGGCCAGAGGTTGCAATAGAAAGAGATGCTCGAGTTGCCTTTGCACGTTTACTTCGCGAACTCGATCTTGACTGGGACCCTTTTGGGGACACTTCGCGCCCTCCCGCGCTACACTCAAATCGTCGAAGCGCCTAACCGATGCCTGTAAAACGGAGGCGAGCAAAGGGCACCCACATCGACATAACAGCCGCAAGGAGCTTTTACAGAGCTCACTGCGGTATTGAGGGCGTCATCATCACTGAAGCCGCACTCGCCGAAATGTTGGGGAGATCAGAGCTAATTGCCTATCCAGACATGGATGAATTGAGAGCGTTGTTAGAAGAACCTGCCTAGCTGGGAAAAGTGCAGCGGGCGGCGGCTGTCTAAATGATTATTAACGTTTCATACAAAATGAGGTGACCCGTTAGGGCTTGGGGGGGGTAGGTTAGATCTCTTGACACTACAAAGCGTAGACCAGTTCCCCAGTTGCGTGTCTTTGCGTTTACGAAATTTTTAGTAAAACAGTTTAGATACAACAAGGATGATTGCACTCACGCGCCCGCGCATGAACCGCACCATGGACTGGTTTGGTGGCTTACATCCCGTTAGTAAGCATTCTCCAATCAAAACAAAGTAGCAGATGTAGCGATTGTAGCGGGGGGGGGTATGTCAAATCTCTAATCGAAATTAGCGCAAACCTGCAATTATACCTTTATCTTCGCAGACGCGTAATTACAGGTGGGGGTCAAGTGCCCATCCATGTCCATCAATGATTCTATCATTTCTGCAGGCGAGGCAGGGTGTACATTTGGGTGGATAAGATTTATCAATAATTAATTAAGTTAATTAATATCAACTGCTTACTGTATTTTAATGGTGCCCCCACACGGACTCGAACCGCGGACCTACTGATTACAAATCAGTATATCATAATGTGTCATCTTGTTTCATGTAGTCCCATAATGTTCATTAATCTATTATTATAACATAATAAAGCACTATCTGTTGTGTCTTATGGGTTCACCTTGTATCATGCAATCTCACGAACGGTGAAACCTAAGTGAAACCTTTGAGAGGATTTTATGGCAAAACGCGTCCCCCCGCTTAGTGCGGCCACACTGACCAAATTCAAACCAGACCCTCTAAAGGTGTTGGAGCTGGTTGACGGTGCTGTGCCGGGCCTCAGAGTTCGCATTACGCCTGCTGGAACACGCAGCTGGTCGCTCAACATACGCGCGCAGGGCAAGATGCGCCGCTTTGATGTTGGCCGTAGCCTTGGCCTAGCTGAAGCCCGCCTAAAAGCAGAGGACCTGCGCCGTAAAATCAAGGATGGTGCAGACCCAACCGCTGAAAAAAGAACCAGTCACCAGCGGACCCAGCTCGCATCGCAGGGCATTGGAACCTTCGATGCGATTGTGGAAGCATATTTTACAACAGGCCAAGGGGCAGGCTTATCCACAAAAGACGATCAGGTGCGACGTATTCGATCAGTCTTTGCTGTGCATCTCAAAC
>Ga0209502_10002502_pt1 | contig 15345 bp, 13 predicted proteins | sample ArcticOcean_MG_C_10_FD_187442 | JGI IMG/M metagenome (GOLD analysis project Ga0209502, IMG submission 187442) | Marine microbial communities from western Arctic Ocean - ArcticOcean_MG_CB11_90 (SPAdes) (version 2) | ecosystem: Environmental > Aquatic > Marine > Oceanic | place: Arctic Ocean...
CATGCAGGCAGAGAGTCTAAGTATGCCAAAAATGCAATGAAAGAGTTCTTACATACTGTCACACTTCAAATGCGTAAAATTACTGCAATTCAAATTATCAATCATTTTCTGAGCATGCTTTTAATTGCATCAACAACTGGAACAGCTCTTTTTCTATGGTCAAATAATGAAATTGCTATTGGGGTTGTAGCAGCTGCAGGCGCTATGTCATTAAGGTTAAATGGAATTTCGCACTGGGTAATGTGGGAAATGACGTCACTATACGAGCAAATTGGTGTTGGTCAAGACGGACTTAACATGCTTTCCAAAAAACAGGTGATAAATGATAGGCCTAACGCCTTAAATTTGGATATAAAAAAGGCACCTATTTCATTCAATAATGTTTATTTTTCATACCAAAAGAACGATAGTTTTTTTTCTGACTTTAATCTGAATATTGAGCATGGAGAAAAAGTTGGGATAGTTGGAAGATCTGGGGCCGGTAAGTCATCATTGGTCAATCTCTTACTCAGGTTTTACGAATTAGATGAAGGCGAGATCTTAATTGATAATAAAAATATCAACTCCATTACCCAAGACAGCTTGCGATCTAATATCGCAATGGTTACTCAAGATACATCTTTACTTCATCGTTCTATTGAAGACAATATTGCCTATAGTAAGCCTAGCTCTTCTAATAAAGAGATAATTGCTGCTGCTAAAAAAGCTCAAGCTCATCAATTCATAATGGGACTCAAGGATCAATACGGAAATATTGGTTATAAATCTTTAGTGGGGGAGAGGGGAGTTAAGCTTTCGGGTGGGCAAAAGCAGAGAATAGCAATTGCTAGAGTTATCCTTAAAAATGCTCCTATATTACTTCTGGACGAAGCCACAAGTTCACTTGATTCAGAAGTAGAAGTCATTATTCAAGATAGCCTTGATATCTTGATGCAAGGTAAGACTGTAATTGCTATAGCTCATCGGTTATCCACTATCGCAGCAATGGATAGACTGATTGTGATGGATAATGGACAAATTATTGAAGAAGGCAATCATAAAACACTTCTTAAGAAAAAAGGCTTGTACTATCAATTATGGCAACACCAAAGTGGGGGTTTTATTGGTGATTAATTAATTATTTTTTTAAGTTTTCTTAAGAAAAGAACTAAAAAATTTTTAGAGCCAATAAAATTTATTAAGTATATTTGTATTGATGAATAATTATAATATATTAGTTTTTTCTCAAACTTTTCCCAATCCTTCTTAGTTTTAAGTTCTGACCTAACCCTAATTAAAGAGGAGTAAAATGGATGCTCTCTTTGCATCAATTTTTTAAAACTGGTTATTATTTTTTTATTTTTAAAATAATAATTTATAATTTCTTTATAGCCATCAAAATCTAAATAAATTCTTGCCGGATAGCCATCCCGCTCAAATTTATCATTCTCACGCTTAACTCGAAAGCTATCATTATCACCTCTGAATAAGACTAATTGTTTATCTGTGTAATAAAAGGTTGTATTTTTTTCCTTAAGAATTTGAATAATTCTCCAAACATGCTGGTAAGGGCTGTTCATATAGGGCTTTTTAATTGGAATCTTGTCCCATTCATCTTTCTTAAAGATAACGGTACTCATATAACTAAATAAGGAGCCAATTGATTCGGAATTATTAATATAGTTATTTAGTTCATCGATGTGATTAAAATCAAATTTCTTCGTATTTTTATCACCTAAAAGCCAATTAGGAGAATTTTTGATAGGGACTAAATCTCTACTACATATGGTACGATTACAAAGCAAGACACTTGCTTTAGATAGAGCGATTAAACCTTTAATGTGGTCTATTGCTCCATCTTTAATACAATCATCACTAGAGAATAGCCAGCAATATTCACCTCTTGCATATGAAATTGTTGTTGAGAGATCTATTCCAAAGCCCTCATCATTTAGTCTTTTGTAAACTATATTTTGAAATTCTTTACTAAATTTTTTTGTAATGATTTCTGTTGCACTATTTGAACTGCTATCTCCAATAATAATTTCAATATCTTTGCCAAATTGTGAAACAATACTTTCAAGGGTTGCTGAAATAAATTCTTCACTATTAAAGGTGGTTATACAAAAAGATAATTTAATTTTACTCATCAAGGGTACAGTAAATCTTTTAAATTAATTTTTATCATAAGCTTGGATATGTTTTTTACTAATCTCAGCCCAACTATCAGGAAGGGTGTCAATTAAGTTTTTAGTTCCTGAATATTTATTAAGCGCATCTCTCATCTCATTTATATTATCAATTGAGGAGTGATATGTATTTAAATCTTCATTAAAACCACTTGCATCAGTTGATGTTGTTAATAAAAATGAACGGCTAGAGACTGCTGCATGAATGGATGTGTTCCATGCCCCACCTCCATCTCTAAATGGAAGGATAATCGCATCAGCAACATTAAGAAGGGCAGCTAAGTCATTTTCTGGCATATAATTAATTAATGATATGTTATCGCTCCATTTACTCTTAATCAAATATTTAAGGCTTCTATGGTAATCATTTTTAGGATCTAAGTCTGCAGCAATGATAATTTGATCAGTTTTAGGGTTTGCTATTTGTAAAATATTCTCAACACCTTTATGGGGATAGATAAATCCAAAATAAATAATCAATCTATTTTTACCTAAAATATACTTTTTCTTTAATAGTTTTTTTTTAGTAATTGATAAATTTACACGCGGCAGGGTAGAGGCGTTTGGAATAAAATTAAACGTCTTATGCGAAGCTAAAAATTTATAAAATGGGAGCAGGTTTTTATAGTTAGGCCTAACAACAATAATTTTGCTTGGCACAACGGATAATAAAAAAAACTTAAAAAAATTACTTAAGCTAAATGACTCGTGCCAGGTCATAACAATCTTTTTACCTAAACAAAATCCTAATATTGGTATCAGTGAGTATGAAATTGACTCAAAAAAAGCATGAGTTGGAAATTGAACATGGATAACATCAGGTTTCCATTTTTTTATTATTTTATTAACAGTAAATATTGAAAGAAAATTCCAATTTTTTACTCCGTGAAGTAACTCAACACCCTGGATATTTTTGGGTTCCCGCGAACTAAATGTCGATAAAACTGATACATGTTTACCCGTAAGACTTAATGATTTAGATAGCTCTCTTGTGTAAAAGCCTATACCACACTTAAGTGGCGGATACCTACCAGTAACAATTAATATTCTCATTAAATATTCAAGTAATTTTTTTAAAAATAATTTGTCCGAAAGTATATTTATACCCAGCATGAGTGATTGCTTTTTCGTCACATTTAAATGAAGGCTCATTAATCGGAAAAAGATTAAACTCCTTTGCTTCCTCAATCAATTCTCTCACCTCGTTACTCGAGAATATAGTCCACTCCATATCAAAAAGCCTAGTCTTAGACGTATCAATTTTCTTATCCCAATAATCAAAAGAGATAAATAAATAGCCATTCGGCATTAAAATTCTAGACATACTTTTTAAAAACCTTTTTCGATCAAAGCCATGCTCCAGAACTGATATTGCAGAGATTACTCTAAAGTTTTTAACCTTAGGTTTGTAGCTCATAAAATCAGAAACCTCGTAATTTATACGATTTTGAGCTGGCATATACGATATTCCTGGATTTAGATCAACTGCGGATAGTTTTTTATAGCCCAATGCGTCTAAAGCAACAACAAACTCAGAGCAGTAACATCCAATATCAAGAATTGGTTCGTTTTTAGGTACTTTTTTTTCAATAAATTGAATGAAACTTAGAATATCCCAGCTTTTAGCGATATCACCAATAGAAATTTGATTTTTAAGCCCTAATTTTCGTAATAAATTTCTTAATCTTATGATGAATGAGGAGTCAATAAAAGAAATATTTTTTTCTTTAAGTTTTTTTCTTGCATCAACAACTTGTTTATAATTTTGTAAAACTTCCATAGTCAGTATTGAGCCTTGTTTATTTTCTTAAAAGGGGATATTACAATACATTGGAAAGTTTTGCAGAAGATTTTCCACCATGCATCAAACATTTAACTTATCATACTAGGATCTAGTAATTTTATTTAGTAAATATATGAAATATAAATCATGAAATATAAATCGAATATTCTATACCTGTCATCCAATGAGGAAAATGTAGTTAACAAAGTTTCAACTGAATTGAATGAAAAAGGGGTGGTTGTAGTTGAGAATTTTATAACTCAAAAGCAATGCGATGAATTAATGATGTTGTTTAAAGAAAAACAGCTAGAAAATTCTAATGATTTAACTTTTGTTCATGTTAAAGACGCTAAATTCTTCTCCAATGCTGTGGGCTCATCCAAAGCAGCATTTGATTTAGTAACATCAAAACTTGCTCGTAAAATTGCTGGATCTTATCTAGGTAAGGACTTTAGACTCAAGTGTCATAGGGCTTATGAGTTAAATAAATCATATCATTTTCCTTGGCACACTGATAATAAATACGATAAAAAAAAGAATGAGGAAAGTGGAATTGTTCTGATAGTTTATTTGTCCGATACTAAAGAAGGTGCCACAGAATTTATATTAGGAAGTCATAAATTTTCCAATAATTTTAGCAAAAATAATTATTCAAAAGTATATATTAAGAATAACTATTCTGATTTATTGGCTAGGGCAAATGGAAAAGCAGGTTCAGCAGTCATATCTGATATTAGAGTTATTCATAGAGGTGGTTTATCAAAAAAAATGAATAGAAGGTCTTCATTTTGGTTCCAAATTGACTCTAATATGAATCGTGCAGAACGGTTACTTATAAATCCAGAGTATCTTCCAAAAAATATTTCTTCAGATTTAGCAAGTTATTTAGGATTTTCAAGAAAATTTGGATTAGACGTTCATCCGGTGACTACAAATAAGAGCGCGTATTTACCCGCTCATCTAATAATTAGCAGGTTATTTAAATATTTAATTCTAACTCTTTTAATTCCAATATATTATTTAAAAGTTGTTACTCCCGAAGCAATTAAAATAAGAATTGTTTCAATTTTTAGAAAATCAAACGATTGGATAAATTAATTACTATGCACTTACTATTGCAAGAATTTTTTAAGTTTTTTCCTAGGATCTTAGGGCTTTGTGCTCGATTAATACCAATGACATTGACTGGTAATTCCAGCGGCTATCTTATCAAATTAAATCTTCGAGAATGCATTCAGAGATCAATGTACCTTGATAATTATGAACCAGTCGTAACTGATTGGGTTAAGCAGATTTTAAGACCAGGAAGTACCTTTATTGATTTAGGTGCCAATAGTGGCTATTTTACTTTATTAGCAGCTAGTTTAGTTAAATCCTCTGGGAGAGTTTTAGCTTTCGAGCCTAGTCCTGGACCTGGGAATAAAATTAAACATCTTGCAATACCCTGGGTTGACGTAATCCAAATTGGAATTGGAGACGTAGAGGAAGACCTCAATCTCTATATACAGCCTGAATGGACCAATCTTCATTCCCCATCATTTGTTAAATGTGATTTTCAGCATAAGGATGAAGAGGCATTAAAGGTTTCTGTTCAGAAATTTGATAACATACCTGCCATCCAAAAGATCTCAAGGATTGACCTAATTAAAATAGATATAGAGGGCTTCGAGCCCAATGCTTTAAGGGGTATGGTTAAGACGATTAAAGCAGGTAAGGTCAGATATTTAATGGTAGAATTCAATTCAGGTTGGCTTTCTGCAAATAGCTCAAGTTGCGATGAATTAATGGCTTTAATTAAAGGCCTGGGTTTTAAAGTTCACAGTAAGACCTCAATCCAAGAGATTCCCAGAATAAAAAATACTGCCGCTTACTCAACTCAAGATTTTTTATTTAAATACAATGATTGATAAATCCCAAGTGAAAGAAAATATATTGATAGCAGGATCGTCTGGTGCAATTGGGAGAGAGTTTATAAAACTTTACAGTGATGAACCTAATGTAGAGAAAATTATTACATTATCAAGAAAAACAAATGATTCGAGCAATCAAAAAATTAAAGCACTAGAGATTGATTATAGTAACGAAGAGACATTTGAAAACTTAGACAAAATATCGCAATTAAACTCTATTAGTAAAATTATAATTGCAACAGGAATACTCCATGCAGATAAAATAAAACCTGAGAAATCAATAGATGGTATTGATTTTGAGAGCTTAAAAAGAGTATTTCAAGTTAATGTGTTTGGGCCTATTTTACTAGTAAAAAAGCTTTTACCACTGATTAAAAAATCACAAGGAGTTAAAATTATCTTTTTAACGGCAAGAGTGGGAAGTATTTCTGATAATAAACTTGGTGGTTGGTACAGTTACCGTAGCTCTAAATCTGCGCTTAATATGATGATAAGTAATCTTTCGATAGAACTCCAAAGACTCAACAAACAGAATATAGTAATAGGTATTCATCCGGGAACAGTCAAAAGTCATTTATCAGAACCTTTCTTAAGCAATGTTAAACACGATATTTTTAGTCCAAAGGAAAGTGTTGAACTAATGACACAGGTTATTGGTAAAATTACCCAAAAAGATTCAGGAAAGTGCTTTGATTTTTCAGGAAAGGTAATAGAACCTTGAGAGATAAGGGAAATAACCGATGGGTAAAGTTATATTTTCAATAGAACGAATTGTGGTATGACAGTAATCCTGGATCTATTTTAATCCTCAACTACCATAAATTCACACATCTCCTTTTGAGAGTGGCTTAATGATTCATATAATTCTTTCTTTATAGCCTGATCATCTTGTGATCCTTCGTACTCTCGTTCCAATCCAAAATTTAGTAATAAAGCAAATCTATCTTTATTTGATGATCTGCCCCCTTTGTGAATTCCTAGGGTGTCTGCAAACATAGCTGACCCAGCCTTTCCTTTAAAATATATAATATTTTCTTTCGGATATTTTAACGAAACATCACTATCATTATAATAACTATACTCACCTAAACGAAAGTCTGATCTACTATTTTTAACATAATGAAATCCACCATCCCTGACCCCGACATCATTTAAATAAATAATAATTTTTAAAAAATTAGCACTATTATCATCAGAGTGATATTTTTGATCACTTGAATAAATATTAAAATTCGCATAACTTTTTTTAACTTTAACGAAAGTTATTTTTGCGGAGCCACCTAAAAAAAGGGAGGCAATATTGAAGATGCTTTCATTGAAAACTAAATCTTTTATTGATTGTAAGTTATACAAAGGATTCTTAACTGTAACGCTAGGAACTTCTGTTCTCCAAGCTTTTTCTCCAGCATTTAATGTTTCATTAGAGATTTTATTAGTTTTTATTACCTGATTTTGGAAGGCCTTCATTTCTACCTCAGAAAACTTACCGAGTGAATTAATATCAATTGGTTTTGTTGGCGTATATATTTTTTTTTGATCAATTGCACTTTGAGTATCTAAACAAATTTTGCTGAAGTCAATTTTAGAAAAATTAATATAAGTACTAACATCTTTACATCCATCAGCTCTAATAGCTTTAACTATTTCTTCATACACTACTGAATTCATATTAGGGCCTATATTAGTGCCTAAATTTACTAAAAATTATTGTAAATATTTTAGACTACATAAGACAGTATTGCAATGGTATCACTTGATTTCTACTAGAAATATTTTGATGTAAACATTACACCAGTGACAGAGAGTTTTAATGGAGTTCCTATCGTCTTGACACTCAGGCTACAGACTTTTCTATGATTTAATCGTTCTCTTGCTCAACGACTTTAGTCATATGCTTACTGATCTAGAAAAATATTTTATTACGAACCGGTAGGATATAATTATCATCATTACCATACTATTAAATCATTTAGTCATTAGGGGAGAGGGGTAATAATTGGACTGTCTAGGACCCGTTTGGACTGTAAATTTTTGGAGGTAAGCAAGCCCGTCCAATGCAGTCCTATGTTGTCATTATTTTTTTGAAGCCTCAATTGCTTGTTCGACATCCTGGATAATGTCATCAATATGCTCAATACCCACTGAAATTCTTATCAAATCTTCACTAACGCCTGCTAAAACCTTCTGTTCTGGAGTTAATTGTCTGTGTAATGTTGATGCTGGATGACAAGCAAGTGATTTAGCATCACCCATACTAAGTACCCTCAAGATCATTTGAAGTGCGTCAATAAATCTTGCTGCTGCATCACTTCCACCCTTAATACCAAAACTGATAATGCCCGATGCTTGGCCATTCGTGATTTTTTTACAAACATCATTATATTTGTCATTAGGTAGAGCAGCATAATTTACCCATTCCACACGTTCATGGCTTTGTAAGTATTTAGCTAGCGCAAGTGCATTATTGCAATGTCGCTCCATTCTTACGCCTAATGATTCAAGGCCCAGCATTATTATATAGGCATTATTGGGCGATAAACACGCTCCAGTTTCTCTCAAAGGAACAACTCGACAACAGGCAATAAAAGCAGCAGGTCCGAACTGTTCGGTGTATACAATTCCATGGTAAGAAGGATCTGGCTCATTAAGCATAGGATATTTATTTGGCTCTTTAGCCCAATCGAATTTCCCAGAATCAACAATAATTCCACCAATCGTCGCCCCGTGACCATCTATATATTTTGTAAGGGAATGAATAACAATATCTGCTCCAAAATCAATTGGTCGGCATAAATAAGGTGTGGCTACAGTATTGTCCACAATCAAAGGAATACCATGTTTATGAGCAATATCTGCAAATTTCTTTAGGTCAATAATATTTCCTAGAGGATTGCCAATCGACTCACAATATACAGCCTTGGTTTTTTCGTCTATTGCTTCCTCAAGACCCTTAAAATCTGCTCCATCGACCATTTTCACATTAATGCCATACTTGGGGAAGCTATGAGTAAAACAGTTATATGTTCCTCCGTAGAGCTGATTGGTACTCACAATATTATCACCCGCTCTTGTAATGGTCTGGATAGCATAAGTGATTGCAGCCATCCCAGAGGCAAGAGATAAAGCAGCAATCCCACCTTCCATTTCCGCAACTCTTTTTTCAAGTACCGTATTAGTAGGGTTTCCTATTCTTGAATAAATATTTCCTTCGACTTTAAGGTCGAATAAATCTGCACCATGCTGCGTGTCATCAATAGTAAACCCCGAAGTTTGATAAATTGGGGTCGTTGCTGCTTTTTGGTCATTTGTATCTGGATCATAACCATGATGAAGTGCTATTGACTCAAGTTTCATATCCATATTCCTTTAATTATCATTTGAAATCTACTGCTCCGTCGTTAATTTTTGCCCATTTAAAGCTTAAATATTCTACTAAGTAATTTTGATAAAATTTATAAGTCCTATTGGGAAACTGGTCCATTGCTCGTAATACATAATTTGCCTGTATTGATGGTGTCGATTTTTCACCCAAATATCTTGGAGTACAACTCCTTAATTTTTTTCTCTCCATATAGGTAATTGTTTTACAAATACGCTGACTAACTATTTCGCATCGAGCAGTCCAACTAAAATTAATATATCCCGCATGAGCAAAAAGGTTTGGTATCCCACTAAACATCATTCCCCTATACCAACTAGTATCATTGATATTTATTTTTTTACCATTAACAAAAATATCAATACCACCTAATAGCTGTGCATTACCGCCTGTTGCCATAACAGTAATATCACTGTCGATAACTTTTCCATTTTGTAATTTAACACCAGTTGTTTCCCAGTTACTAATTCCTTCGCGGACTATCGTTACTTTTTTTGATTCTACAGCCCTAAAATAATCTTGATCTAAGCTTGAAGCAGGCCGCTGATCCCAATAATCATATGAGGGAGTGGTAGTCTCATTATAATAAGGATCGGTAGCTATTATTTTCTTTCTAAGTGACTTTTTAAAAAATCTACTGGATATATAATCTTTTAAGACTTCAAATGTTTTATAACCTCGGGATGATTTTTCTTGACTATCAATGTTTATAATCCATGCGGGGCTGCGCTGAACCAATGTTACTGTTTTCGCTTCTTTTATTATTGAGGGCGCCATCGTAATAGCAGTGCATCCGCTACCAATAATTGTTACATTTTTATCTTTATAGTCTGTATCCCCCCAAGCTTGAGTATGTACAATTTTTCCTTGGTATTTTTTTTCGTCTTTAAACTTTGGTAAATGAGGGTTGTTTCGATCACGTGATCCAGTGCAGCAAATAACATATTGACTAGTAAAATTTTTACGATTGGTTTTTGTTATCCATTGATTATTTTTCCAAGATGACGATGTGACTTGTGTATCAAATAATATATGTTGTTTTATATTGAATTTTTCTGCAGTGTCATTTATGTAATTTTTAATATCCTGACCTTTACCTATGATAGTTCCTTGCCAGGGATTAAAACTAAATCCATAGGTGTACATATCATTGTCTGCACGAACACCAGGAAACTTCATTTGATCCCAAGTGCCACCTAGATCACTTCTTGAGTCAATGATTTTGTAAGAAAGATTGGGAAATTTTTCTTGTATATAGTAGGCCGTTGTTATACCTGCTATTCCAGAACCAATGATAATTACATCTGTTTTACTTTCCATAGGAAAAAAATCTGATACGTTATTAATTTAAGCATTCGACTATTCGATTTATACCATAGTTCAATTTAATTAGCACCCTAACAATTTAATCGAGTATTTCGTTGTGTCGCTATGTATTACGTTCGGTTTTTACAGGCCAGCAAACTGGATTGAGTTCGCTAGCAGCAATTCCTCCTGGGGCAACCCCAGGAATGAACTTTTGCCAATCTCCTGAGACCATTGTTGGGTCCTTAACCACCCGCGCTCCATCTGCGAAATATGTATTAGCAAGAACTATACGGCTCTGCGAAGTCCTGTTACCACCTGCTGTATGAAAACTCAAATTATGATGAAAGCTTGCCTCACCCATCTCAAAGGGTTTAGAGTCAATAGCCACCTGTTTTTCCTTAAAAACCTCAGTTACTTTTTTGTCATAGCTTTTGTCATTTTTATTGAAATTGATATTTTTAACGAGATTAAAAGCGCTTATCGGCTTTGCGAATGATAAGGGGCCCATAGCTAGCGGCACGGGTTGTGCTGGCATCCATGCGGTCACAACATCATTTGTCTCTAAAGGGAAATGATGATCGTCGTAATGCCAAGGTGTGCGACCACAACCAGGCTCCTTTGAAAGTGCGTTGTCATGGTAAAGACGAACGCTTTTTATACTTAGCAGGTCAGCTGAAATTTTTGCAATACGAGGGCTAAGAACATACTGCCTGATGATGTGGTTCTCTAGCCACATCATTTCGAGGCTTAGGAAGCGCTTACTTCTGTTGTTTTCAGGAAAAGTCTTGCTAAGAAGATTTATAAGTTCTTTGCGCAAACGAACTACAGCTGGTGGAGACAATACATTTGGTAGCCTTATGAATCCATCCCTCCTAAAGGCAAGATGATGGGCCTCTGTTAAGTCGTATGGAGTGGAAAGCTCATCTTCTAGTTCACTGTCAGACAACATGTCGAAATGCTTTAGAGGTTCTATATCGACGTGATTAGTGAAATCGTCTTTATTATCAGCAAGTGATACATACCAGTCCCACCACGCCTGATTGTCTTGGTCCCAATATTGGTCCAAGTCGTCGCCAAGTGCATTTGAGCCTGTAAGTAAATCATTAGAAAGTACTTTTTTATCGATAACTTAATTTCCTAAAATAAAATAGACATCTTAGTTGCATAAAAAACGATCAGACAGTTTTAAATTACAATTAGTTGCATTTATAACTTGTGTGTATTATGACGCATTGCATTCATTTTAAAAATCTATTAAAGCCCCTGTTAATAATAGGGCCGAGAACAATATCAACCAAAGAGTAATTTTTTTGTTAGGGATTTAATTCATATGGGTAAAGAAAATATTAAGGAACTTGACTATTTTGTCGACATTCAACCTAAAAAGAAAATAGAATTTTATGAGGCTGCTTTAGAAGGACTATCATTGCCGCAGAAAACAATATCTCCTAAATTTTTTTATGATGAGCGTGGCTCAAAGATCTTTGATAGAATTTGTGATACGGAAGAATACTACGTAACTCGAACCGAAGTAGGATTACTCAATGATATTAAAGAAGAGCTTTATTCCCTGGTTGAGCCTGGTTCAGCAGTCGTAGAATATGGTTGTGGGTCTAGTATTAAGATCAAAGCACTATTATCAGCTTTACCAGAGCCACTGCATTATATTGCAATAGATATTTCAAAATCCCATCTCATTTTAACCGCACAAGAAATAGCTTCGGACTACAGTAGTATTTCAGTTGGAGCAATTTGTGCAGATTTTATGGAGCCAATTGATTGGCCAGAAAGTGCTAATTTTGATTCGTCAAAGCGGCTTGCTTTTTTCCCTGGTTCTACCATTGGCAATCTAAACCCAAGTCAAGCAATTCAATTTTTAAAAAATGCGCGCCATTTGGTCGGTGATGATGGCACATTTTTAATTGGCGTAGATATGAAGAAGGATGCTGGGATTTTCAATCAAGCTTACAATGATGCAGAAGGTCATACCGCTGACTTTAACTTGAATCTTCTGCATAGAATGAAAGGTGAACTAGACGCTACTGTAAATATCTCTGAATTTTCTCATAAAGCCTTTTATAACGAAAAACTTGGAAGAGTTGAAATGCACCTCGTTAGTGATATTAAGCAGGTTATTAAAATTGATAGTTTAGAGTTCTCCTTTGAAAAGGGAGAAAGTATACGTACTGAATGTTCCTATAAATATTCTATAAAAGAATTTTCTGAGTTAGCAAAAAAATCAGGGTTTAGCTTAGTAAAGAATTGGACTGATAAGAAAAATCTTTTTGGTATTTATTTAATGAAAGCTATTTAAAAATTATATTCATGCACTTAAACTATTCTAAAGTTAAGCTATGAAAATTGAATCTACTTGGACGCGACAGTTAGAGAGTGGCCAACAGCCAAGTAGCTCAGATGTACGAAACCATCTCGACGCTGTTCATGACAATAATGCCGGTTTCACAGAAGCATTTGCGTGGAACTGTCGTGATGTGAATGGCAAAAATAGTTATGAGTTGCTTGCTGATATTGTCGACCAAAATTATCATTCTCACGCCCTAGATCTTGGGTGTGGTAGTGGGGTTCTGCTAGACCTTTGCAATCAACGTTTCGGGTCTGAATTGGTGCTTTCGGGTGTTGATATGAATGAATCCGAACTACAGCTTGCACGTAAGCGCCTTGCACATACCGATATCAAGCTCCATCAAGGCACAGCACAGAACCTTGATCAATTTCCTGATTCATCTTTTGACGTGATCTTTTGCCATTGGGCATTGACCTTAATGGACCCAGTGGTCGAAGTACTTGAGACAACCAAGCGACTTCTTAAGGAAAGAGGTACTTTTGCAGCCATTATTGACGGGAATCCCAAAACTGCTCCCGGCTATCTCGAAGTCCACGATATTATTTACAAACACGTGCAATCTAAGTATCCGGATTACGGTGTTTTTGAACTTGGTGATCCACGCGTGAGAACAGCCGAGGGACTGCAAAAACTTATGGCAGAAACCTTTGAAGATTTTGATGTGAATATTACACCTATAACCCTAAATTTTAATGCAGCCCCTAGTATCCTTGCACGTGAGGCTGCTGGTTTTTTCTATGCTTCATTCGTTCTTTCGCCCGCAGAATTAAGCCAAATGCTTATTGATCTCGAAAAATATTTTATTGCGAAACAGCAGAATGGAGTTAGCTGTTTTACTATGCCAGTTAACCGTTTAGTCGTTAAGGGAAGGGGAAGTAATAATCCGACGATCTAGGACGTATTTGGATTGTAAGTAAGTGAGGGTAATAACATTAAGAAATACTTACTATTGAATTAATTAATACATAGTTTACCTTGTCATAAATTTTCTATAAGGTTTAATCAACTAAATCGTTAACAATACATATAGGACATATCATGAGCGTATTAGAAAATTTCAAACAGTTGAAAGCAGAAGGAAAGAAAATTGTAGTTGTTACTTCTTATGACTACTGGAGTGCAAAGATTCTTAACGAAACAGACGTAAATGGTATTTTAATTGGTGACTGTTCGTCCATGGTAATGCATGGCCATGAAGACACATTGAATTCTTGTGTGGAAACAATTGCGTTACACACTAGAGCGGTAAAAAAAGGAGCAAAAGACAAATTCCTTATTGCTGCTATGCCTTTTATGAGTAATTTAAAGGGGATGAAGGAGACAATGGATAACGTTGAAATCTTAATCAAGGCTGGAGCAAATGCACTGAAAATAGAAGGCGTTGATGGAAATGAAGAGCTCTATGCTCATCTTTCTCAATCAGGTATTCCAACAATCGGACACATTGGCCTTACACCATCCCACCACAATGCAATCGGTGGATTTAAAGCTCAAGGCAAAACAAAAGAAAGTGAGCTTAGCCTCATTGAAGAAGCCAAAAAACTTGATAAGCTTGGATGTATAGCAATCGTTTTAGAAGCTGTTCCACAGCACGTAGGTGCCGCAGTTAGAGACGCAGTTTCTATCCCAGTAGTCGGAGTCGGAGCAGGATTGGACGTAGATGGACAAGCACTGGTTTTTCAAGATATGCTAGGGTTTTCTACAGACTTCAAGCCTAAATTCGTAAGAACATATATGAATGGAGCCGATCTTATCAAAGATGCGGTAAATAAGTTCGCAGCAGATGTTCATGCGGAAGCATTCCCATCGGCAAAAGAAACATACGCACCGGCTAAAGAACAAATAGCTAATTAAGAAATAAATAGGCTATGAATATGGGGTTTAAGAGGATTACAAGGAGTGACAATAAATGTTATATATATTTAATTTGTAATTTTCTTCTTGCGCCACTATTTTGAAAAAAGATATCGTTAGAAAAATATATTTAAAAAAACGTCAAGAACTATCTCCTTCCAAATTTGAAGAAGATTCATTTCAGCTTGTTCAAAACACTATTGAGCTTATTAAAAAATATAAACCTGAATGCATTCATTGCTTTTTACCCATTCATTCAAAAGGCGAAATAAACACAACACCAATCATTGAGTATTGCTGGAAAAATAACATTAATATTGTTGTACCTGTGAGTAACTTTGAAGAAGGGACACTAAAAAATGCAGAGTTTAGATCTCACACTAAAACCAAACAAACAAAAAATAATATCACCGAACCAATTGATCCTATTTGGAAAAAAAACGATAATATCGATATTGTAATCACACCGCTTTTGGCTTTTGATCCTAAAGGTTATCGAGTAGGTTATGGAAAAGGATTTTACGATCGTTTTTTTGCTTCTTTACACAAAGATGCGAAAAGAATTGGAATCAGCCTTT
>Ga0209502_10002504_pt1 | contig 15334 bp, 8 predicted proteins | sample ArcticOcean_MG_C_10_FD_187442 | JGI IMG/M metagenome (GOLD analysis project Ga0209502, IMG submission 187442) | Marine microbial communities from western Arctic Ocean - ArcticOcean_MG_CB11_90 (SPAdes) (version 2) | ecosystem: Environmental > Aquatic > Marine > Oceanic | place: Arctic Ocean...
AGATATATAATTTCTCGCACGGAAGGGTGGATGAGTGGTTTAAGTCGCACGCTTGGAAAGCGTGTTCAGGTTCATACCTGACGCGGGTTCGAATCCCGCTCCTTCCTCCATATTTGATCTCACATATCCCTGTATAATCAATGCCTTGAATGTTTTTATATACTCAAAATACTGCTCTGATATACGGTTTGATATGTCAGGTTGTGTCGCAATTTGTCTACATAGCTATATATAGGGTTAAAATAGTTTTATGAAAATCTATCCCTATACACACCAAGAAAAAGAGAGAGAATAATGTCAACCTGCCACTCAAGAGGGTTCCCAAAATACAAGGGCGAACAACGCGTCCATAATCAATTACTAGGAATTGATGATAACGATTTATTTTTTTGGAGCTCCTTGGACTTTATACCAGGAGTAAATGATATTGATTTATTACTATGGCATAAAAAAGAAGGTGTATTTATCGTTGAGATAAAAGCAGTCAGCATTGAACAAATTAAGAGTTTTAGTTATCACAGTATAGAAATAATTGGTAGGGGTTTACATAGATCACCACAGAGACAGGCATACGATGCCTTTGAGTCGCTTAGAAATTTTATTGGCCAAAAAAAATTACCCTTTATTGTGTCGACTGTTTGTTGGCCAATGATTTCAAGAATTACTTGGAAGGATAGATTTAACTCTAATAAACAAATAGCAGACTTAGCAGACTCAATGATTATGGAAGAAGATATTCATAGCGGAGCCAGAATCTTATCAAGCAGATTAAATTATGTATGGAGTAACCCACCCATTCGATCTGGCTCAGATAGAAAATTTGACCATGATAAAAACAAAGCTACTTTTGAATTATTAAAGGAAGGTATTGATCCAGAATGTCAAAATCAGGTTAGAGATTCTGATAAATCAAAAGTTGATTTATTAGAAAAAAGTATTTCGACAAATCTTAGAAGAAAATTTCACCCATTCGATAAGACTTTATCAATATTTAATGGAGGGCCCGGGACAGGTAAGACCTTTAGACTTCAACAAATTGCATTAATACATGCGTATGAGGGAGCAAGTATTCTTTTTTGTTGCTTTAATAAGGTTCTAGCTGCGGAAATTAAAAGAATATTTCATATACACGGACAATTAGAAAATCAGCCATTAATTAAAGAAAACATAGAGATAATAGACATTAATAGTTTATTCCAAAGAATAAAGCATGATTTTAGCCTAAATGAGGATGAAGATATTTTATCAAATTGTGACTTCTCAAAATACCCAAAATTTGACACTATTTTGGTTGATGAGGCCCAAGATTTAACAATAAATCAAATAAAAGTATTAAGGATGTTATCTAAAGATGAGGCTACAGTCGTATTTTCAAATGGTAAAGGCCAAGAGATATATAAAGATCGTGATTTTAATAGCAAGGAAATTGAAAAATTATTTAACCTCAAGAGTAATGCCTCTGATATAAAACAAAATTTTAGAAATAGTAAGCCTGTGTTCGATCTAGCAAATATTGTATATGAATGTGATTTTAATGAAGATCAATTAGATAAATATTTTGAGCAAGCTAATAGCATACGATTTTTTAAAGAAATAGAATTTGTAATTGAGCACCTTAAAGTACCAAAAATAATTAATGTAGATGATTCAAGCCTAGATATTGAACAGGAAAAATACACTCAAAAGAGGAATGAAAATTTAGTAAGCGAATATTATAAAATTATTGATCAATATCTAGATGTGGCGCAACTAGATATACTAATATTAACCCCAGACAGAGAAGGTATAGATACCCAAATAGTAAGAGAAGTTTTAGAATTAATTAAAAAAAGAAAAAAAATTGATTACCTTGATTACACTATTGAAGAAAATAGAAGTACTATCAGCCAAAAAAATACACTAAGATTTTGTACTTACCACAGCTCAAAGGGTCTTGAGGCAGATACAGTTATTGTTTTTGGGTTTGATAAAATTAAAAATATATGTGATAGATTAGATATTAAGTCTAATTATTTAGGCTATATTGCCCTATCAAGAGCTATAACAGATCTTGTTATTGTCTCGAGGAATAGCTTAAAGAATTTTATAATAGCTTTTTTAATCAAAGCACAAAGTCGACTAATAAAATTTTATGAATAAATTAAAAAAAAATTGCGAGGTGATAAGAGCAATTATTGATTCACATCCTACTGGTATTCCAAAACTAACCATCAATAATTATGCGGAGAGCTTTAACTTGACTCTTGATGAGGTTGATTTAGTGATTGATAAAATTTTAATGCCATTACGGGAGATTGAACATTTATCGAGGGCGGAGAATGAAAGTCGAAAATTTATACCTGTTTCAACCAGAGCCATTCAATTTGAATCCTTCTATTTGCTTTTATCATCAAAACCTACTCAAATATTAGCTAAAGAGTTTAATTTAATCCCTAATATGGGCTATGGACGAATTACCCAAGATATTAATAAAGATACTCTAGTTCAAACCTATGATTCATGGCTTAAAATACCGCCAAATCAAGCGATTTGGTATGAAAATAAGCGAGAAGCTTTTAAAGCAATGAATATTTCAGACACATATGATGTTGGTGATTTCGAATATTACTGCTCATGGAGGAATAAAAAAAATAATTATTTTAATTTTTCAGACCTAGATATAGCAGAAAAAAAAATGGTCCACTTAGTTAGAAGTAAAATTGACTCCAAATTATGGTTAAAATTTAGCAACCGTCCCAAAGAAGCACATACCTTGTCATTTGACGATAACAAACTTAAAGAAAAAGGTAATGAAGTCCGTCTTTTTTTAAGGCATGAAGTATTTATAGAAAGCAATAAAAAATCTATTAGTAGCAGTATAAAAAAAAATGATAATGAAAACTTTTATATAAAAAATAAATTTTTACCTGACGAAGAAAAAGCTGCTTTGCTAGCATTTAGTGATGTAGAAATGAATGATGATGAAACAGAAATTGAAATGTATACTTTTGGTAGTGATTATCTTCCTGTTATTAAAAATATATTAGATAGGCTGACAACATAAATGTATACAATTGAAAGTATTAGTAGGCAGCTAAAGGAAAGGCTTATAGCATACCTACAAGCCGACTATCATATTCTCAATGATTCCTTAATTGAGGCTAGATTCAAGTTACTAGACAATGATAATGTTATTGCAAATGAACCAAGGTTGGAGGGAAGTAAGAGATATCCTGCTGGTGAAAGTTATGACAATATGCATATTCCCGATACCCCAAAAAATTTATTGGATCAATTGTCAAAGATCCCTAACTCCGGTGTATGGCCCACCCCCAGAAAGCACCAACAGAAAGCCATTGAAATTTTTTTACAAGACAAAGATGATTTAATAGTTGCTACAGGAACAGGGTCAGGTAAAACGGAAACTTTTCTTTACCCCATTTTTGGATCATTAGCCTTGGAAAACAAAAACCCCAATACGCTTGAAATGTCTGGAGTTCGGTGCCTACTTCTCTACCCAATGAATGCCTTAGTGAATGACCAATTAACTAGGTTAAGGGGCATTCTGGGTAATAAGGACTGCAAAAAAATATTTAAGGAAGTAAGGGGTAGGCATGTCACTTTTGGAACCTATACAAGTAAAACCCAGTACCCAGGACCTAAAACAGCAAAAAAAGAAAAAGATTTAATAAAAAAACTTCAAGAAACCTATCTTCCAAACGACTCGGAGACATCCCAAAAATTAGAAAAGTACAATTTATATCCAGCCAAAGATATTGCGACATTTACTGATAGTGAGTGCAGTATTAATATGGAAGATGCTGAGCTTTATACTCGACATGAGGTCCAGCAAAGCCCTCCTGATATATTAATTACCAACTATTCAATGCTCGAATATATGATGCTAAGACCCATCGAGCGAGATATCTTCACAAAAACTAAGGCATGGCTAGAAGCAGATAAAAGTAACTATTTTACAGTTGTATTAGATGAGGCCCATATATACAAAGGGGTATTAGGGTCAGAAATTTCATATTTATTAAAAAGACTCTATTCAAGACTCAATATTCCAAGAGAGCGAGTTAGGATTATTATTACCACAGCGAGTATAGGAGAAGAAAATACTAAAGCAAAAGACTTTGCACAAATATTAACCGGTAAGTCAACGGAAAATACATTTCAAATAATTCAAGATGAAGTTTTTCCAATTGGGGATATTAAGCATTCAGACTTAAAAAAAGAAATAGAAAAAATTGGCGACTTTAATATCAATTGCATTCATGACTATAAAGAAATTAATGAGCCAATTAATCAACTGACTGCTTTATTTAAATCATTAAAATTAAGTGGCCTCAGTAATTCTATAAGCTCTATTGAAGAGTTAAAAAATGAAATGTTTGAATTACTGGGTGAACTCAATTTAGCAAAAAAACTCTATAAGGTGCTTACCGAAGACACAAAAACATATCAAGAAGCAGTCGATGAAGTATGTGAAGGAAATAAAAAAAGTTTTGAGGTATTAACTACTTTATGTTCATTTGCTCAAGACAAGGAAAGTAAGCAAGTGTTTATGCCAATCCGTCTTCATAATATGTTTAGAGGGATTCCAGGCTTATTTGCATGTATTAATCCAGCATGTGAAGAAACTAAAAAAAATATAGAAACTAAGAAAATTTTTGGAAAGCTCTATACGAGTCCTAGAATACAATGTGATAAATGTGGTGGAAGGGTTTATGAAGTATTAACGCACCGTGATTGCGGTGCAGCTTACATTAGGGCTTATTGCAGTAAAGACAAAGGTTTAACAGAAAATGAAATGCTTCACAATGAGCAATCTTTTATTCGTGAAGATGACTTACAAGAAGCTCACTTATTTATCGAGATAAATGAAATTTATAGTACCGAGAGAGTGAATACTGATTATAACTTTATCCATATTTTTTCAGGAAAAATATTACTTCACGATCCGGGGGACAGTATAAATTATATTAAAGTTGTACCTGGTAAATATTTAGAAAAGCCTGATCTTGAAGCAGTAAATGCTCTAGGTTTTGAAAAATGTAAAGCCTGTGGTAAAGCCACCAAAGTTGGTGGGAGGTTAGGCGCAGGAATACAAGCACATATGACTCAAGGCGAGCAACCATTTTCGTATATTATGCATGAACTAATTAGCTCGCAACCTAAAGATCACGAGAAATCTCCGAGACAATACCCCCTCCAAGGAAGAAAGGCAGTTTTATTTTCTGATGGCAGACAAAAGGCTGCTCGATTAGCTGTGGGCATCCCCAGGGCGACGGAGCGCGACACATTTAGGGTTTTATTAGCCCTAACTTTTCAAGACATGAATAAATCATTCAAAATAGACTATGAAGAAGATGGGTGGAAATATAAAAGTCTAAACATAAATATTGTTTATTATTTTTTCTTAAAGTTGGTTAAGAAAAAAAACCTTAATTTTTTTGCTGGCCATGCTGCGGAAAGGATAAAAAGAGATATCATAGTTCTAGAAAATATAAATCCAGAATACCTAAAAACTGAACTTGAAGAAGAAGTGTGCAGTGAACTTAAACCAGGCCAAAAATTTAAAGAAGAATTTTTAAGGGCAGTAACCAATAAATTCTATTCATTGCAAACATTTCTAATAGGCGCTCTGGTCCCAGAAGAAAGGTCTTTTGTTAAATTTATAAGGCGAGTGTGTGTTGAGGATCCAACACTTAAGGACAAAAAAGAATTGTTAAGGTCTATTATTGTCAATAGATTTTCTGAGTTTTGTTTGGACCACCAAGGCTTTGGTTCTCCTCAAGAATTTAATCAACAGCATCATGCGGGGGCCAACGAAGCCTTATTTTCAAAATTCCCTGCACCAATTGGGGTGAAAAAAACTTTAAACAAAAACTTTTATAAGGATGAAAGTGGCTTTATTGGCGGCCTAACTGAGGCGCAGACAGATATTATCAACAATAATATTTTTAGTGTTTTTATGGATCCAACTGACAATATTGATTTATTCAAAATAAATAACAAAAAAGTATGGTTCGAATTTAAATATAAAAAATCTTGGTTCAAATGCAAAAATTGTATGGCTATAGCCATGTTGCTTATTGATCAATCCTGCCCTTCGTGCAAAGGAAAAGACAATGAAGAGCTGAGTCCAACTGAAGACAATTGGCTTAAAGCACGAAAAGGTTTTTATAAGGACCCTTGTGTAAAAGCCCTTGATGATGATACTGATGTATTAAATTTAATTGCCCAGGAGCATACAGCGCAATTAAGCCATCAAGATAAAGTAGAGTCCTTCACTACAAATGAAAAATCAGAATTTAGATTTAAGGATATTTTATTAGAGGATGATGATGTGCCAATAGATTTACTATCATGCACAACAACAATGGAGGTCGGTGTAGATATTGGATCATTAAGTGCGGTTGGTATGAGGAATGTTCCCCCAGAAAGACAAAATTACCAACAAAGAGCGGGTCGATCAGGTAGGAGAGGGTCTTCAATTTCAAATGTGGTTACCTATGCACAAACTGGCTCACATGATAGCTATTATTTTGATAACCCAGAAAAGATAATTAATACAGCCCCGCCCGCACCTAAAATTGATGCAGAAAATGACAAGATTACTAATCGTCATATTTGGGCAAACTTAATGCAATTATATTTTCATAGTGAAAATACACTGTTTGAAACTGATACAGAAAATAAAAAAACTAATGACTTACTTCATGAGCTCGGAGACACAAGAAATTTTTATGAAGACACAAGTAGTAAATTTAATATCAGCAGCTTTGAAAGATGGGGAGAGGTCAACCTTGCCTCAAATAAACTGATCAGCGAACTAGAGTGGACAACAAAACAATACGATATAAATGAAGTTTTTAAAAAATTAATTAATGAACTTAGAAAGCATAAACCTGATTTTGATAAAGATGACGAGCAGTACGAAAAAAAATTATTGTACTTTTTATTTACGACTGCGAACATTCTCCCGTCATATGCCTTTCCTCTAAGGATGTGTGAGTTTCCTATACAGGATACAAACGGTAAGGAAATAGAATGCCCAACACAGCGGTTAGATGCAGCTATTGTCGAATATGCTCCTGGTAGATTCTTAACTGTTAATGGAGAAAATTATACTATTGTGGGTGTGGCAGCTAAAAAAGTAGGCCCCAAAAGAGCAGAATATTTATTCGAAAATAAAAAAACTTACAGCCATTGTAAAGATTGTAAAAATACATCTAATGAGACAATGGATAGATGCGACAACTGTAAAAGTGAAAATACTGAGAAATTAACTGTCATCGAGCCCACGGTTGTTTATGGAAAAAAAAGGGATGCTGGAGAAGACGATCGATATAGTGGTGCATCCACTGCTGAGTTGTTAATTCAAGATCTTGACGAAGGAAAATTTAAAGAAGTCTCGGATAATTCAAAAAAAATTACCTTAGAAGACCAAGATCTTTTAAAAATTAATTTGGGTCCGAATAATGAAGGATATGCTATATGTGAAAAGTGCGGAGTAGACAATCAAAATGTTAATGGTAATAACACTCCATACAAAATGTATGGAGGAAACTCAGGAAGATGTGACCATTCATATTCTAAAGTAAATTTAGGCTTTGAATATAAGTCTGACGTGTTTCTACTAAGAACAGAATTAGCTCCTGAAATAGAGATTGATGAAAAAAATATATATCAAATAGCGGCATTTAATTATGCAGCTCAAACTTTATCCGAAGCAATCATTCAAGCATCTGCAAAGATCCAAGATATTGATCCAAGAGAAATTGGGGCTGGACATAAAATAAGACAGGAAGATAACGCAGTTGATATTCATATTTGTGATAATTCTGCGGGAGGTGCTGGTTATGCCTTACAAATATCGCCTTTTATTCAAAGACATTTCATTGAAGGAAAAGAATACTTAGAAAAAGATTGCTGTGAAATATCATGCTATTTATGCCTACAAAATTTTGGTAACCGACACCACCATAAGAAAATTGATAAAAAATATGGCTTAGCTCTCTTAGCATATATTGAAGAAAATATACTTCCTGATCAATACAATGAAAAGAAACAACATGAACTTGCTTTCACAATAATCAAACTATTAGAATTAGATGGGGCTCTTGTGCAACCAAATAATGGCAGATTAATTTTTACTAAAGATGGTGTTGAGCTTAATGTATATATTTACCCTGCTTTTTATAATACGAATTATATTGAAGGAAAATTCCCTGATAACGGAGTATGGGTATCAGACTTTGAGGCAACGAAAAGCCCTACAACAGCATATGAAAAAATAATTCAAAAATTAAATGGATGATCAAATAAGTAATATACATATAGAATCCGATCTCAAAAATGAGATAGAAAAACATCTTACTTTGTGTGGTTTTTATAGTTCTAAACTCGATAAAAAAAATAAAGAAAATTATCGGTCTGCACACCACTACCAAAGGCAAGAGAAGTTAAAGAAAAATAAAGATTTTTTAGCTAAAAAATGGAAAATTGTTAAGCCTTTTTTAGCTGATGGTTTTGACGTGAACCCTGAAAATATAAAAATAAGGATAGAGCTCGCAGAAGCAAAAAAATTATCAGGCGACATATTTAGGATTGTTGGTTTAAATTGGAGTGTACCTATTTCAGAAGGGTACGGAAGAAGAATGAGATTTCTCGTATGGGATGACTCCAACAACAAACTGATTGGTATATTTGCTCTTGGAGATGCTGTTTATAATCTTCAAGTGAGAGATACTCATATCGGATGGAATGAAAAGTCAAAAAAGGATCGATTAGTTAACGTAATGGATGCATATATATTAGGTGCAATACCACCTTATAGCAATCTTCTTGGCGGCAAACTAATTGCATCTATTATTAAATCTCAAGAAGTCGTTCACTTATTCAGAGAGAAATATAAAGATAGTGTTGGGGTTATTTCAGGGAAGAAAAAAAATCCACATTTAACAATGATATCGGTAACATCTGCTCTAGGCCGCTCGTCAATCTACAATAGACTCACTTTAAGTGGGGATAAAATTTTTACAAAGATAGGAGAAACATCAGGCTACGGTCACTTTCAGTTTTCTGATACTTTATTTTCTAAATTAGTTAATTTCTTGAATACAAAAAATATTAAAATTGAAGGTTCATCTAAATTTGGTAAGGGTCCAAATTGGCGAATTCGGATTATTAGGTCTGCCTTTAAAGAATTAGGTTTAGCAAGTTCATTACTAAAGCATGGTTTTTTAAGGGAGGTGTATATTTCACTGGTAGCAGATAATGCTATTGAAGTATTAAAAGGTATTAAGAAAAGACCAGACTATCAAAGTCTAAAATCTATTGCTGAAATTCAGGAGTTAGCTAAGGAGAGATGGGTAATTCCTAGATCAAAACGCAATGATGAGTATAAAAACTTCAAGGTAGAAGATTTATATAAAAGGATATCAACATAATGGCCTCATATGCACACCAGGATGGTCACCCTATAGAGGTAGAAGAAGTTCAACAAAATAGTGGTTTTACCTGTATTAGTTGTGGCGAATCTGTTCATTATAGGTCTGGCACTATACGTTCAGGCTACATAGAAGTTAGAGCATGCTTTGTTCATGATGAAAGTTCCCCCGAATGCGAATTATATATAGGTGGTCATGAAGTGCCACCTGGATACATAAAAAGAAAGCCAATCAAACCTCGTTTTCAATATGATGTAAATAACAAAAAAATTAAAATTCAATCACAAACTATCGACATGGTAGGTAGAAAAATATTCTTAAAGAAAAAACGAGATTTTTTTAATCTATCCATGATTATTAATATATCGATAACAGCTGAAAGTGCAGACTACTATAGTGATGGAAAAATAGAAATAGTCTCAAATGCCGGCACAAGGGAAGTGCGTATCGATGATATTAGAAATTTATCAGCAGCTATCCCAGCATTCGATATAGATAGCGATTTTGGTAAAGATAATATTCAAGTAGAAAATACTCCACCATTTATAAATAGGGCATTTGAATCTAAAATTATAAATCTTCAAAGTAGGGATATGTGGATTTTAAAAGACCCTCTTGGAACAGGATTACTATTCGAAAGTTTAAGAATTAGTCTAAATTATGGTGAAACATATGCAATATTGATCAATAAAAATATTGATACCAGTCAATTTAAAGATAATTTTTTACAGCCGGAGAAATTTGACGACCCCAAATTTATGCTTTTTACATTTGATATATCTTCAGAAAATGCAGGGAAAAGCTCTTTTGAAGATCTATCAAATCAAGAATTACTTGGAAAGTATCTTAAAGAATACCAGATATCGTGGAATACAACTCCCAAAATATCTCTTATTAAGCCAACTCCTATAAGAATTGAAAAAGGCACTATTTATATTGATCCTTACTCAACAAGATGTAAGTTTAAATTAGCAAATAAGGAAGATATAGAAGAGTTTGATATTAATATTATTAGTACAGATCCTGAAAATGAAGGAACACATGCATATGAAGAGAATGGAAAATTTATAGACATTGATTTAAGTAATGCTAAAGAAGTTTGTATTACTAGCCATGATGAAACAACTACATATTATAGAGTTATAAAAGAAAACCCTAAACCAAATACATATCTCGGCATAAACATTTTAATAAATGAAAAGAGCTATAACTTGCTAGATCAAAATCTAAAGAATCATCTTAAGCCTGAGACTAGTTATTATTTTTCAGATTCAATAGTAAATAGTTGCCTCGATATTATTCATAATAATGAAGAAAATAAAATACCTTTTAGCTATGACGGTAAGGAAATAGATGGAGGAAACTTCGGTAATTACCAATTCATAGACCCTAAAGTAAGGTTAAAACCGAGTAATAATCAATTCAATCCAGCACAAAAAAATATATTACAGTGGCTTAGAATCAACGCAGGTATAATAAATAAAGACATAAATTTAGATGCCATCGAAAAAAAAATTATAGAGGAATATGGTGAGCATTCAGAGTTCGAAAATCATATCAATTACTTAAAAGGTGAGTGACTAATGTTTCTAGAATTAGATAAAGCTAGAGTTAAATACGTTTTAAATACATCAGATTTTATTAAGTACTATGCCAATTTTTTTAAAAAAAAGGAAAAAATTCTCAGAGTTCATAAAGCAAAATTTAAGAATGTTCCTCAAAAATTATCAGAAGCTATTAATTTATTTTTTGAACTACCTGACAGCACTAAAGATATTCTATCTTCATTTCTGTTATCGATTAAGGGAATTGAAATATATACCTACCCCGAATGGGTAGAGAATGCAGTTAGTGAATTTAGAAAAAAAGAAAAAGATGATGAATATAAAATTCATCCGCAAGAAGAAAAAACATTCTGTAATACTATCCTTCTAGAAATACTAAAACCAGATCCTAGTAAAGCACTGATAAAGCTCTTAAAATCTCCTATCTCGAATATTATAAAAACTTCTAGCTCAAGCATATTATCTAACTATTCTAATATTGCTAATAATGAGAAGGGTAGAAATCCTAAGGATATTTCAAAGAATATAAATGATAAAAAAACACCAACATATATAGAGACTTGTAAAGAATTGAAGGATATTACAGCGAATAATTTTGAAAATATTATTGATCAAAATGAAATTGAGTTCATTGTAGAATATCTCCGTGTTGTAAATACGACTCATTTTTACAGACCTATTGCGTTAATTCAAGATGGTAATATAAAGGTAATTAATGCCTCATTGGTAATGGAATTGTTCCCAACAAAGGGTGAAATTATATGCCTTCCAAATAAATTTAAACCAGGTAATTTTTTAAAAGCTGTAATTTTAGTTTCTCCCAAAAAAGGGATACATAATTATCAAATTGATAAATTTATAGATAATGGTCTTTACGAGGAAATTAAAGACTCAGGTGCAACTAATTTAGATGGCTTAAGAAGTTATATGAATAGGAACGAAGATTATATAGCAGAACATCATGCATTAATTAAGTATAAACATCTTATTATTAGGCCACACTTTCAAGCAAAAAAATTAAATTTTAGTATTCCTTCTGAAGCTTTTGCGAATGTTACTATTGATAAAATTAACATAGATCTTAAACATAATTATTTACTAGCACCTCATTCTTTATTTAAAGCATCGCCCGATACTAATATTGATCTATCAGATGATATCACTCGCATTAAAAAAATATTAAAAAAAGTAAATAATGGTTTTTGGAAAAAAGATAACATTAATGAACTTATTAATTTAATAAAAGAAAGCAAGAATTCTCAGGTTGAATTAGATTTAGCGGTACTTAATAATATTATTTTATCTGAAGACCAGCAAAAAGAACTTATTGAACTTTTAATAGAAACTCCTCTAATAAATAATAAAATAGAGGACGCAATCAAAATAAAAGTAGACGAAGCTGAAAAAAAATCTGAAGAACTTACTAAACGAGAGAATAAGTTGGTTGAAGAAAGAGAGAATTTAGATGAAATAAATAAGTCAAAATTGGGTAGGTTTGCAAAAGATATTAAGGCTACTTTTGACGAGGAAGTTCTCCTTGGAAAAGACACGATTTCTAAAATAGCTTTATACAGTGCTTTTTTTGATAGTAATAATCAAAAAAATCCAACATTTACTGATGTTAGATATCAATTTAAATCAATTGAATACGCAAATAGTAACTACAGTAATTTGAACGAATTAATACCAGTCACCAGGACTAATTTAGAGCAATTGTGTCACTTAATTGATGATGCTCGATCATTATCATTACTCCCAATTATCTCAGGTCCTTCGGCTCCGTTCTTTGTGAAACTATATGCCTATAATAAAAAACTAAATATTGACGAATATATAATTAAAAATGGATTAAATTATTGCACCGAGCTTGATGAACTTGATTTAGAGTCGACTGAAAAGATTTCATTGGTTATGCATTTTGATATCGCACTTTTTTGGCTTTACGCCCCTTATTTATGTGAAAAATTAGCAATTAAGGGTTTTCAAAAAAATAACGATCCTAAGGGAGCCCCTTTAATATTAATAAGTGCTAATGATGGCCTTAATATTGATAATTCAATGCCTGAGTCCCTAAAATATCTAACCATTCAATTTAATCCCATCGATATCGATATTTCCTCTTCAGAAACTGATGGTGCAAGTGAAAGACTCGAAGATGCACATATTGATAATGATGAATTTAGAGCTAACATCCTTAATATTTTGCAAGCAAAAATACATTCTATTGAAGATATACATAGACGAGATAGATTGGCTAGTTTGATATGCAATCAACTTGATTTATAGATGCAGATTTATATGGAGAGGTCTTGAAACTTCAAGATAAAACGTTATATTTTTATTTGCTTAAATATCTTTTATTGATAGCCTGAATCTTATGCTCTTGTATAGCTTTCTCATAAAGATATATAGCATCATTCATTTCATAATCTCTATAATATTTCGCAGCAGTAGAATCTATATTCCAAACTACTTTATTTGCCAATACATTCTTTACGCTTATAAAAGCCATTAAGCTTTTCTCCCTTAATATAATTTTTAATTAATAATTCTAAAGGTTAAGTTAATTCTCATATCTTTAACTTTTTTTCTTTTCGGAACACTGTGTTCCCAATATTTTTGGAGTTCACCACTCATTAATAACAAACTTCCATGCCCCAAAGGGATAGTTATTTTTATGGGCTCATCATTCATTCTTAGAATAAAATCTCTCTCAGCACCAAAGTTAACTGAAGCAATAGTTGGGTTTAAACCTAATTCCTTTTCATTATCTGAGTGCCAGCTTAAATAATCCTCACCATTCCTATACCAGTTCATCAATACACTGTTAAAAGTAACTCCTGCAACACCTTCAATCTCATTTTTAATATGCAATAAACCTTTATTCCATTCATTAGGATTTGAGTTGATGCCAGAATACGAATAAGATTTTCCGTGATCGCCATACCATGAGGTAATTCTTGGTAAGAGGGAGGTCTTGCCATATAAATTAATGCTATCTTGTTTCCATTTTATGTTTTTAAAGTTAACAGACTTAAGCTCATCTTCAGTTAAACTCTTCCAATCATTCGTTCGCCAATCATTTGAGGTATTTTCTAAAAAATACTCTACGCTTCTATCACTAATTTTTTCATTAAAAAAATGTTCAGAATAGAATAATTCACCGTGGGGGAGTTTTATTTTAAAGCCTTTGAGTTCTTCATCCCATTCTGCTGAATAACCTGCTTCTTTAGGAATAGTAAAGGGCAGGATGGGATCTTGAATTTCGCTAAATAAATCCATTTATTGAACCTCGGCGTAAACTACAAAAAAAATCCCATTCATCACCTTCTCTGAAGCTTGAATTGGAAAATCTTTTGGCACACTATTTTGAATTATCTTAAATTTATATTTAGGGAGCAGTAAATTATTATAAAAATCTTTAAATATTTTTGACCCATTTTTATAGTCGCTACCTTGACTAGCTGCAAAAAATAAATGCTTACCTTTTGTTTTATTAATTTCATTTAATAACTTACCTTGGTTGATCACCCCTATGTCTAAAATATTTGAAAATAAATGTATCTTTAGGGTTTCAGGTTTAGTTTCTAAAAGTTTGGTAGAAATATTATTCACATCTGCATAGATAGTTCTTAAGTTTTTTATCCCCAATTCCGAATTTTGAATACCTAAGAATTTCTTTGCTAAACTTAACGCTAATGATGATTTATCTATCAAGGTAATATCTAAAATTTGAGATATATTATTTCTTAAAAATTTGTGTAAAAAAATTAAAGATGCAAGTCCTTGGCCGGAGCCATAATCAATTATTTGTATAGATTTATTTGCAGGAATTTCCCCATTAGGAAGGGATGTAATTATATTAATCGAACCATTTAATCGCTTTATAATTTCTTGTTCTTTAAAAGTATGTTCCCATTGTTGTGAAATAAATTTTGAGAAACTCCACCAATATTGTTCACATTCTTCCAGAGTGGAAAGTGGTTTTCTTCCACGCTCTATTTGCTCTCCAATTTGGTGTCGAACCATACATTGCGTTCTAATATCATTGGCAGTTATGTATCCTTCAACCCTTTTCTTTTTCTCTAACTCAGCTAAATTTTCTTGTAATCTTCTTTTACCTTCTTTTGAGAAATTAGAATCTTGGAATATATTTATATTCTTTTTTATAGATGTATTAGAAAGCTTTAATGAACCAGATAAAGCTTCTGCCATACGATCGTTTGTAGCTGAGTCTGACCTTAAAAAAAATCTTTTAATGAATTTAAACTTAAAACCATTATTAATTAGCTCAAGTAATTTATCATTTTCTTCATAAGTAATTGGCAA
>Ga0209502_10002508_pt1 | contig 15320 bp, 17 predicted proteins | sample ArcticOcean_MG_C_10_FD_187442 | JGI IMG/M metagenome (GOLD analysis project Ga0209502, IMG submission 187442) | Marine microbial communities from western Arctic Ocean - ArcticOcean_MG_CB11_90 (SPAdes) (version 2) | ecosystem: Environmental > Aquatic > Marine > Oceanic | place: Arctic Ocean...
ATAGAACAAGGTAAACGAATCAGTGAAGAAGTGACCAACACCAATGACTGGTTCGGTTTTGGATAAATCCAGCCCCAGCATTGCACCCAGCTGCGTATTAAATGAATACCAAACAAAAATAGACAGTGCCGACCATGCGACCACAGAAAGCCAAAACCAGCGTGAATCTGGAAAAAATGATTTAAACATAGAGGTACTCAGATTGAACGATTACAAAGTTGACAGTAGTTTATGCGTTAAGGTTCGATTCTGCAATGATAGTCAGCCTGAATATGTGGCTCTATATTAAATAGATAATATTTCTTCTGCTTCACGATTGAGTAATGCCTTTACCGCTTCAGATTCATAGTGTCTTTTTAAAGATATGGCGTAGAAGTTTTCGAAAAGGCTTGGAATCTTGCAATATTCGGCAAGGACATTATTTTTAATTTCATCTTGTACAACAACGATAGGCAGTAAAGCAAGGCAGTTTGAGTCTCTCGCTAATAGCCTCAACGTCGGCATATCGTTAATTTCAGCCATGATGTTGTAATCAACGTTTTCTGCATCACACACTTGGTCGAATCCAGCTCTAATTTCAGTGCCGTTCCCAGGTAACAGCAATTGATAGTTCTTGAGGTCTTTGGTGAAGTCAAATGTTTGGTTTTCTTTTAATGGTTTACCCACAATACTCATTTGTTGTTTCGCAATTAATTTGGATTTGATGGCGAGTTGAATATTGGGGTTTGGCCTGAAGTTACTCAGGACTAAGTCAATTTGATGGGTATTTAATCGATTGAGCAATTCTTCTTGATTACCAGAGTCGATTACTAGCTCAATATCTTCTTTGGTGAGTATGGGCCGAATGAAATTTTCAACAAAATTTCTAGATAAAGAGGCATTAACCCCTATCTTTAAGCTGGTGCGGCTTGCCGGTAGGTTGCCTTTTAGCAAGCTATTAAGTTCATGACCCAAGGTAAACATTTTATCTGCATACGTTAACGTGAGCTGCCCTGCTTCGGTCAGTTTAAGCACTCGCCCTTCACGGTGGAATAACGGCTTTTTGACTTGATCTTCTAGCTTTTTAAGCTGCGTAGATAATGCTGATTGTGAAATAAAAAGCTTTTTGGCAGCACGACTCAAATTGCCTTCTTTGGCAATCATCCAAAAATAATACAAGTGATTAAAATTCAATTTAGCCATAAAAACATTCTGTTTTATTAATTAATCATGCTAACTGTCTATATTAATACAGAACATTTGTCTTGTAAGGAAATAGTACCGTATTCTGTAGTGTTCTATAAGGTTCGTATTAGGTGGCTGGGTAAGTATTTCTTATTTTTTGAATTACTGTATTCGTGGGCTATTTTTAGTCTCTAGATTTTTTACATACGACCATGACACCCATTACTGACATTCGCCTCGTTTCAGAAGCCATTCTCGATGCTGTTGCGCCTGTTTTTTTACTCACGGGGATTGGCTCAATTTTAAATGTAATGGTGAGGCGTTTAGGTCGTGCTATTGTGCGTGCAAGAATCGTTAATGCCTTAGCGCCAGAAAACGCCAGGAGCACAAGTGTGAATTGATCGTGAAACGCATTACTTGGTTGCGTGTCACGATTGGCTTTGCCACATTAGGGGCATTGCTGGTTTGTGTGTCGATTGCGAGTTTATTTGTTTCGATTGAGTCAGGCTTTAGTATGCCGTATATGGTGTTCTGGAGCTTTATCTCTTCAATGGGTGCGACTATTGTGGCGCTATTATGCTTCTTACGTGAGATATTACTCACTTCGAATGAGGTGATTATATTCAGCAACCTAGCTTTAGGCGCTTAGCCTAAACCATTCACAATGGCCATCTTCAATTGCACCATGTCATGCATGGTGTAACCAATGCCGCCAATGCCATAACCTGAATGTTTACGACCTGCGAATGGCATCCAATCGACACGAAATGCCGTGTGGTCATTCACCATCACAGCGGTTGCATCTAGCTGTTTGATACAGTAGTTTGCTATCCGTAAATCACTGGTATAAATCGCTGCTTGGAAGGAAAAATCTAAACTGTTCGCTGCTGCAATGGCATCCGATATGTCGGTATATGCGTAAAGACAAATAACAGGACCAAACACTTCCATGGACGATACTTTTGCCTCCGCTGGAGGATTCAATAACACGGTAGGAGCATAGGTCGTATCGGTTAGTCTTTTACCGCCCATGAGTAAGCTTGCACCTGTGTTGACGGCTTCATTGACCCAGGCTTCAACGCGGTCAACTTCTTTAGTTAGAATGAGTGGGCCAACCTCGGTATTGTCGTTTGTTGGGTCGCCGACAATGAGTTTTTCTGCACCGTCTGCGAGTTGTTTTGCCACTGACTCGATGAGTGAGGCATGAATAAAAATCCGCTGTACGGAAACACAGACTTGCCCTGCATGATAAAAGCCACCTTTGAGTAGCGAAGGAATGGTTTTCGTTAAATCAGCTGTTTGGTCGACAATGACTGGTGCAACACCGCCATGTTCTAATGCGCAACGCACACCAGGTGCGAGTTTGCTTTTTAGCCACCAACCGACTTTAGCTGAACCAATAAAGCTAAAGAAGCCAATATCAGGACTGGTGACTAACACTTCAGCCACTTCGTTATCACAGACACATATTTGGCACCATGCTTCTGGTAGACCCGCTGAGTGAACTAGCTCAATAAAGCGTTTGCAGTTCAGCGGCGTGATGTGTGACGGTTTTACAATCACAGGGCAGCCGACTGCAATCGCGGGTACGACTTGATGCACAATGAGGTTCAATGGATGATTAAACGCGCTGATGGCGACGACCACGCCAATCGGTTCATAGCTTGTGTGTGCAGTTCTACCAATAGAAGCTGCAGTATGCCCCATGGGCACTTCTTCACCTCGCATGACATGACTCAATTCTTTAACGGCTAATAAAATACCGCCTATCGCACGTGCCACTTCAACACGTGCATCCATAATCGGCTTGCCGCCTTCTTGCGCAATGAGTAGCGCGAACTGTTCACCTTCAGCTTCGACTAAGCCAGCTAACTTTTTCAAGATAGCCGCGCGTTCATGGTGGGCTAACCAAGCTGTTTTATTTCTAAATAATGCGTTTGCTGATGCAAGCATGGCATTGGCATCATCCAGGTTCTGCATTGGGATGGTGTTGATGACGTCACCATTAAAAGGGGAGGTAACGGCTAATTGTTCGCGTTGCTTTGTATTGGTCATATGATGCAAACTCTTTCTTTTAGCTCATCAATTAATACTTTATTGTTTTCTGAATAATCGACAGGCAATTCGATGAGATGGACACCCCCCTGCTCATAACAGCGATCAATCAGCGGAATAAAACTGTCAACACTTTCAACCCGATGACCGGTTGCACCATAACTATTGGCATACATCACAAAATCAGGATTATTAAATTCTAGCCCAAAATCTTCATAGCCTGCGGCGTATTGTTTCCAGCGAATCATGCCAAATGAGTTGTCGTTTAGAATGAGGACGACTAAATTTAATTTCAAACGGACGGCTGTTTCCATTTCCTGACTATTCATCATAAAACCACCATCGCCACAAATCGCCATAACTTTACGATCAGGATTTAAGCGAGCTGCCTCCATCGCTGATGGTAATCCCGCCCCCATGGTGGCCAGTGCATTATCAAGTAGCACGGTATTGGGTCTGCAGGTATGGTAGTTGCGTGCAAACCATACTTTATAAACGCCATTATCCAGCGCGATAATGCCATCGTCTGGCATAGCCTTTCTCACATCAGCAACAAACCGTTGTGGCTTCATCGGAAAGCTAGTATCGTCTTTGCCTTCTTGAATATGCGCTTGCACATGTTCGCGTACTTTCATGAAGTAAGAGAAGTCATGGCTTTCCGTTTTTTCTACGCGATTAGCAATGCGCTGGATAGAGGTGGCAATGTCGCCGACCACTTCTAATTGCGGAAAGTAAACATTGTCGACTTGCGCAGATTTAAAGTTCACATGAATGACTTGTGCGCCACCATGCACCATAAAGAACGGTGGTTTTTCTACGACATCATGTCCGACATTAATGATTAAATCAGCACGATCAATCGCACAATGCACGTAGTCACCATCAGATAAAGCTGCGGTGCCAAGGAAAGTATCTGCATGGCCATAAATTACGCCTTTACCCATTTGGGTGTTCACATAGGGGATGCCTGTACGTGTGACAAAGTCTGATAATGCTTGCCAAATACGTGCACGATTGGCACCTGCGCCCACCATGAGTAAAGGGTGCTTGGCCTCCTTGATCATTTGGGTGGCAATCTCTAGAATATCGCGATCCGCATGGGCGTAACGACGTTTACTTGCCGTAAATATTGGGGTGGTCTTATCATTGACGGCTTCAGCTGCAACGTCTTCTGGCAGCTCTAAAAATACCGCACCAGGGCGCTCTTCAACCGCAAGGCGAAAGGCTTCGCGTACCATAGAGGGAATCATATCAACATTCACAATTTGTTTGGCATACTTGGTAATCGGTTTCATCATGCTGACAATATCAATAATTTGAAACTGACCTTGTTTGCTGTGCTTAATTGGTTTTTGCCCAGTAATCATCACGAGCGGAAAACCACCCAACTGGGCATAAGCACCACCTGTGACTAAGTTGGTTGCACCGGGACCTAAGGTCGCCATACAAACACCTGGTTTGCCTGTCAGTCGGCCATAAGTCGCAGCCATAAATGCGGCCCCCTGTTCATGGCGTGTCAAAATCAATTCAATACTCGATTTACGCATGGCCTCTAGAAAATCTATATTCTCTTCGCCGGGAACGCCGTAAATTCTTTCGACACCTTCGTTTTCTAAGGCTTTAATAAATAAATCAGAGGCATTCATTTGGGATGCTGATGTTGGTTGAGTCATGATGAGTTCTTTCTCGCTAATTTAAACATTCGTACGACTTTGTAGGTTAATAATATCCTCTAATTTTTTTTCGGCTTCATGCTATTAGAGATTGGTTCTGGATTCAGCTCCATCATACTGACAGACTTTCCGTTGGCCTGCACAATTCGTGCATGTTTACGTTTAAGCTGGCGCGGTGTAGATACGCCGCAAGCATGTGCGAGCACGCAAATTTCTTTTTGCATGTTTTGTGCATATTGCATAACGCGTACGGCTTTATCTTCAGGGTTTAAACCATATTGCAGTTTTTTATTGTGGGTGGTAATACCTGTAGGACAGGTGTTTTTATTGCATTGCAAGGCTTGAATACAACCTAATGCAAACATAAAGCCACGGGCTGAGTTGACGAAATCTGCCCCTGCACAGAATGCCCAAGTCGCCTCTGCTGGGGTAATGAGCTTGCCGCTGGCACAGACTTTAATGCGGTCACGTAAGTCATACTCAATGAGCTTGTCGACAACCAAAGGTAAGCTTTCTTTTAGTGGGAGACCCATGTTGTCGATTAAGCTCATTGGTGCGGCGCCAGAGCCACCATCCGCACTATCAATCGTCATGAAATCTGGTGCACTTTCTCGGCCACGTTCATTAATCGCTGCAAACAAATTGTCGAAAAAACTGGTTGCCCCGACAACCGCTTTAAAGCCGACAGGCTTACCCGTTGTTGTCCGAATGTAATTAATCATGTCTAGCAGATCATCAACATGATTAATTTCTGGGTGGCGATTAGGGCTGATGGCATCTTGCCCAACGGTTAAGCCGCGAATTTCAGCAATTTCTTTGCACACCTTCGCACCAGGTAAAATACCGCCTTTACCAGGCTTAGCACCTTGACTGAGTTTAATTTCAAACATTTTTACTCCTGGGTGTTGTGCGACTGCTTTGAGTTTTTCTTCATCAAAGCCACCTTCTTTTTTTCGCACACCAAATTTTGCGGTACCAATTTGGAAAACGATATCTGCACCGCCATCTAAGTGATAAGGCGATAAACCACCTTCACCAGTATTCATCCAAATGCCAGCCATTTTTGCCCCTTTGGATAGCGCACGTACAGCTGGGATAGACAGAGCGCCATAGCTCATGCCTGAGATGTTGAATAAGGATGCTGTGGTGTATGGGTGCTTGCAATAAGGGCCAATGGTCACGGGTTCTGGCGCTACATTATCCTCTGCTAAAGTAGGGAACGGGCAGTTCACAAAGAAGACAGTGCCTGGGTCGGTTAAGACGCGAGACGAACCAAAGGCGACTGTGCTATCCACATTTTTCGCAGCGCGATAAACCCATGAACGCTCGGCGCGATTAAACGGCATTTCTTCACGATCTTGCGCAAAAAAGTATTGCCTAAAAAACTCACCCATGTGTTCAAACAAGTAGCGAAATCTGGCGATGACGGGATAGTTACGTCTGAGTGTGCTTTTAGTTTGGAAGCGGTCAATAATGTAAAAAGTGACAAGGGTGACAAATGCCAGGCCCGCGACAAAAATAAACAGATAGACCAGTATCTCTATAGTATTAAATACGAATGATGATAAATGTCCCACCAAGAACCTCCTCAGCCTATGATTTAATTGTATGCTTAATCAGTCGTAGCGACAAAGCATTACTTACAAACTTGTTCTGGTCAAGTCGTAGTGGACACATTCAATTAGAACAATTCAAACCTCATCTTCGATAGGTCGTCATTGGCTGAATGCAATCTATCGACGTTGTAGTAGCGCATATACACGGCCACGTCATTTTTCATATGCTTTCTCGTTGGGGTGCCTTCAATATCCAATCGCGTATCAGGCTACCGAAGAACCGTTCAATGACGGCAGCATCCCAACACGCGCCAACAGCTCCCATTGAGGATCGCAACCCCTTCTTGTCCAGCAGCTTACGAAAGCGCCGACTGGTGTATTGGGAGCCACGATCAGAATGAAACATGACACCTTTATTCAGTCTTCTTAGATTAATTGCCCGCATCAATATCTTTGGATGAGAAATGGTTCGGAAGCCACATAAATACTGAATATGTTTGAGTGTTGAAGTTATATGAAGTTTAACGGCTAGTGCTAGCCCGGTGCTAGCCAGAGGTATAAATGGAAAAAGCCAACATCGCTGTCAGCCTTCCGAAAGCCTCTTAATATTATTAAATTAACTTACTAATAACTTAACCCTCATTGCATTTAAAAAATGAAAGTCTTAGAACAGGCTATAAAGTTAAGGTGATAATAGAGCATTAAAAAAATGTTAAGACAACAATAATAATGCAAAACCAATTTTATTGGGAACCATGTCCTACTAAGGACCCTCCTATTTATTTAATGGCTGTTCTGACTGATGCTTCCGATTAGTATTGTTTGGTTTAAACGTGATTTACGTATTCATGATCAGGCGGCGCTCTCAAGCGCAATCAAACAAGGCCCCATAATAGCGTTATATTGCTGGGAACCTGGCATGTGGCATGCTGATGATGCCTCTCTCTCCCAACAAGCCTTTGTTGGAGAGTGTCTTAGGTCTCTCAGACACGCTTTAGAAAAAATAGGTATTCGTTTAGATATTTCTTCAATGGGTATTATTGACACACTTATTGCCATATCAAAACAACAATCCATCGCAACCATACATAGCCATGAGGAAACAGGTAACTTAATCAGTTATAGCATCGATAAGTCTGTCAAAAAATGGTGTGAAAAGCATCGCATACCATGGCATGAATATGCTCAAAATGGTGTGGTACGGCGTTTAAAAAACCGTAATGAATGGCATGCAAATTGGGAACTGCATATGCGTGCTGCGCAGCAAAACTTATCGACAACCAACCATCAGCATCCAGTCATTGCTCTACCAAAACAACTCATCAGTAAAGCACGTGGTGAGGATAAACCACAGCGTCAAATTGGTGGCAGGGAGGAGGCGCTTTCATTGTTAAATAGCTTTCTAACGCATCGTTCAAGTCGTTATCGTGGTGGCATTTCTAGCCCAATCAAAGCCAGCGAGGCTAGCTCTCGCTTATCTCCTTATCTCGCATGGGGATGCATTTCAGTCAGAGAGGTCGTGCAAGCATGTCGCAACACGGTTTTAAACAACCGAGCAGAAGGCTTCATTGCTAAACACCCACTCATCTTAGGTCTTAGAAGTTTCGAAAGTCGGTTGCACTGGCATTGCCATTTTATGCAAAAGCTAGAAAGTGAACCAACACTTGAACACCAGCACATGCATAGTGCGCACAATGACTTACGAGATGAAGGCTATACAGATGAGGAGTCTAGGCAACGTCTGGCTGCATGGTGCAAAGGTGAAACTGGATGGCCTCTGGTAGACGCTTGCCTTGCTATGCTGCGACAAACAGGCTGGGTTAATTTTAGAATGCGCGCCATGCTAATGAGTTCAGCTTCCTATTTACTATGGCTACATTGGCGTGAAACAGGCCTACATCTAGCCAGAGAATTTATAGATTACGAACCAGGCATCCATTGGTCTCAGGTTCAAATGCAATCCGGCTCTACAGGCATTAATACTTTACGTATTTATAACCCTATTAAACAAGCACGTGATCAAGACCCTAAAGGTACCTTTGTAAGACATTGGATACCAGCGCTGAAAGGTGTGCCAGACAGCTGGATATTTGAACCGCATCTCATGCCAACTTCACTACAACGACAGTATGGCTGTATTTTAGATAAAGACTATCCATTGCCATTAGTTGATATTCAACAAGCAACAAAGCAGGCTAAAGCTAACATATCAATCGCTAGAAAAAATAATAAAAGCCAACCGAATAGCAATCAAAATGAAACGGAAAAGGTATTACTAAAACATGGCTCCAGATCACATAAAAAAAACAAACAAAAAGCAAAAAAGAAAGTCTCAATATCATCTAAGCAAACTTCACTTTTTTAAATAAGCTTTAATTAATAGATAAACAACTAAATAAACCAGATGAACATCACGCAATGGGATATCCCGAATGACCGCCAAGCGCGCGTTAAAGCAATCAATTACTGGTTTGCGCAAGATGATAAAAGCGAAAAGCAATCACTATCAGCAGATTTTCAAGGTGGTAGAACGCGAGGCCTCGAGAAGCTCAATGCCGTGAATGGCGAAGCTTATGGCAAAACCAGAAACTTTACTGATGGTGCGGTGACGCATCTATCTCCTTATTTTAGACATGGTTGTATTAGTCTTCCTGAAGCAGTCGAAAAGGTACGTACGCAATTTGGTCAATCTGCTGAAAAACTACTAAATGAATTTGCCTGGCGTGAATACTGGCGAACCGTGTGGTATGCCCATGGCGACGCCATCATGGTCGACATGCAGCCCCCTCAAGTTGTCTTAGCCTATGGTGATTTACCAACTGACCTGCAAACCGCATCTACAGGACTGCCTTGTATTGACCATTTTGCTTCCCAGCTTTTGGAAGAAGGTTACCTACATAATCACGCACGCATGTGGTTAGCTGCTTACACAGTGCATTGGCGACATACTGATTGGCAACAGGGGGCGCAATGGATGCATGACCAACTATTGGATGGTGATTATGCCAGCAATCATCTTTCTTGGCAGTGGGTCAGCTCAACCTTTAGCCGCAAACCCTATTTTTTTAATCAAGAAAATTTAGCCAAATATACGAAAAATAAACACTGCGATTCATGTGAAGCGAAATGCCCCTTTAGAGACAGTTACACCAACCTTGAACAACAATTATTTAAACCAAGCCAACAACTTGCTCGAGAACACATTCCTATTGAACAGCCGCATGCTAGCAGTGAATTAGGTGACAAGATATTGGTTTGGATCCATGATGAAATGCTCAATAATGAACACGATTTATTACAACTAACGCATGAAAAAGTCTTTATTTTTGACCCATATTTTTATCAAGACTGGTCAATCAATCGCTTACACTTTATCGCCGACTGCTTAATCGAAATGCCAAATGTAACAGTTTGGATAGGACAAACAAGTGCCGTTTTTAAGCATTTAAAAACACAACATATCATCACGCAAGACACGCCAAACCAACAACTTAAACAATTAGTAGCCGAGTATCCAGTCACTTGGCAGCCAGAACAAAAAGTATGCACCAACACATTTACGTCAGAACAAATCACAAGCTTTTCAAAGTTTTGGAAAGTAGCATCATATGATTTCATTGGGGCTTCAAACAAGAAGAAAATGATTAGACACCGTGGTTAGTGCGCAACTATCTTTACCATATGAAGTCTCAAAGCCATGACAGATATTGCGTTAGAACAGCTAAGCATTTTTTACGATGGCAACTGCCCGCTCTGCTTAGCAGAAATCCATGTATTACAAAATAATAACCGTCGCCAGCTACTAAAATTTATCAATGTCCAAGAAGGTGTCGGCGTAGAGGAGGGCATTAACTGTGATCTTGCCTTAAAAGTAATCCATGCCAAATTAGCAACTGGACAAGTAATTAAAGGACCGGTGGTATTCGCAGAAGCTTATAAACGTTCCGATTTAACGGCAATGAAATGGCTATTTTCGTTTACACTATTTCAACAATTTTACGCACTGTTTTACCGTTTTTTTGCAAAATTCAGACATCAAATATCTAAAACGATTGGTCCAACAATGCTGAAATTAGCTAGGTACAAATATCCAAATGCTGAATAAAGTTAAGCAAAATCTTATTAAGTCGCTCTAGATGAAATCAGCTAAACATATTGTGAATCCCAAAAAGCTATTGAACAGTAAATGGACTGCTGTCACCCCCAGCAATAAAGAAAAACATTTTATGGTGACAAAACTAGTGTTGCCAGAAGATGAGAATCAACCAATTGAAATCATTGAGCTAGAGGCCATCATGACAAAGCGCAAACAAACACTCAAATGGCAACTACTTAATGAAAAAGATAAATGGCTACAAGGCTGGGTCTAGCTGTTTACTAGCCAGACAACCATTAGGATAGTTATTAGCCTCTGACAACGATTGTTTTATTTCAGCGCGTGGATAGAAAAAAAGTTTCGTGAATAAACTGTGCTTCTACTTGATCACACACTTTAACTGGCAAAGCATTGGACGCCTGTATAAAGCATGAAGGATTGTTCATCACCACCTCTTCAAAAACGCTGGCAATGTGGCCTTTAGCTGATAAATCTTCTGTCTGATCTAATGACTTCTTTAGTATGCCTATTAACTGATCGGCACCCCTGCAATCAATCGTTTGCAAATATTGCTTTTGTAAAGCCAAGGTCTGTATATCCACCTGTTTAGCGCTCGGCTTTTCAGCGCTCAATTGAGTGGAAGGTGTGTTTGCCACGGCTAAACAAGTCAAACTCAAACTGAATAATACGATTATAAAACGAATCCTAACAACTCATTTAAACTAGCTTTTGGCTACCATGAATGTTTCACTGAATTGAGTAAACCATTCAAGTTGAGGCATATTTGCCTACGTTAGCTGATTTTAGTTCCATTGCTACAAAACCAAACTATCCTAAGATCACTTTTCAAAAGCGGCATATAAATAGGCGCTTTGTTTTTGTCAGGGCTCTACTTGCTCACCTTTCCAATCAAATACTAGGCCTGTATCGTCAATGTTTAGTTTGCTGATCACTTGTAATAATTGCTTGGCGGCTTTTTCTGTGCTGAAGTATTTGTCTTGATCGACACGCGCTAAAAATGGCTGCGATAATCTCGTTTCAACAGTACCAGGATGTAAGCCAGCGATAATAGCTTTTTTGTTGGTGCGAGCCGTTTCAATTGAAGCTGTTTTAATCAACATATTTAAAGCGGCTTTTGAGGCGCGATAGGCATACCACCCGCCAAGATGGTTATCGCTGATACTGCCAACCCTAGCAGATAATACACAAAAGACAGAGTTAATCTCTTGTGATAGATGCGGAATAAAATGTTTGGCAATGATGACTGGTAAAAACGTATTGGTTGCAAAAATAGTTTGTAATTGTTGATAGTTTAACTGCCTTAGTGTTTTTTCAGGTTTGACCGATGCATTATGTAATATGCCTGTTGCAACAATCATGCAATCAATAGCACCATGCGCAATAATTTGGTCACGTACTTCTGCTATTGCTGACTCTTGCTCAAAATCAACACAATAATCAATCACGTTAGTAAGTGGGGTGTTTATTTTTTTTCTGGCAAGCGCATGGATAATGACGTCAGGCATTTGACGATGAATTTCATGAATGAGTCCAGACCCAATGCCGCCATTACTGCCAACGATGACAACTGATTTATACATGTGCATTTTTCAGCATCGCCAATGCTAACTGATGACCGCTCTTAAAAGCAGATTCGATTCTGCCGCCCATAAACCAATCACCACATAACCCAATCTTATTGGTATTATCTATTAAATATGGCTGCTCATCCTGTCTTTTGCAGTTGGCGTATTTCCAACGTTTTAGCGCACAGAATTGTGGGTTTGATAGATCTTGATTAATAATATTGCTCACAGTTGACTTCATTCTCTCAATTACCCAATCATCGTTTTGGTTAAAGTGCGTATCTGCCCAGTCATTAGTCGAGTTGATTAAAAGACTAAAGCCTTTTTCTCGCATTGGCTTGCTGCTGTTATTCGAGATCCAGCTAATGGTTTCATCTTTTACCATTGCCGCATCAAAGCCTAAATCCATTTTATCCTCAAAACCTAACATCAAAGCATAGCAAGCCTGCATCTTGATACCAGATATAGCGTTATATTTGAGATTGGCCTTTGCTAGCAAAGCCTGTGTTTGTGGTACTGGCACGGCACAAACCACCCAGTCAAACAAGCCTAAGGGAGCGTCACCTTCAGCTTTTAGCGCCCATTGCTGATTAACCTTTTTCATCTCAACTACACGAGAATGAAGCGTTATCGATAATCCACGGCTTAGGTGTTCTACAAAGGCACGGTTATTAGGTACGCCAACATAATGAGGGTGTTTATCATCCCACAGTGTTTGCTTGGTAATACCTTGATTACACATCTCGACAAATCGAGCCTGCCAAGGTGCGACCACATTTTCTGATAAAAGGGGGTTAATTAAATCTTGAAACGCTTTAGATTTCACTTTGAAATATTGCGCGCCATGATCAAATGAATATGGCTCAACATTACGTGATGCAACTCTTCCACCCGGTGAGTACGACTTCTCAAATAGGCTTATTTTAAAATGTTCTTTTAAACTGTTGGCTAAGGTAACGCCTGATAAGCCCGCGCCAATAATCGCAATTCTCTGCATCAACCAATCATCTCTAATAAATGCATTCAGGTCAATTATATTGAGATGTTTAAACTTATGGTTGACTGGTGCTGACAAGTTAATATCAGATGTTAGATAACTCAGCTATCAGAACTTACAAACAACATCGCTTTCCATCCGAAATTATCAGTTATGCAGTTTGGTTATATTTTCGACTTAACCTCAGCCATCATGATGAGACCTTTTGATTTCTAACTTAGCGAAACTTTATCTCTAGTACTAGCCCTTGCTAGCCAGCCCTGTTAATGAAAAAACCCACATCGCTGTGAGCTTTATTCTAATTGGTGGCCTGAACTGGAACTGAACCAGTGACACGCGGATTTTCAATTCGCTGTAGCTTGTACATAATGTAAAACTGTATAAGTTTTTGTATAACGTTATTTGTATTAACTCAAACAAGTTTGTATATACGATAAGTTAAATTGTTTATTCGATTGACGCCCCTCACTTTATAATTTTATTACAAGATTAATTTTGAATAGTCTGAGAAGTTTAATTTAACCAAACTTATAAACACTCAATATTTTTCCATTGTTTAAATGTTGAATTCATCATTAATTATTTCACTTCCTCTTTCTAACATAAAATAACGAAATGCTTCAAATATGCATATATTATATGAAGGAAGCTTAAATCCAGACAATGCTGCTGCTTTGTTTACTCAGACAGATATTGATGGTGGTTTGGTTGGGCGTTGTTCCTTGGATGCAGAAGCATATCGTTGATACTTGTAAAGAAGCAAATTAAGGATTAGAAATGAAAATTGGGATTCCTACAGAGATTCGTGAATATGAATATCGCGTTGCCATTACACCTGAGGTTGTTAAAAAGATTGTCAGTTTAGGTTGTGAGGTGCTTGTGCAGACAGGTGCTGGCCTAAGCGCAGACATTATGGATGAGGCTTACACTCAGGCAGGGGCGAAATTAGGCACTGCAAACGAGGTATTTGCATGCTCATTAATTTTAAAAGTACGCACGCCTGAGCCAAAGGAAATAACTGCGATGAAGGCAGGTACTGTCATTATAGGGATGTTAGAGCCGTTTAATCAAACAAGTCTACAGGCGATGTCTAAACAAGGGTTAACAGCCTTTTCTTTAGAGTTGTTGCCGAGGAACACTAGAGCACAAAGCATGGACGTGCTTTCTTCACAAGCTAACATTGCCGGCTACAAGTCAGCCTTATTAGCAAGCCACTATTATCGACATTTTATGCCTATGTTAATGACGGCGGCAGGCACGGTGAAGGCTGCACGAGTATTGGTTTTAGGGGCTGGTGTAGCTGGTTTGCAGGCGATTGCAACAGCAAGACGTATGGGCGCTGTTATAGAAGCTTCAGATGTACGGCCTGCTGTGAAAGAGCAAATAGAGTCACTAGGTGCTAAATTTTTAGATGTTCCATACGAGACGGAAGAGGAGGTGAAAATTGCTGCTGGGGAGGCTGGTTATGCACGTGCCATGCCTGAGTCATGGATGAAACGTCAAGCAGAGCTAGTAGCTAAACGCGCAAAAGAATCCGATATTATTATTACCTCTGCACTGATCCCTGGACGTGAACCACCAGTTTTACTCAGTGCTGAAGTGGTGCAGTCCATGAAGTTAGGCTCTGTGGTTGTAGATTTAGCTGCAGGTGTGGGCAAGGACGGCTCGGGGAACTGCCCGCTGACAGTAGCGAATGAGGTTGTAGTTAAGCATGGCGTTACCCTAGTTGGCTATACCAATGTACCTAGCTTAGTGAGCGCCGATGCGTCATCACTCTATGCAAAAAATGTATTTGAGTTTTTGAAATTAATGGTAACGGATGATGCAAAGCTGGATTTGTCGAAAGAGGATGAATTAGTTAAGGCTTGTTTGCTCTGTGAAAATGGCAATATTTCAAAAAATATGAATAAGGAAACACCATGAATGAATTATTAACAATGCAAAATGTGACTATATTTGTGCTAGCAATTTTTGTGGGATATCACATTGTATGGAATGTTACCTCTGCATTACACACTCCTTTGATGTCTGTTACAAACGCGATTTCAGGTATTGTCATTGTTGGTGCGATGCTGCAAACAGTTCAGATAGAAGGCGTCGCTTTTAATTTAACAAGCATCTTGGGCACAATTGCTATTTTTCTAACGTCGATTAATATTTTTGGTGGATTTATGGTGACACGCAGAATGTTGG
>Ga0209502_10002512_pt1 | contig 15307 bp, 9 predicted proteins | sample ArcticOcean_MG_C_10_FD_187442 | JGI IMG/M metagenome (GOLD analysis project Ga0209502, IMG submission 187442) | Marine microbial communities from western Arctic Ocean - ArcticOcean_MG_CB11_90 (SPAdes) (version 2) | ecosystem: Environmental > Aquatic > Marine > Oceanic | place: Arctic Ocean...
GGTTCTTCATACGGTTACTCCTTAAATAAATATAATATAAACCAAAAGTGAGATTATACTTAATCTTCAATCATTAATACACATTAATTCACTAATACTTAATTTATGTTCCGAATTCACAAAGGCGTCCAATGGATGCTAATCTCTACTGTATTTTTCTCAATTATGGGTGCTTGTGTAAAATTTGGTGGTGATTATTATAGTCCTTATGAATTAGTCTTTTACAGGGCTCTAATAAGCCTAATTTTCATTACTGCAATAATGAAAATAACTAATGTAAAAATTACAAGTAAATACCCACAATTACATATTGCTCGCTCTTTAGTTGGATCCATATCACTGTTATTATTTTTCTATGCTATCTGCTACTTACCACTAAGCACTGCAATGACATTAAATTATACCTCCCCTTTATTTGTTGGTTTACTTATGCCTTTTATACTTAAGCGTAAGGTAAAAAACTGGTTATTTATTGCAATTTTGGTGGGTTTTATTGGGGTTTTCTTTACACTTAAACCCACAATCGACAATCAAAGTTATTTGGCTGGATTTATCGGATTAACCTCAGGATTTGGTGCTGCAATGGCCTATTTATTTGTTACGCAGTTGGCACAACTTAAGGAGCCAGATATCCGAATAGTATTCTATTTCACTTTAATATCGACTATTGGAGCAGGACTAATTTCATTGTTAGATGGATTTCATAAACTACGAGTTGATGATTTGTTCTTTCTTTTCTTGCTTGGTATATCGGCAACCATAGCCCAATTAGCGATCACAAGAGCGTATCGAGTTGGAAATACTTTAGGGAATGCAGGTCTATCCTACTTAGCAATAGTATTTTCAACTGCTATTGGGATATTTTATTTTAAAGAAACTATCGACTGGAGTGGCTTTATTGGTATCGCGTTAATTATTCTTAGCGGATTACTTGCTTCGAGAAAATAATCAAGGCTCCATTAATCCGCATCGTATCGCTATTAAAGCAATTTCAGCTGAATTATTTGCATTAAGCTTCTGTTTAATATTATAAAGATGAGTGCCAACCGTTCTAGGACTTAAACACATTGTATCTGCTATTGCATTTGTGCTTTTTCCTTTTGCTAATGCTATAAATACTTCAAACTCTCTATCCGACAAAATTTCCACAGGATTATTTTCACCCGAAAGATTTGTTATTGCCATTTGTTGAGCAATTGAAGCTTCTAAGTATTTTTTTCCACTATGCACTGTCCGTATTGCTTTGATTAACTCTTCCGCTGCACTTCTTTTTGTTAAATAACCAAGCGCACCTGCTTTTAATACTCTCTTAGGATGAACAGAATCTTCATGGGCCGATAATACAAGAATTCTTGCACTTTTATCGTTAGCTAAAATTCTGTCTATTGCCTCAATTCCACCAATGCCTGGCATTGTAATATCCATAATTACCAAATTAGGCTGCAGCTCTTTGTATGACTTTATCCCTAACTCACCTGACTCAGCCTCACCAATAACCTCCATATCCACTTCAGCATTAATGAGCATCTTGAACCCCATGCGAACTACAGCGTGATCATCCACTAGTAACACTTTAATTTTACTCATATATTATTTTGCCTTTGGTCTTGGTAAGTTAATGGGAATATAAAATTTAAGTATAGTTCCTTTATTTTTTTTTGTAATAAGTTCGAACTTTCCCCTTAAGGAATTAACTCTTTCCTGAATACCAACCAAGCCAAATTGTTTAGTTTTACTTAAAATACTCTTATTAAATCCGACTCCATTATCTGCAAACTCGAGGTATAAATTTTTATTTTTTTTCTCAATTAGAATATTTACTTTTGATGCATCTGCATGTTTGAGGCAATTGTTCATTGCCTCCTGAATTATACGATAAACATTAATATTAATAGCTTCACCTAAGCTGTCCAAATCTTCATCTACCCTCAATCCAATATCAAGCCCCTTATGTTGTTTTTTCCAGGTAGCTACAAGATCTTTTAACGTGTCCTTTAAGCCTAAATTATCAAGTGAGCTAGGACGTAGCTTTCTAATTATATTATGCATTCCATCATAAATTTGATTCGCAGCAGCTGTAACTGAAAGAGAACTCTCCTGAATATCATTGTCCTTACCTTTCGATCGATTAGTTATATTTTGAGCAAAAATCTTGATAGCCGAAACATACTGACCTAACTCATCATGCAATTCACGAGCAAGACTCCTTCTTTCATCTTCAATATGATCTTGAATAATAGTGGTCAGTTGCCTATTTTTTTCTAATTGCAGTTGAGATTTTTTAGCAATTAATTTTTCAGAAATATCTCTTATACTAACAATGTCTCCAATAATTTTTTTACTTTTAGGGTCAATAAGTGCAGATGCTGATATTGAAACATCAATTAGCATTCCATTTTTTGCCAACCTCTGAGTTTCAAAATTTTTAATGATTTTGTTTTTACTAATTGCGTTAAAATTTTCTGTGAGCTCTTTAGACCTATTTTTAGGAATAATTAACATTGCGGATTTACCCAGAATCTCAGATTTTTTATAACCAAACATTTTTTCAGCAGAGCTATTCCAGAAGGAAACATTTAGATTGCTATCATGAATAATTACGGCATCTGCTGTCTGCTCAGCAATCAAAGCTAATCTATTATTTTCTTTAATAAAGCTCTCAAGTGATAATCCCATTTTATTGAAGTTATCTGCAATCAGCTTGAATTCAGGTACAGAAAAATTTGGTAGTCGTACTGAAAAGTTACCTTTTCCCATTTTTTCAATTGCATTAAGCATTGGTGTTATGGGTCTCAGCCACTTTCCCAACGTCAAATATAAAATAATATTAAGGGCAATAAAGAAAAGGAGCACAGTAAAGAGCAAGTGGCTTGTTTCCGCCCAGGCCTCTTTTATGGCACCAGTAGGGTTAGTTTGTACCACTAACCTTCCATAGTTGATCAATCGAGATTTTGTCTCCATAGGTGGGGCTAGTAATTTCACAAACCATTTTGGTGGATTTTCATCCATCCTGTAAGTGCTATCTGGTGTACGATAAATTAAGCGATTTTGAAGATTATACAAAGAGATAGTATTACTCCTAACATGCCCTAGCTCCATTAAAAATAAACCCATTACTTTATCAGTATTACCCCAATCAGGATTTTGAATGGAGCTTGTAATTACTGTATCCAGTAACTGCATAGACACACGATTTGCTGATTCAACCCCCTCTCTAATTTGCTGCTTTGTTGTGGACATAGTCACAACAAATAATGCAAGCATAAAGATGAGCATAATAATTGTTAGCAGGAAGTTTAATCTTAGTCGTAATGTCATAACTTTTAATATTATTTTATGCGCTCATTTTAAATTCATTTAAAGACTTGTATCATATGAATCTAAATAATGACATGCGTGTAATCATTAAATTTTTCAAATTTTATTAGAATGCTTTATATTGGATATTTAGGATATTTAAAAAAAAAATATATTGGGATAAAAAATGTCAATAGAATCAATGCATAACGAAGAACGAGTTTTTTCTCCTAGCGTGAAAATTCAAAAAAAATCAACTATTTCTGGAATGAATAGTTACAAAAAATTATGTAAAAAAGCGGCAGATGATTACGAGGGTTTCTGGTCTGATCTAGCAAAAGAGCTATTAATATGGGACAAACCATTCACTAAAGTATTAAATGAGGAAAATGCTCCTTTTTATAGATGGTTTGAGGATGGGCAGCTTAACGCATCTTATAATTGTCTTGATCGCCACCTCAAAACTAAATCCGATAAGATTGCCATCATATCCGAGGGAGATGATGGAACAGTCATAAAAATAACCTATAGAGATTTATATGAAAAAGTTTGTCAGTTCGCCAATGGTCTAAAATCACTTAGCCTCAGGTCTGGTGATACCGTTGTAATTTATCTCCCAATGACAATAGAGGCTGTAGTTGCAATGCAGGCATGCGCAAGGATTGGTCTAATACATTCGGTAATATTTGGTGGATTCTCTGCAAAAAGTATTCAAGAGCGAATAGCGGATGTAAGGGCGAAGTTAATAATTACATCGGATGTTCAATTTCGTGGAGGTAAATGTATTCCTCTAAAGCCTGCTATTGACCAAGCTATTGCGATGGGTGAGTGTGAGTCAGTTAAGAATGTAATTGTCTGGAATCGAGCTGAAATAAAACCAGAACAAAAAACTTACGAAGTTGATTGGCATGATCTAATTAGAGGAAAAGATTTGCATTGCGATCCAGTTTCAGTGGATTCCGAACACCCATTATTTATTCTTTATACATCGGGGTCTACAGGCAAGCCAAAAGGTGTAGAGCATTCTACTGCTGGCTACTTACTTCATGCAATGAATACCTGTCGGTGGACATTTGACTTTCAAGACAATGATATTTATTGGTGTACAGCTGATGTAGGGTGGATAACAGGACATACTTATGTTGCTTACGGCCCTACTGCAATGGGTGTAACACAAGTAATTTTTGAGGGTATTCCAACTTTTCCAGATGCGAGTCGTTTCTGGAAGATTATCGAACATCATAAAATAAGTATTTTTTATACTGCCCCTACTGCAATTAGGGCATTAATTAAAGCTTCAGAAGTAAATCCAAATACTCATCCAAAAAAATCTGACTTAAGCTCATTGAGAATTTTAGGGACTGTAGGTGAACCAATAAACCCAGAGGCATGGATGTGGTATTACCAAGAAGTTGGTAACAATGAATGTCCAATCGTAGACACTTTTTGGCAAACCGAAACAGGGGGGCATGTCATAACCCCAATGCCAGGTGCAACACCCCTAGTTCCTGGATCATGCACACTTCCTTTTCCGGGTATAGAAGTTGATGTTGTCGATGAGGTCGGAAAAAATTTAGATTGGGGTAATGGTGGTCTATTAGTTATTAAGAAGCCTTGGCCCTCTATGATTAGAAATATTTGGGGTGATCCGGAACGATTCAAAAAAAACTATTTTCCAGAAGAATTAGGTGGAAAATTATACTTAGCCGGAGATGGTGCTATAAGAGATAAAAAGACAGGTTATTTCACAATCATGGGGAGGATTGATGATGTCTTAAATATTTCAGGCCACAGACTAGGTACCATGGAAATTGAATCTGCACTGGTTTCAAACCCATTAGTAACTGAGGCTGCAGTTGTTGGAAGGCCTCATAATATAAAAGGTGAATCAATAATTGCTTTTGTTGTTCTCAAAGGAAATAGGCCAAACAAGGAGGATGCAAAAGAAATCAGCAGCAAACTTATAGCGTGGGTATCAAAAGAAATAGGGCCAATAGCAAAGCCAGAAGAAATTCGCTTTGGGGACAACCTACCCAAAACTAGATCAGGAAAAATTATGCGAAGACTCCTTAGATCAGTTGCTAAAGGAGAGAAAATTACCGCAGATATTACAACACTTGAGAATCCAGCAATATTAGACCAGCTAGGAGAAACACTATAGAATAACACCTTGCATAATTTAAATTTTTCATGAATCAACCACTTAAATTTATTTTAAAAAGAATACTGGTGGGACTTGGGATTGCATTTTTAACCCTTGTCTCCGTAGGCTTTTTAACGTTTCATTTTTTTATTGAGGATAATTTAGATAATATAAAAACAAAAATATTTGAACAAGTACAAAAAAAAATTGGTCATGAGATTGCAGTTGAAACTCTGGAGGCAAACTGGAAAATTACAAGCCCGAGCCTTACCTTGTATAATGTCTCAATTTTTAGTCGAAATAAATCACAAGCATTAAGCATAAAAAAAATACAAGCAGACATTTCCTGGTTGAGTCTAATAAGGCTATCACCAGTCTTTGATGAAATAGCAATATATCAACCAGTACTAGATATTAAAAGAGGGAAAAATGGAGGCCTCACTGTTAACGGCATAAAAGTTAATCGTGAAAAAAACAGTGGCCTTTCTAATTGGTTACTAAATCAAGATGATATTGTGGTCTACAACGCCAATTTATCTTGGCTTGATATGGAAAAATCAAACGAAATACTTAGATTAAATAATCTTGAGCTGCATTATGGGTCTTCAAAACTCTTCTCATATATGAGCCGACGAACTTTTGATGTTTCAACTAAAATCTCTCATGGAACAAAACATAAAATAAGATTAAATGGATATATTGATATTCCAACTATTGCCGATATAAAAAGCTTAAATGGTCAAATTAATATAAATTTTGACGAGCTAGATCTTGGAGCAATAAAATTATGGACAAAATATTTTTCTGAAATTAAATCTGGTATAAGTGATGCAGAAATTAGACTTGATATTAACAATGGAATAATTGAAAAAATTAATAGTAAATTAAATATTAATAATTTGACGTGGTTAACCAAAGAAAATAAAACGATCATTATTGAAAAGCTCTCAGGATTAATTGGATGGAAGAATAATAAAGAGCATTCGTCTGTGAAGCTATCTGAACTCAATACAAGTATTGAGAATGGCCTAAAATTTAAGGATGCAAAAATTGAAGTAGAGGTAGACAATAAAAATAAATTAAAGCTAATTTCTCTAAATATAAATAGAATAAACTTGGATGCAGCCAATAAATTCATTCAAAAACTACCAAATACTTTTACTGACTTTTATGTAAAATATTCTAGTAGCTCACCATCCGGTCTTCTTACTGGGCTCACGGCTCATTGGGAAAAAAATGAAACTTTCAGTCTAGCCGCTAATGTTTTAGGTGTTAGTTTTATGTCCATTGAAGGGCTTCCTGGTATTACGAATATTACTGGTGAAATTAAAATTAATAATCAAAAAGGTTATATAAAATCTGTTTCTAAAGATATTGTTATTACAGATGACAATATTTTTAGAAGTCTAGTTAAATTTGATCAATTCTCAGGAGTTATTTCTTGGGATAACAGTACCTACAATTTTAAAGATATAAATATTAAAAATAATGACTTTCAAGCAGAGATCAGTGGTTCTTATTTTCATGGTGATAAGGATAAAAGAAGTGCTGATATGGACATCAATATTTCAAATATTTTAATACCAGAATTAAAAAAATATTACCCGAAACAATTAGGAGAGAAAAAACTTCATTGGCTTGATACCTCAATTCTGAAAGGTACCATAACAAGTACCGCTATTAAACTTAATGGTAAATTAGCAGACTTCCCGTTTGTCGATGAAAATAACATTCCCGATCAAGGTAAGGGTCTCTTTACAGTAAGCTCAAGCGTTCAAGATAGTTTCATTGAGTATGGGTTAGGATGGCCTGAGCTTGATGCATTTGATTTTACTATTGAGGTTAATAACAATCACATTAAACTGACTGGTTTAGAGGGAAACCTACAAGAAAATTATATAAAAAATATTGAAATGGTAATTGATGCATTTAATATTGAAGAACCAATAGTGAAAGTTAAAACCATATTAGATAGTCCAGCTAATAAAATTATTAGTTCAATTAACAATAGTCCATTAAAAGACTCGATGAGAGGTATTACAACCAATATGGTTGGGCAAGGACCGGGTGAGCTCAATGTCTCCTTAGAAATTCCTATGGGTGATATAGATAATATTCAATTTACTGGGACCTATGATTTTCAGGGTAGCAGCATTCAAAATGAGACGATTGGAATTCCAGCGCTAAAAAATATTTACGGAGTATTAAAATTTGATAATAGTAGTGTAAGTATAAAAAAATCAAATGCAACTCTATATAGCTCTCCTATAGAGATTGAATTAATAACAAAATCAGATTTAAATCAATTTAATGTTAACGGCATATTTAATAGTGAATTTATTGGAAAGATTCTTGGGCCTCAGTTTTCAAATAAAATTGATGGCCAAGCTGCATGGAGCGCAGAAATTAATTTATTTAATGATAAAACAGACATCCAGGTGAGTTCTGATATGTTTGGTGTATCAATAAATTCCCTTGGGATGTTTAATAAAACTGCAGATGAGTTAGAAAGTTTTTATTTTTCAAAGAAATCAACATCAAAAGACTCTGAAAAAATAAATTTTTTATACGGTAAATTAATAACAGCAGAGATCAATAGAGAAAAGGATAGTGATAGAAAATTTATTAACAAAGCAGGATTAATTGCAATTAATTCACCAAATAATGTAATGCCTAAATCTGGGGTGCGCCTAGTAGCAAATCTTGATTATTTTAATGCAGATGATTATCTGGAATTTATTGGTAACGGAAGTGGATCTTTTTTAACAGAGGCAAGTCTTTTAATAAGAGAGTTAAATGTTATGAATTATAAAATTCATAATGCATCTATAAAATATATACCTACAAAAGAACCTATAAAATATATGTCCCAGAAAGCAAATGCCATTATTAAGATAGAGTCAAATGAGTTATCAGGCAATCTAAGCTGGAATAGCAATAAGAATCTCCTTGTAGCCGAGTTAGGAAAGGTACACCTTATTTCTGAAGGTAAAAAAGATAATAAAAGTGCAAAAACTATAATAAACCCCCCAAAACTTAATCTAAAAATTAACTCCCTAAAAATAGATAATGAATATTATGGTTATGTCGAATTTAAGGGCGGTAAAGTTAATTCTGTATGGAATATTGATCATTTTTTAATTAGCAAAGGTGGGACACCAATATCAGGTGATGGCTATTGGTCAAGTGAGTCTGAGAATCCTCGGACAAGTATTAATTTCGATTGGAGTATGCCAAGTGTTGAACATGCTTTAGAGAAGCTTGGGTATCCTAACCTAATGAAAAATGGTAAAAATGCAAGTATTACCGGCATACTAAAATGGGATGGGAGTCCGTTTAATTTTGATATTAACAAGCTTTCTGGAAATTTCTTACTACGTATCACAGACGGCACAATACTCGAATCTGAGCCTGGTGTCGCAAGATTATTTGGCTTGCTTACCCTACAAAATTTACCGAGACGATTAAGTTTGGATTTTAGTGATATTTTTAGAAAGGGGTTTATATTTGACTCAATTAGTGCAAATGTTAAAGCTGATAATGGTATTTTATATTCAGATAATTTCAAAATGAGCGGGCCTGCAGCAGAAGTAAAAATGGAAGGACAAATAAGTATTACAGATCAAACACAGGATCTACACGTCCTCGTTAAGCCCCGCGTTAGTGATAGCTTGTCCATAGCAGCCCTTGTTGGTGGTCCATTAGTGGGCGCTGCGGCTTTCATTGCACAAAAGTTACTTAAGGATCCATTGAATAAAATACTAACATCAGAATACCAATTAATAGGAACATGGGATGAGCCAGAGGAAATCCCAATTGAAAAATCAAACAAAAATTTATACACAGATGATGAGTCAACTATGTTTGGAAATATCATCGATAAGACTATAATCACCCCTGCAAGCGATATCTTAGAATTTCTAAACCCATTATGACAAACCTAGACTTATCAAATAAATTTATTCTTAATCCAAGCGATATAAGCTTTTCTGACCTCGATAGAATAATGCAAAAAATTACTAGGAATAATGTTGATTATGCAGACTTTTACTTTCAATATTCTAAGAATGAATTTTGGTCAATTGAAGATGGTGCTGTAAAAAATGGAAGTTACTCTATTGATCAAGGTGTTGGAATTAGATCTGTTAGTGGAGAAAAGAGTGCCTTTACTTATTCTGATGATATCAACATTAATGCCCTTGATGAGGCATGTAAAATTGTGAATAGTATTAAAAATCAAGGCCAATCAAAGAGTGTTCCGTTAAAGCCACTAAAAAAAAGTAAACTGCTCTATTCAACAAGTAACCCACTAGAAAGCCTAGATAATTTATCAAAAATTAAGTTGCTAGAAAGAATAGAGCGGGAAGCAAAATCACTTGACCCAAGAATAAAAAAAGTCTCAGCATCATTAGCGGCTCAATACGAAATTATCCTTATTAAGAATTTTTATGGGCAACTAATTGAGGATGTAAGGCCACTTGTTAGACTATCTATTAGCGTAATAGCTGAATCAAATGGTAAAAGAGAGCAAGGCTCAGCAGGTGGCGGAGGTAGATATAACCTAAACCACTTTACCAATGAGCTACTCAATAAATATGCAACTGAGGCTGTTAATCAGGCAATAATAAATTTAGACGCAATAGCTGCTCCTGCTGGATCAATGACAGTTGTTTTAGGATCTGGTTGGCCAGGGATATTACTTCATGAAGCTATTGGGCATGGCCTTGAAGGGGACTTTAATAGAAAAGGCACCTCAGCATTTTCAAACAAAATTGGCACTCAGGTTGCCGCCAAAGGAATTACGGTTGTAGATGACGGAACGATTGAAAATAGACGGGGCTCCCTAAATGTAGATGATGAAGGTAATTCAACCCAGAACACTACACTAATTGAAGATGGGATGCTTGTGGGATACATCCAAGACTCATTAAATGCGAATCTAATGAATATGGAAGTCACTGGTAATGCTCGTAGGGAGTCTTATGCTCATCTTCCAATGCCCAGAATGACAAATACTTACATGTTAAACGGCAAGTATCACCCTGAAGAAATTATAAAGTCGGTTGAGAATGGAATATATGCAAACAATTTTAGCGGAGGTCAGGTAGACATCACAAATGGAAAATTTGTATTTGCAGCGTCCGAGGCATGGGTAATAAAAAATGGAGAATTAACCCACCCTGTTAAGGGAGCAACGATAATCGGTAATGGGCCTGATGTTTTAAATAAAGTTAGTATGGTTGGTAATGATATGCAGCTAGATTCGGGGGTCGGCACTTGTGGGAAAGAAGGGCAAAGTGTTCCAGTAGGAGTTGGCCAGCCAACATTAAAAATTGATGAAATTATCGTTGGTGGAACAGGCTAGATAAAAAGTATAAAAAACTAAATATATTCAACGTAAATCAAACAACTCAACTCGCTTTATTTAACTCTATTTTTATACTCTAAAGATCGCGTATCAATCTCAATCTTATCCCCAGTATCGCAAAATAAAGGCACCATTAACTCAAGCCCTGTACTTGTCTTAGCAGGCTTCATAACCTTACCAGAAGTCGTATCACCTTTTACAGCTGGCTCAGTGTAAATAATTTCGCGAGTCACAAAATTAGGCAATTCGACAGAAATGGGCTTTCCTTCATAAAAAATAACGTCACACCCCATTCCGTCCTCTAAAAAGTTGAGTACATCTTCCATATTTTCAGCGTCTACTTCATATTGATTGTAATCAGAGTCAACAAATACATAAGATGGCTCAGCATAATAAGAGTAGGTCACTTCTTTTTTCTCAAGGATAACTTGATCAAATTTATCACTAGCATTAACAACTTTTTCTGTGGAAGATTCAGTTAAAAGATTTTTTAATTTCATTTTAACAACAGCAGAACTCCGACCAGATTTATTAAATTCAGCTTTTAAAACAACCATTGGGTCGCTTCCAACCATAATTACATTACCTACCCTAACTTCTTGTGCTGTTTTCATAGTAAAGCCTTGCAAATATATTATTTAAATCCTAAAATTATACTTGAAATCACTATTTCAACAATGTTCAATAAGGTTATTTATCACCTTCTTTTGAGCAATTATAACTAATGATTGATCAAAATAATATTTCTCAAGTTCCTCAATATTCTCAATAAAATTATTAAGAGACGCTGGAGACAATTGTCCAAATGCCCACTCATTGAAGGCTGCTGAAATAATTTTAAATAATGGTTTTCTTAGGCCTGAAAAATATAAATCAATAAAAGCATTTAATTTATCAATGTGAGCATCTTTTTTCTGAACATAAGGCTGCCAAATGAAGGGTTTTCCGCAATATATTGCCCTAACTAGGCTATCCTCACCTCTTACAAAGTTAATGTCACAACTAACTAGTAACGTATCAAAATCCTCAAAAGATAAAAATGGGTATCTTATTAAGTGGCTAAATTTATCTTCTGAGATCTTCTTATTGCTAAGCATTATCTCAGGAATATACAGATTTACATGTATCTTTAAATCATCAATAACATTTAAAAAATTATCTATATCTGTATGTGAGTAGGCAAAAATAGAAAAACTATAGGTCTCTATTAAATTATCTTTTTTATAGAAAAAATTAAGGCTTTTTTTGGTTTCTTGATTGGCTTCTTGCTCAATCAATAACCCCCCCGTTTTTTTTGTGAATCCTGGGAAAAAAAATATTTTTTCAAGATGTTTATGTTTAGTTATCGAAGGTTTTAAATGAAAACTCTCCACCCATTTTTCTGCAGATAAATACTCATAAATAATGTACCTCGTTGAATTAGAAATTTTATTAAAATAACTATTGGGTATTGAAATATTAAAGACATTAATAATATGAGTGGGATGATTGATCATATTAAAATCTTGATCAATATCTTTAATTTCTAAACTTCCTATATTAAATGCCTTACTATTAATATTAGCATTTGGAACAACCGTCTTAAGAGTATTATTAAATTCAGTGAACAAGATTATTTGGCAATTAATTTGGGTAGAAAGTTGCTGGCTCAAGCGAAGAGAAATTACTACATCACCAAAATTATCAATTTTTCTTGAAAAAATATGCCAAATCTTCATTCGTAATAAACCTCAAGGACTGAATAAGACTGTTCACCATTGGCGGTTTTAATATTAGCAATGTCTCCTACAGACTTACCTATTAGTGATTTAGCTAACGGAGAAATCCAACTAATATTTCCAGGGGCATGATTAATCTCTTGTGTACCCACAATCCTTATGAGCAATAATTTAGTTTTAATAGTAGCTTTAACCCTAACAAAGGCCCCAAAGAAAATTTTATTATCGGGGTTATCCTTATCTCTACGTACAATATTGGCATCCTCTATATTTATAATCAAATATCTAATTCGAGAATCAATCTGACGTAGCTTTCTTTTGCCATAAATATAATCACCATTCTCGCTTCGGTCTCCATTACCTGCTGCCCAACTTACGACCTTAACAACTTCTGGTCGCTCAGCTCGTATCAATTGATTAAGTTCGTCTTGTAATTTTTTAAAACCCTCAGGTGTTATGTAATTTTTAATAAATATTCTCTCATATTTAATTAGAACTAATTTCTACTTGTCGAGTTACAATTATCCACGATGTTTACAAATTCTTATAATGCGATTTTATGCCAAACTGAAAATCAAGTTAATGATATACAGCTGATGTTTAAAAATAAGAATCATAATAAAAATACCCCTATTCCAGAAATTAAAGTAATTGATCGTTGGCTATTTAATCAATTTGAAGAATTCTGCATGATTAAATTTTCAGATAAAAATTACAAGTTACTAAATGGGATAGATGAAAAGTTTATATGGGAAGAAATTATAAAAGCTGAAAATAAGGTGGAAAAGGGAAATTTTACACAGCATGACATTGAAAACCTGTGTCAAATAGCGAGAGCAGCAAATATCCAAATTGAAGAATATTGTATTAATAAAGAGGATTTAAGAACGAATACTGCAACAAACGGAATTATTCTGAAATGGAGGAAGCAATTTAAAGAAAGATGTGAGCACCTCAAAATAAATCCCTTATATGAATTCATTCCTTTTTTTATTGAACAACAAAAAGACAAAAATATTATTAATGGGCAATCGTTATGCATAATAGGTGCTGATACCAACATAGTTATATATAACAAATTGATTGAAGTGCTGAGCAGAACAAATAATGTAACAAAGCACGAGCAGGATAATGTAGGTAACAATAAAATAAAAGCATATACATGCGATAACTATCAAGCCGAATTAAATGCTGTTACAGACTGGATTAAAACTAAACAAGAACAGAACCTTAACCATCTATTAATAATTAGCCCGGCGTTAGAGAGATTTCAAATAAAGCTTCAAAATCATATTGATCGAGAAATACAGCCTAAAATATTTACAAATTATGAATATGAAAATATCTATAACTCGAGTCTCAGAAGACCTTTATCAAAAGAGCCAATAATTAACGCTACATTTAACCTAATAAAGCTTAATAATAAGGTGGAAGTAACAACAGAAATTATTTGTGATTTACTTAAATTTAATAATTGGATTGATGATAAAGGGCAACAAGATAGAGAGAAATTAGCCCATTATATTTATAGTAAAAATATACAAAAAATCAGCATAACTAAGCTAATGGAAATAATTCGTAATGACACTAAATTAAAAGATTTCGACCTAAATAAACTTGAAATTATCCTTAACGAAATTATAAAAAATCAGGAATTATGGGCTAATTCAAATTATATTAATGTATGGGTAACTCTTACCAGATCATTCCTAGATAACATTAAATTAGGAGAAATTAATAAATTATTATTATTTGAAATTAATAATATAGATACTTTTTATAAGCTAATACATCAATTATATTCAAATAAAATATTTGCCAAAAAAATTACATTCTCAGATTATTTAGAAAAATTAAGCTTTTACTTAGATAGTTATGTTCCACAGCTATTTAACGATAGTGCGACAATTGATATATATGGATTTGATGAATATCCAATAAAAAAATATGATGCAATTTGGGTAATGAATATGAATGATATTTACTATCCAGGAAACAATCAGGGCAATCCATTATTATCAAGAAAAATTAAAGATAAGTATCATATTAATGACAATCATAGTTTAAAAATTGGCCTTGAGATTAAGCTAAAGAGATTAGGTAGTTCATCAAAAGATATAACAATTTCATACTCAATAAAAGATCAAGATTTAAATATTGAAAAAACTAAACTACCAAATGAAATTGAAATTATTTCTGATGAGGAATATGTCGATAAAAAAGTACCGAGGAATTACGATAACAATCAAGAATGGATAAAAGATTATACAGCCCCTCCTTTTAATTCTGAGCTTGTTGAGCTGCGCCAAGGAATAAAATGTTTAGAGGCACAGCTAATTTGCCCAGCATGGGCATTTTATTCCTTTAGACTTGGGGCAGAACGCTATGAATTTGATGTACAAGATGAAATATCACCAATGGCCAGAGGAAACCTCTTACATAAAGTATTAGAGCTTTTTTGGAAGTCTATGAAGCACTCAGATAAACTTTTAAACACCACAGATCTTGATCTAGCAATGATAATTGATGAGGTTGTTAAAACTGTAATAACTGACCATAAAAAAAACTATCCCTTGATGCCAAAAGTTCTTATTGAAACAGAAAGGAAGCAGCTTAAGGTGGCCTTAACTAATTGGATAGACGTGGAAAAAAAACGTAGCCATGATTTTGAAGTCATAAGTACTGAAGCAAAACATCAAATAAATATTAATCGTATCCAATTTAATATAAAAATTGATCGAATTGATTTAATCGATTCTAATAAAAAAATTATTATTGATT
>Ga0209502_10002513_pt1 | contig 15307 bp, 20 predicted proteins | sample ArcticOcean_MG_C_10_FD_187442 | JGI IMG/M metagenome (GOLD analysis project Ga0209502, IMG submission 187442) | Marine microbial communities from western Arctic Ocean - ArcticOcean_MG_CB11_90 (SPAdes) (version 2) | ecosystem: Environmental > Aquatic > Marine > Oceanic | place: Arctic Ocean...
GAGCTGCTATTGCATGGGGGTATCGTTGCCAAAAACACATTTGGCAGGGCGCATAGCCCAAAGCCTGAAACACATAAGCGCCTGCGAGCAAACAGGCAGACCCAGTAGCGGCATAAAGAGCCATAGTACGCGGTGCCAGTGAGGTCATAATATGTCCCTTGAATTTAGATAAAGCGAAAAGCGAAAAATCCTGCGATCAATACGACGACAAGTAACGTGAAGACCAGCCCTAAGCGCCGCTCAATGAAGTCTCGAATAGGGGTGCCAAAATAATACAGTAACGCCGCCACCGCAAAAAATCGCAGCGCGCGGGCCGCAATTGCGCTGACAATGAAAACTCCAAAGGGCATGCCTGTCCAGCCGGACATGATTGTGATTACTTTGAAAGGGAAGGGGGTCACCCCGGCCACCAGCACGGCCCAAAGGCCATAGGAGTTGAATTTATCATTGAACTCTGCGACGCTTTCCGCGTTGCTAAGGCTGGTCAAAATTGGCTGACCAAGGGTCTCAAAGGCAAAGGCGCCGATGATATAGCCAAATGCCCCGCCCGCCACAGAGGCCACCACGGAAATAGAGGCGATCCAAAACGCCCGCGTAGGGGCAGCAAGGATCAAAGGGATCAATAGAAGATCCGGTGGAATTGGAAAAAACGAACTTTCAATGAAGGCCACGAAAGCCAAGACCCAAAGCGCGCGGGGGTGCCCTGCCATTGAGAGCGTCCAATCATACATCCGTTTTATCATGCTATGCCCTTGAAGTTAATTTGGCATTATGTGTCACAACTCGGGTATGAATAATAGCCGGAACTCGGCCGCATCGGTCGGCGAGTTTTGCCTGCTCATCCGCACTAAACCGCCAAATAACATTCACGGTCGAGATTTTGTGAAAGGAAATATCTTGGCTGCGTCTTATTCTCGTTTCTATAGAATATCCGGCTTTACCCTTCGAGAAAACCATTATACGAGAACTTATGAGATTCGGACCATATACGAAGTTTCATTTACCGGCTGCTTCTGGTTCGATCCTGCCTAATGTGCTTTGGGGTGTCTCTGGTCTCTTAGACTGACCCACCAAAGACAATAATGGGCCCAAGTGGCGGAATGGTAGACGCAGGGGATTCAAAATCCCCCGTCCTAACGGATGTGCCGGTTCGAGTCCGGCCTTGGGTACCAAATTAACCTTAACTACTAAATGCATCCATCTGATCTGTAGACATGTTTTGTTTTTCAGGTGATGTGGAGTAGACAATATGGTAGACAAAATTGCTCATTATTTGATGTGTAAAGGTGGTGTTTATTATTTCACCAGACATGTTCCGAATGATATTCAGAGGCATTATTCGAAGTCTCGCATTGTAATATGCTTGAAGACTCGGAGTAAGAATGCAGCATTGAAAGCCAGCAATGCATTGGCCAGTAAGCTTGATGATTTCTGGCTTCAAATGCGTATTGGGGAGATGGATGTGCCCGCATCAAGTCTATTGATTAGGGGAAAGCCTATAAAGGCATTCACATCATGTGGCCCTAAACTGTCTGATGCTTTGGAAAAATATTGTCGTTTGAAAGGAGTCGACCGTGCTGAGCTATTCTTCAAATCTGCATATCGCAACGTTGGTTATGTTATCGAGCATTTGGGTGACCGCCCAATAGATGCGTATTGCTCATCTGATGCAGCATCGTTTCGAGATTGGCTAGTTGTTAGGGGGCTATTACCTGCTTCCATAAAGCGAATATTTTCAACTGTCCGTGCTGTATTTACTTTAACAATCCAGGAGGATGGGCTTAATTGTGCTAATGCGTTTTCAAAAACTTTCATTCCCATAGAGGCGGGAGTTAAGCGGGTTTCAATATCACCTGATGACATAAAACGTGTGCAGAGGATCTGCTTGGAGGTGGCGGATGAAAGACGACTGCTTGTGGCTTTAATATCGGATACCGGCATGAGGCTTTCCGAGGCCCTTGGGCTTGTTTGGGGTGATATCAGGTTTGATCATGAATATCCTCATATTCAATTGATTCCACATTCTTGGAGGCGGTTAAAGACCTCTGGCAGTAAACGACTTATTCCCCTCGTAGGAGCGGCCTACCACGCAGTAAGAACTATGCATCAGCAACGTACTACCCAGTTTCTGTTCAATTCGTATGCAGATGAGTCTGGCTGCAAGGGCAACTCATGTAGTGCGGCTTTGAATAAGTGGTTGAAGCAACATGTTCCCAAAGCTGTGGTTCATTCATTTAGGCATAGTTTTAGGGATCGGTTGAGGAATGCAGGCGTCCAGTCAGAAATGATTGATCAGCTAGGCGGGTGGTCAAGTCAGAGTGTTGGGCAAGCCTATGGTGATGGTTTTGGTCTAGACGTGATATACTGCGAAAGTTTGACTGCGCTCACCCAATCTTAGCGCCTTTTTTTAAATTATGCTTTGCACAAAGCAATTGAATGTTTGATGCTGTCTTGGATGAGCCGCCCTTTGAAAATGGTATTATGTGGTCGAAATAGAGTAACCACAGGGATGGTTTGTACCGTTTTTGCTAGATCTCTGTACTATTATCCGTACCGCTTTTGTTGTTGCCTTTGGCTCCACACTACTGGCAGCGGAACTTCTGGCGTACTTCATGGGCTGTAGCATCGGGGCCAACGACAAGTATTAGGTTTGCTACTGATTTCAAATGGTACGACACCCCGTAAGAAGTTCTTGGGCATATTCTGATTAGATTAAAAGGCTGACGGCCTCATAGCTGCGCATAGCCCATCTTGCAGATGGATCGCTTACCCAAGTAGTGCTAAACGTATTTCTTTGTTTTCTATATTCTGGGACAGCGCGCTGGGCTAAACTGTGGGGATCTCAAAAGTAAAATCTTTGACTGGATTCATATGGGGCAAAGGGGCTGACCCGAAAAGTTCTGTTTAATTTTAAGGGTTCCCTTGCCTAAAATGTGTTGCAACGGGGGGCGGAGTATAGTTTGTATTATTAATAAATTAGACCAATCTGCTCTTTATAGGAAATGCATCGTGACCCAGAAAGTTTTAAGGTTTAAACTAGCTTCACTATTTACTTTGCTCATAACCACTTCGGCATCTATTTCGAACGCAGCGGGGTTAGATCCAACTCTAACCGACTCAGTCGTGGTCCGACGGCCTTCAAACATAAGTGAGAGCTGCATAACAGGATCGCAAAAAGGTATAGAGATCGACGCACGCTCCTGGCGTTACTCGGGAGAGGAAGGTGTTAAACATCAGAGGAATGGGTATCAGTTTTGGTTTGAAAATACATCTGCCGGCATCACCCATTGGTATGAGTATGATGACTGTAGAATAATTTCCATCTTCTTGGCTCATCCGATAGCAGATAATCCACCGGCCCCCTAAAAGGCGGTTATTCCTCCCGTCGTAGTTGACGACTCGTCATCTTCGTCAGAAGACGAAGCTGCGAATACTTGCGGTCCACTAACCTTCGATTGCTGATAAAGAATGGGTCGGGGGCAGCATCTGTTTATTTAGACCGTGGTCTTCGATCTAATCCACATAACGTCAAATTGCCAAAGTATAAACCATCCGCAAACTAAATCTTTACCTTGGATACACACCTGCAAAACGGGCCAACTCAATTTGTTCCAGCATAATAATACGGGTTCCTGTCTAACGTCAGCGCCTATGGGTCCAAATAGGGTAATTTGATAAGAGAGTGTTTTTGGCTCATCGTAACCACTGAGGAGTGGACATGAGACAGCCAATTGGAACACGTAAAAGCCCTGGCGAGAAGATCGTCAAAGACATCAAACGGGCAACGCGCAAGGTTCTATCGTGGCGATTATCGAACACGATGGATGCGAGCTTCTGCAAGGAAGCACTGGATGTGGCCATCACCAAATATGGCCCACCCGAAATCATGAATACGGACCAAGGTTCCCAGTTCACCGGATCGGCATGGATTACAACGCTGACCGAGGTAGGTGTGAAAATATCCATGGACGGGCGCGGGCGTTATTTGGACAACATCTTCATCGAACGCCTCTGGCGGTCCTTGAAGCAGGAGGCTATGTATTTGTTCGAGTTAACTGATGGTTTTGTGGCAGAACGCGTCATTCGCGAGTGGATCAAATTCTACAACATCGACCGCCCCCACACGGCTCTTGATAAACGAACGCCGGACGAGGCATACTTTGACAGCAAAGAGATGATGAAAGCGGCATGATAACCAAACCCGATACACCTTAACTTAGCCGTAAACCTGTTCGAAAAAGTAGGAGCACTTCAGCCCCTTAAGTTCCTTATCAGATGGTGGTAGCTCTTTAGAGATACCATCAGCTACAGTGACACTGAGAGGAACCAATAACTCTACCCCACTAAGCTGTTTACAATAGTCGTGTATCACTTGTCTGAACGTATTAGCTGCTACTGTAGCATCACTTACTTAAACCATCAGGCAATCATGTACTGGATAAGCAGGAATACTTAATTCAACTAGCTAAACAGAGTAAACACAAATGCGTAGTGTATGTTCTGTTCAGCTAATCTTATACGCAAGTTATTTTCATTGACGTCCAATTCGGAATTTAACAAACTCTTGGTGACCTAGCCTGAGATAAAGCTCAGAAGTTGTAACCAAATTTTACACCAACTGCAGTTACAGTGTTGCCAGCGTAATTAGCTGTCAGACCAGTGGAATGTGTTACATCTACATCGCCTAATTTTGTATAACTGATGCCACCAGATATAGTTATCGATCCAATTTTATGCTTCACTCCAGCAGACAAAGTTTGCGAGCCGTTGGACATCGTAAATGGGCTTGTTGATGCGCCACCTGGATTAGTCCCCTTTTCCCATGCATAGGTTAGGCTTGCTGAGGTTGCTTTATTCAGCCTACGGCCAAGGCCCAAACTGTAGCTGGTGGTATTAGAAAAGTCACTGGCTTGATTCAGTGGAGGAGCCAAAGATACGTTGAGTCCGATATCGCTGCCAGTCCAGTTAACCTTGTGAGCGGACGCCATTAGAAGCGTGTTCTCCGCAATACCCGTTTGAAAATTTATGCTTGTTGCTTCTGGAATTACAAGTGTACCTGTGACCGGTAGAGTACTGCCCGAATAGATTACATTACCGGTTAGCCCAATTGTAATCTTTTCTGATCTTAAGACTTCAAATTTCAAAGCAATATCGGGGCGCTCATACGCAAGGCCGTAAACCATACCAGATTTATCGATTGCGCCGATGCTATAATCAGCAGGAGCCACTGTATTAAGAGTTGAGGCTTTGAGTTTAGCTCGGCGAACACCACCAATGATCGAGTACTTATCGTTGAATGAATACCGAGCCATAAGCGCTTGGGTATTAAGTTTTACATCAGCGCTTGGAACAACACTAACGCCTGTGGCATTCTGACCATCTATTTGGATAGCCCCTGATCCAAAAGAAGTTAGGCCAATATCAAAATTTCCAATTTGGAATTTTCCTGACACACTCATGCGATTTTGATTTTTGGCCATACCATGTTTGGCAAAGGTCGTGCTAGTGGCGTTGACTGAGTAATCCAAGCTGCCATACTTAGCCTCTAAGTAGCTTCCATCCTGGTAAAGAAACTCTGTATCTAGTCTACCAGTTTCCCAGCCACCTGCATATGCGACGGTTGTAGAGAGAGCTAATGTTCCGAGTGTGGTGTAATATTTCAGCATAGTTGCAGAATCTCCCGATCGATTTTTATATTTTCCTTAGAGTAAGCATATTATGCTTTGATATAAAATCATCCTTTTTTTAATAATTACACTTTAAATAGACCCTCGATCCAAAAATGGCTTCTTGGAAGGAACATTATCCCTCCTAAGCCACTCGGACCACTATAAATTTAATGTAACAGTGACGCAGCCCTATCGTAAACCCAAGCCCATAGCTGTTTCCCTGACGGCTACGATCATCAGCAGGGCAGCAAATCCCAAACAGCAACAAAGGTACGTCACATTGGACGATACCAAGTTTACAGCAAGGTATGCTGACTAAAAGCACTAGGGGAGTGCGCTTGTGCTTGCTTCTCAGTTTTGCTCAGCCCTGTGCTGATTGCATAATGGGAATACCAAATTGTCTGATGCAGTAATTCTTGGACTTGGTAGAGGCAGCGGTGAAATCAAGGAGATCAAAATGCTTAAGAAAACCTACAGAGCGATGGTATTGGCACAAGCGTCTACCGCAGCAAACCGTACAGCAGCTTACCTTACAGATCACCAGTTGCAGGACTGGGGATATACTCGTGGTTCCTTCGCAGCAGTCATGGTGGCAAAATTTAAAGCTGATTTTGACACAGCAGATCAAGCAAACGCTGCCTACCAACCAGTAACCTTTAGTGAGTTTCCAGCTTAAGTAGCTATGGGTTCGACCCAAGGGCAGCATACAGAAAAACCCTGCCGTATTTCAGGCAGGGCTAGTTTGCTTTTGGGGAAAAATATTAAACGTCATATTTATATTAACGACCAAATTTAAAATTGTTTAATACAGTATCTACTTAGGCCAATACATACCACCTCTCCCACTAGTGGAAATTAAACCCACAGAGAGACACTAAGGGCTAAGCCCCTGATAATGTTCCGTAAGCTCGTAGGTAACATCACAGGCTCCATCTCCATGTCAGAACAACAATGATCGCATTGGGGTTATTAACTATTTTTATTCAATGGGGTGGGTGGCTACTGTGGTGGTAAGTTACCTAAAATGATCAAACCAAGAGAGACGCTATGGAAGACGACCTGCCTAAGATAGACCGATGGCACTCTGAACCCTTGGATGTCCACACATGGTCAGATCATCCTGAGATAAAGGCGCTGTGTAATGACCTTTACGATGCTGCTGGCCTCACCTCTTTAGAATCGAAGGGCAATCGCAAGCCCAAACGAACAGTCAAGTAGAGCCTGAGAGTTCTTATCCTCGATCTCTATGTAAAATGGTTGAAAGATCCTGCTCTCAGCATTGGGTTCTGCAAGGGCAATAAGGATTACAAGGTTGGTAGTCGTTATAATGGCCTATTTACCCCTCGCAAGATTGTAGAAGTAGAAGCCCTACTTCTTGAAGCTGGATATGTTGAAGAACTCCCTCATTTCAAACCCAAGAGTGGGCAAGGTCGTAGCTATACCACTCGCATTAGACACTCCCAAAGCCTAAGAGATTTATTCAACAAGCTAACTATAGATCTGCGTGACATTGACACCCATGCGAATGCATAGTGCACAATTCTTCACGACAAATATTTAGGCGACAACGAAACCAACAAGAAGGTCGAGTATAAGGATGATGACCTAGAAGATGATGCGCTCGGCTTGATCAATACGCTGAAAGATCAAGTAAAGGCATATAACAAGCTACTCAAGCGTTCCTTCATAGGCATACCAAGCTACGAAGCATCAATATTTAGCAGAATAATAACTAAAGGCCCCTATGCTGGCCGTAAGCAAGTCATTTTGTTGGGGCCCGACAACAAGTTCGTGACCCGTGTGTTTAATGGTGGACTAGCAGGTAATTGGGAGCGTGGGGGTCGTTTCTACCGAGGTTGGTGGCAGCAGACCGACAAAGAGGACCGTTGTAAGATTTACATCAACGATAAGCCCACGCTGGAAGTAGACTTTAAAGCGTTCCACCCAAACCTGCTATCTAATGAGTTAGGCGTTAAGCTGCCAAATGATCCATATGATCTTGGGGAACTTCTACTTCCTGACGTGTTGACTTCAATGGAAGCCCAAAGGGAATACGTAAAGTTATTAGTCCTGATGGCGATCAATGCTGATAACGACAAGAAAGTATACCAAGCCTTCCGCAATAATGACCGTAAAGACAAATTAGAGCAGAGCCTAACGGACAGACAGCTAGCTGTTCTACTCAATAAGTTTATAGAGAAGCATCCCCAATTTGATGGTGTCCCCAATACAGGCCAAGCCCTTAGGTTGATGAATATCGACAGCAAGATAGCCAACTTGATTATTGATCACTTCACGCAGCAAGGTATCCCCATACTGTGCATCCATGATAGCTTTATTATCCAGCACGACAAAGAACCCAAGCTTAGGCGCATCCTAGATCAAGCCACCCACCAGATAACGTCATCAAGGATCAGTCACGATATTAAGAATGATCAGAATAGCCATAATGTAACCGTATCGGGTAATATTAAGAACTATCAGCAACCAGTATCTGTAGAGTTCCATACACCCATAAGAATTAAACCGACTAAGCAGTACGAACTCAGAAAGGATAAGTTCCATAAGTGGCTAGAAATACAACCAGCACTCAATGACGACCAATCTAGTTAATACCCTACAACATAAATAATTATTGTGATTGGCTACAAGCCAGTTGCGGCGCCGCAAATCGTCCCGATAGGTAGTTTATAACTCTCGCTTATCTCTAAAGTAAGGATAAGGGTTAACCGAATACCACCCCTCTCCCATTACTAGGACAAATAGAGATTAGGTATGTTGGGTGGCAATATTAAGGCATGGAAGGAGCAACTCGGGTAGATGTTCGAGGTGGTAAACAATGAGGCTACAAAATGATTAAACTTGTAAAAAATACAAGAAACTCTTAATAATTATTTGTTTGATTGTAATGGCTGCGTTAGGCGGTTTAGTCGCAATAATGATGCCCAAGTATCTGGAAGCTAAGCAAATTGAACGTGACGATATTAGCAAATGTAAATCATACCGTGCCTTGGAGAATATTGCCGCAGCTATGTATAGAAACGACCCAGACGGAAGTGAATGGCTGTCTAAAGCAAAAGAGGCGGAGATTAGTTGTAATCAACATAAATGCTCTCGGATAATTGTGAAATGACGGATAATAACGAAGTTTAGAACCTGAGTAAGTTATTAGGACAAGTAGAGATTAGGGAATATAGAATGGCGGAAGCTACAAACGACCTAAAATATATTCCATTTGAGTCCTTTAAGATTGGACAGAAACAAAACTTTGGTGCATATGAAGTCACCGAAAAAGAAATTATAGAGTTTGCAAGCAAGTACGATGCTCAGTTTTTTCATCTAGACCATGAGGCCGCCAAAGAATCTCTGTTCGGTGGACTATGTGCAAGTGGGTGGCATACGTGTGCCATGACGATGTCAATGATGGTCGAAAATATGGATTTACATGGCAGGTCTCTTGGTTCACCCGGAATAGATAGTCTTAGGTGGCTTCGTCCAGTCTACCCCGGAGATGTGCTGTCAGTGCAGATGGAGGTTCTGGACACGGTTCCTTCAAAGAGCCGTCCAAACATAGGCGTAGTGACTAACAAGGTCTCGGTAAGCAACGACAAAGGTGTTATAGTCATGGAGTTTATAAGCAAAGGTATATTTAAGCGACGCGCCGCTGGATTGAAGCTGGAAAGCTAATATGAAACTAGAGTTCCATCATATCAACTTCGTTTCTGAGGACGTCGATCGTCTGCACCAATTCTACACAGACACCCTTGGGCTTACAGACATTCCAATCACTGCTTTTCCAAGACCAAAGGAGACACAAGGCACCGGCTATAGCGGCAAGATTAGGTTTGCAACAGATGGGCAGATGCAAATGCACTTGGCAGAGAAGAACCTAGAAGTTGGCTTTAAGCATGGTGAAGCTATTAACCCAGTCGAGCGAGGGCATATTGCGTTTAGGACTGACGACATAGAAGCCTTGAAGCAAATGCTGGATAGTAAGAACATTCCTTACTCGGACTACGGAACTGCATTTGCAAAAGAGTGGCATCAGGTGTTCTTTCACGATCCAGAAGGAAACATCATAGAGGTACACCAACAAGTTTTTTAATCTTCTATGGCTTTGCTAAACAGTAACTTTACTGGAGCTACGACTATGAGTTCACCACTTAAACAAATAGTAACTGAATATTTTATCTTTGATGATACATAAGACCTTGAATTAATATTGCAACTAATGACGCCAGATTGCGTGTTAACCGTTGAAACACACGGAGTGAAACTGAGCAGGCGTGAAAAAATAAGTGTTATGTTTAGGAGGCTATGGGATAATCACCAGTGGGTTAAACATGAACAGTTTAACTGGGTTGAGGGAGCGTCAGATGATAACATAGCAGTACGCTTTAGGGTTACTAACAAACTCAACAACGGCGAGATAGTTAATAAATCAAACTATAATTTATTTACCATCAGGGAGGGCTTATTCTCTGAGATACGTGTTTACATGGCTGGGGAAAACACACTTTACACGCATGATTAGCCTCAAAGGCTTGGCTTAGCGCAGACAGTCACAGGCTTCAATGGTGGTATCAACGAAGAAGTATCGGCTGGTCAGACAATCTTCCATGCACACATAGATTTGATCCCACGTAGGGAGGGTGATGTTGTTGACCCCAGAAGTGGCGTTAGGGGAGTTATCCCGAGTAAGCAAGGGTATTAGGCTGTAGCATCTAAGCCAAACCAACACATGATTTTGCAGTTTCATCCCATGTTGTCCCCGGCAAACAAAACGCACTCGGGTCAGTACCTCTGTCAGGACATGAGGGTGCTTCTTGAGCCATCCCAACAGTAGCAATGAATATTAGCGAGATGGTTGTGATTAGTTTGATCATACTCAAATTATTCATGTTTTGTATCAAACTGTAAAGCATTTGTGGTACCAACATTATCATAACCATCCACCATTATGTCGTTGACGCAATAGAGTGCGACAGGGGGGAGAATTTCAAGCAAGCATTATACTATAGTATCTGTACGCTAAGCTTAGTTTTGAAAACTAAACTCGCTGCTTCTCAAACATAATAGTAACCTCGCCTAGAGGCACTCCAAGCTTTGACATATATGCTTTGTTCAACATACGTTCATCAGACAACAGCCACATATAATCGTCAAATGTCACACGGATTTCACCATCTGGTATGGGCAAGTCGATAGTGTAGTTCCAATAGAACATATCTCCAGACTCTTCCCCACGAGCAGTCCCGACAACACCGTCAGCAGCACCGAGCCATTCATTACTTCCTACCTTATTGAGCGCCCAAATACGCTGCTCAGTGGTTCCGTCAGTATACGAGAAATCTTCAACCAGCGTCAGTGTTTTGCCAGTCATTTCAGCATTAATATCAACTGTAAAGCGTCTGCTTACATTGCCAAGAACGTCTTGGAACTGTCCATAAGCAGTGATCTCTCCATCAAAGAACTCTTCCAAATTCAGTTCTTTGTCAGATAGCTTTGGGTCGTTCAGGGACGGAGAGATGCTGCAACCAACCAATGACAAAACCGTAAATAGATATGCTATTAGTTTCATCGTAAACCATCTGATCCTTATAAAACTCTGTGATATGTAACTAGGTCACAAAGACTTTAGGACAAGTGGGAGCATTAAAGCCTGAACCCAATCATTGAATAAACGCATCAAACTCATATCTATTTACAAATCTACTGAAACAAAGGTTCTGTTATGATTAAGATTGCAATGCTTATGGCTGCAATGACTACCCTGTTCGGTTTCGCGGGTACAATGCTTGCTGGCTTTGAAGGTCTTCTAATAGCTATCCTCTTGGCCATAATAATGAATTTGTTCGCTTGGTGCAATTCGGACAAGATGGTTCTTAGGATGTATGGCGCTAAAGAGGTTGCACGTGGTCATCCTCTATATGAGATGGTAGCTAATCTGTCGCTAAATGCGCAGCTACCAATGCCAAAGGTCTATGAGATAAAAAGTGACCAACCCAATGCTTTTGCAACAGGCCGTAACCCTGAAAATGCGGCGGTAGCAGCGACCACAGGGCTTTTGAAGAGACTGGGCCAGAATGAAATTGCAGCAGTAATGGCGCATGAGCTAGCTCATATCAAAAATAGAGATACCACTATCATGGTTGTTGCAGCTACTTTTGCCGGGGCCATCTCTATGCTCGCCAACTTTGCTATGTTTTTTGGTGGTCGCCGAAATAATAATATGGGGTTCATTGGTCTAATAACGATGATGATATTAGCACCACTTGCCGCCTCACTTATACAAATGGCCATAAGTCGTAGTCGAGAATACATAGCGGATAGACTTGGTGCAGAGATTTGTGGCAATCCATTGTGGTTAGCCTCAGCCCTTACCTCAATTCAGGGTTTTGCTACTAAAATTGACAACCACAATTCTGAAAGAAACCCGTCCACTGCACATATGTTTATCATTAACCCTCTCCACGCTCATGCGCATGACAAGCTATTCTCAACCCATCCAAGTACAGTAAGCCGAGTTGCCGCTTTAGAAGCCATGGTTGGCAAAGTGAAACCAATCCAATCTACCCGCCAGTCCTCTATCCCAAAGACCGGCGGTAAAAGTCGCTTAAATAAACCTAGGGGTTAATGCTCAAATTATCATTGATCCTAGATGTGGTGTCAGAGGTGTTATCCCGAGTAAGCAAGGGTATTAGGTTTGGGGCGCTGGGCTTGAGTGGGGCAGGGGCTATTTACCCCAACGCTCTAGTTTTTCTGCCTTAATGATCTCTTGATGTAGGTACACTAATGGATTGCCGTCACCGTAGCCCTCAGCGACAGTTCTCTTGCCGTTGCCTAATATAGCGTACTGAAGCTCAACAGGCGTCCTCAAGGCTCTCAGCTTATCCTTCATTGAGTGTCTGGTTGAGTACGGCACACAGGTCTTATCTGTCCTCAGTCCCATCTTATCGTTTACTATCTTCCGGAGCGTTGCAGAGATTGCATCCATTCCTCCGTCTCTACCATACTTTGGGAATAAAGGAGCGTCTGGATTGACGGTATCAATGCTGGAAACATAAACTCTGAGGCTGTCCAGAAGGTCTCCAACAACTGGCACATCTCTCACTGAGTTCTTATTTTTCAATGTCCTAATTCTGTTGTAGCGGAACTGAATGTACGGAACATTGGTATCGAATTTAAGATCTCTGATCAGGAGGCCAGCAGGTTCCATTGTACGACAGCTAATCTGAACCATCAGTTGACCAATAAGAGAAGCCTGAGGGTTTATGTTGAGCAGGTGTCCCTTGTAGGTGGCGATCTCATCAGGGGTCATTGGCTTACGCTTATTGCCTCTGTCCTCTGAGGTTAGATCATCTCTATTCTTCCTCACAGTACCCGTCAGGCCAGCCCAAGGGTTAGTCATGCTGAGTTCGTATTCTTTGATAGCGGAGTTAAAGATTGCGATTAGGGTATTCATTCCTCTGGAGAGAGTATCATCCGCCTATGTTGGATTAGCTACCATGAGCGCATCCTTATGTCGTCTAGCCTTTTATCGGTTAATCTCAGTGATTGGGGTATCTAGTGGCCCTAAGGCTCTAATTGCTCTGTAAGCCTTTCCTTCATGCTTCTTCTGATTGTGGGGAGTTTACTTCTTCTCTTCAGCATTGATTTTGAGATAGGTCTCAGTAGCTTCTTGCAGGGTAGGGATCATAGACAGCTCTTCTTCCCCAGTGAGTAAATTATATGCTTGGTACCAAGGGTTGCTCTCACCAGTTTCATATTCAGCATCCCAACCACCACGATCATTGGGTGTATGATTCACCTCAGTAACGCCCGATATAATATCTTGCCAAATGTCTTTCCACGCATCTTGCGTCTTAAAGAGCCTCAGAGCTTCCTCTTTGGTCTTTGGTCTTTGGTCTTTGGTCTTTGGTCTTGGGTATCTGTTGTGGGTGTATGCCTTCTTTAACGAGTATCTCTCTAGCGGCTTCCATCACTTGTCTATTCGGGAGTTTTCTACCAGACAGTTGCTGTCTTAATTGAACAGCCTTCTCATCAAACTGTGTGTTCACGACAGCAACACGTCTCAGGGCTTCAGCATGACTTTTAGTCTTCAGAGACACCTTCTCCTCAAGTTTATCCCAGAGGTCTCTAAGCTCCTGTGGTATCCTGCGCTGTATCTATAGATGCCACGCCTCTTTGATTTGCTGATGTAGCCCGCAATCGACATTCGTGTACCACTTTTAGATGATATATTCATGTAATACGAATATTTATTAGATTTTATTATCTAATATCGAGTCCGGCCTTGGGTGCCAAATTCAAGCAGACCAAAGCGGCCTTACGGTAATTAACCTACTGATAAAATTTTCATAAGTAGCTTTTTCCAAGTATTGGGCTGGAGATAGTGTTGACCAAATTACTGACCAAAAGAGTTCCCTACACGTTTAATCTGTCTGGGTGTTACTACTTCTCAAGGCCCAGTACCTAAGAAACAGTTGAATATAAGTAATATAATGTAATTTTACATTTATTTTCAGCATTTTATTGTATAACTGTACATGTCGGTAAGCAGTATATCTGCAATTAATTACTACTACATATTTCACGCCTTTACTCAACAATAAGACCCTAAATAGAGGAGCTTTATTATGAGCGCTCCCTTTAATCACGATGTCCAAGAAGACCTTAGTGCTAAAGCTAATTGCCCTTTTTCAGACGATTGCGTGCTGAATGGGCCTAAACTCTGTCTCGCTATTGGCCGCGTAGGATCCAGCCGGCTGCTTTTTCGGCGATCATCAGGGTGGGGGAGTTGGTGTTGCCGCTGGTGATTTTGGGCATGATGCTAGCGTCGACAACTCTCAGACCTACCAAACCTTTAACCCTTAAATGTGGATCAAGCACGGCTGTTGCGTCATTGTTCTGGCCCATTTTGACGGTTCCGACCGGATGGAAGATGGTGTTGGCTATATCTCCGGCCAGTTTTGCCAGCTCCGCATCGCTTTGGTGCTGGATGCCGGGTTTGAACTCCTCGGGTTGATAGCTCTGCATTGCAGGTTGTCCCATGATCTGCCGTACCTGCCGCAGGCTGTCGGCGGCGACTTTGCGGTCATCCTCGGTGGTTAGGTAGTTTGGTGATATTTTGGGCGCGTCGCGGAAATTAGCAGACCCGATGCGCACGTGGCCGCGGCTGCTAGGGTTGAGGTTGCACACGCTTATGGTGACAGCGGGGAAGTCATGCAGGTCTTCGCCAAAAGCTTCAAGGCTCAGGGGTTGGACGTGATATTCTAAATTGGCATGTGGCCGGCTGGGATCGGAGCGGGTGAAGGCCCCCAACTGGCTCGGCGACATGCTCATAGGGCCGGAGCGTTTAAACAGGTATTCTGCACCAATCTTTGCCTTGCCAAATATGCTGTTTGCGAGGGTGTTAAGGGTGCGTGTGCCCTTCACTTTGAAAACCGCGCGAATTTGCAGATGATCTTGCAGATTTTCACCCACGGGTGCATCCACCACAACCTTGATTCCATGGGATTTGAGCAATGCCGCGGGGCCAATTCCTGACAGTTGTAAAATTTGCGGTGAATTGACTGCACCGGCTGAGAGAATGACTTCGCGTCCGGCCAAGACCACTTTGGACTGGCCTTGATGCT
>Ga0209502_10002522_pt1 | contig 15286 bp, 6 predicted proteins | sample ArcticOcean_MG_C_10_FD_187442 | JGI IMG/M metagenome (GOLD analysis project Ga0209502, IMG submission 187442) | Marine microbial communities from western Arctic Ocean - ArcticOcean_MG_CB11_90 (SPAdes) (version 2) | ecosystem: Environmental > Aquatic > Marine > Oceanic | place: Arctic Ocean...
GTATTTAAAACAGTTTGAGTAGACGTAGTTTGCCAGGATTGCCAACCACCTGTAATTGGCAAATCTATTATTGATAGACTCTGAGTTCCTTGATTATTGATGAGTTCTAATTCGATTTTCCCTGCATTTGATTGCGCTGCTGTTCTAGTATTTAAATTATAATTACCACTGTCAGAAATATAAATTAAATACTCTGCATAATCTCCTGCATCTGTGTATCCTATATTTTGTCCTGCTCCTGTATCAGATGTATTTTCTGTTTCTAAGCCCGATTGATTATTAAAATCTTCTGCTTGAATTTTTCCAGGAATCAATAATCTAGTTCTTAGATTATTATCCACTACTAAACTAGCAAATGTGCTTAATAAGGAGTTATATATTGATGTAATAATAGTACCATTGTAACTTACTTTTATTTCATCTTGATAAAACAAATAATCTGCTAACTTTATTGTAACAAACCTAGTAGTTGAAGCATCTATTTCTACTGATTCTATCGCTCTAGAATTATTATTTACCATTATTTCAAACAAACTATTGGTTATGTCTGTCTGGTTTATTGGATGATTTAAAACTATTTTTATTGATTTTTCATCACCATTCGTACTTGCACTTAATACCTCAAAATCCGGAATTGCATCTGTGGATTTTAAAAACTCAATACTGCTCATATTAAATTCTGAATTTCCGTCAACTTGAACTTTTAAAATCTGGTTTCCAGCTTCTAAATATGCATTTTCTATATAATGATTTACAAAATTGCTCCAACCTCCACTATTCCCTAAATTTATATTTCCTACGATATCAACATCATTTACAAAGAGTTTTACTTTTGCTCCAGATTGCGTTGTAGCATATCTAAAATTAATATTATAGAAACCCGTTTCTGCAACTTCTACCGTATATTTTAACCATTCTTTATCTTTAGTATACCCTATTTGATATCCATTACTGTTTACATTATCTGTATTTTTTTGAATGTCTACTCCATCATTTCTATAAGTCCATCCAGAATTCCATGGTTGATAATCTTCTCCTGAAGACAGCGTGTAATTTGCATAATCTACATCATAGTAAGCAATGCCATTAGTTCCTAAATCATAATCTGATAAATAAACAACGCCTGGTATTTGGTGATCTGCATATGGAATATGAGTTTCATCTTGAGGCTGTCTTAAAACAGCATCCACAACATCTTTATAATACACATTATTATCTAACAATAAGTCTGTAGTTAGCTGACTCAAACCTTGCACGGCATCGGCCACTGAAGGCTTTGCCCCCTCTCCTTTCCAATATTTAATAATTGCTTCATAATTGGAGTTAGAATTAATGGAATAAGGGCAAGTAATAGTTTCAATTCTCTTCCAAGGCCACCAAGCCCAGCCAATATTATTATCTTCAAACAAATTTATAGCCTCTGTAAACCAAGCATTAGAGTTCTCTCCAGACTCTCCAAGCCAAAGCGGCACATTATGTTGTTCTCTGATATCTAATACCCATTGCATAGAAGCAGTGTCATTATAGGTCCAATATTTATGTGGACTGTAGACCATGTTTGAATCCCATGGAGGCGTTAAACCAGAAAAATCATTCGCAAATCCATTTCCTTCAATAAAAAGAATATGATTAGAATCTACTGCTCTAATTTCATTGGTAATTCTAACATACAAATCCCGAAGTACATTTGTCCCCAAGGGCCAATTAACTTCATTAAGCAGATCATAGCCTCCAATCCATTCTTTATCTTTATATCTTTCTGCCAATTTTCCCCACAAAGCAACTGTTTTACTTTTATTTAGTTCGCTTTCCCATAAAGAAGGTTTTGAAACGTCATAATCTGAAATTGCCACATCTTTTCCTTGACCACCCGGTGCAGCATGCAAATCTAAAATCAAATAAATTTCATTGGTTTCGCACCAATTTAAGAGCTCATCCACCATTTCAAAACCAGTAGTCAACCATGTATTTTCGCCAGCAACGGACTCCGCTTCAATAGGTAACGTAAATAAATTATAATGCATTGGAAGTCTAATGCTGTTATAACCCAATTTTGCTATTGTATCAACATCTTGTTTGGTTACAAAGTTTTTGCGCCAATTGGTATAAAATTCAGCTGTCTCGTCTGCTCCGATTAAGTTTGTTAGTTTTTCGATAAACTCGTATTGTGCGTCCGCTGCTCCAGAAGAATTCATCATATAACCTTCTTGCAACATCCATCCACCTAAACCAACACCTTTTAGCAACACCTCCTCTGAGCTTGAGTTAATTATCTTCTTTCCTAAAGTTCTTAAACCTTGAGCATTAAAAGGAACTGCGTAACAAAACGCAACCAATATTATATATTTTTTCATAAAATTATTCAATTCTTATTTATAGATTGTCTAAACCAAATAGGGTAATTTCAGAACCTACCGTTATTTGAGTACTTCCATAGTTAGAGGTTATTTGAAATTTAAGGTATCTAAAAGCATCAGAAGTGTTATCTAAACTAAACTCATGCCCATCTATAGCCGCTTGAAAAGCAGTAGCTGGTATATTACCGGCGCCATCTCTAGGGTCACCAATATCAAATTCTCCTAATAAATTCCAAGTTTGATTATCTGTACTGGAATACAAATTAAAAGATTTTAGATTTTCTTCTTGATAATGATACGTTACGCCACCACCATTATACCAATATGCTCTTTGCCAAACTATAAAACGTTGTATTTTTATATTTTTATTAAAGTCGATTACAATATCTAATGGAAAATTTAAACTTCCCCCATTATTATCTCTCGTGGCAATAAAATAACTATTATCAGCATCTGTTTCAACCGTGTCAACTACATCATCCCAAAAATTCACTGTTTTTCCTTCATAAGCATTCCCATTAATTGATTGTCCACTCACTAAGGTCCATGTAGATTTATCTATTTTTTCTTCAAATAATGGCGTATACCTGCCTTTATCTTCTAATTCTGTAATGTTACCATCAAAATCTTCTACTTTTATAGAAATAGTGACTTCTTTAGGTTCTAAACCCCGAATAAATTGAAGTTCTTGTGCATTATTTGATGATAATATTCTAATTATTTCGTTTGCCCCATCCAATATGTGAACATAAACAAAAACTGTTTTTGCAGCGATATTATCCCAGGTAATTTTAACGCCACCTAAATCTGGTGTAATTTGTATACTTTCTTGCACTAAAAATATAAATGATTTTAAAGGAGTAAACTCTATCTCTACAGATTCAGAAATATTTTCACTTTCATCTAACACATATAATTTCACTTTTACTGCGGATGTTTGATTGAGACCATTTACTTCTAGAGTGCTTGTATGCTTGCTAGAAACCCTAAACACCTCTTCTCCTTGTGAGTTTGTATAAACTGCTTTCACGTACAAAATATCGTCATCTGTAGGTAAAACATAATTAATAATACCTCCACCATTTGTAGGTATTACTTCTATATTCGTAACAATCCCTGGGGGATTCGTATCCAAGTTTTCATCCGAAGTGCAAGAAATAATTGTTACGAGCATAAAGATTGAAAAAAGCAGTGCTTTATTTATTTGTTTTTTCATAATACTATTTTTTACCAACCTGGATTTTGAATTAAATTTGGATTTCTTGATAACTCTGTAAAACTTATAGGTTGCAAATAATCTCTCGGACTGTTAAAAGATCTTTGGCTAACATCCATTATTTGATAGTAATTAGTTTCCGAATCTTCATCTACAGACCAGCCTTGAATAGGTGTCGTAAAGTATTTTTCTGCTAACTTCCATCTTCTAACATCATAATATCGATGTCCTTCAAAAGCCAATTCTATCATTCGCTCTTGTTGAATAATCTCTCTTAAACCTTCTTTACTAGTATGTTTATTTAGAGTTGCTGCAAAAGTTGCATTGCTCCAAGCATCTTGAACTGATGGCACTCCAGCACGTTCCCTAATCTTATTCAATGCGTCATATACTTCCTGAGAAGGCCCACTAAACTCGTTTAACGCTTCTGCATAGTTTAAGTACAACTCACTTAAGCGCACCATTGGCCAAGGATAGGTTATTGCTTTATTATAAGTATCTCCTTCAGAGTCTTGATGTACTAACTTTTTAAGCGCATAACCTGTTACCAAATAATCTCCAGTATTTGCAACTCTACCATGGGTTTCTCCTTTTCTCATTTTTAAATTCCAAATTGATCCCCAAGTTCTATTAATACCTCTATCGAAACCCAGAGCTGAATAAAAACGAGCCTCTCTATTTAAATTTAGTTTTGCAGTTCTGTTTGCAAATTGCGCATAAAATCGTTGATTAAAAGCAATAGTTGTTGTGCTATATCTATCGGCATACTCAAAAGATAAGTCTTCACTGATAGGCAACCCATTTTTTGTATAATAGGTTTCCGCCATTCTAAGACTTGGAGCTAGCCATTGCCATGAAGCTTCAACGGATGAAGAACTTGGGTCTTTCATCATAGCAGAAGATTGAATTTGCCAATATTGTCCGTTTGTAACCGGACTAGAATTTCCCCATAACAATTCTGAATTCCAAGGATCTGTAATTGCAAAACGATTATTATACTGATCTCTCACCAATTTAAATTGAAAATTACTAGTATCAAAAAGAGGTGCTGTATCTGTAAAATAATACATTGTTGCCCCTTGTGAAATTGCTGCATCTAAAGCATCTTTGGAAGCTTGAGCGGCTTCTTCCCACTTCAAACTTTCATAGTTTTGATTGAAAAAATGCTCACCTTCTACATTTACAAAATTCGAATACAGCGAAGTATTTCCGTTAAATAACGGACTTGCACCATATAAAAGCACCTTTGATTTTATCGCTTTAGCGATTACTTTATCTATTCTGCCAACATCATTATTTCCAAGTACTTTTTCTGGTAAATCTATAATAGCAGCGTCAATCGTTTCTAAAATATAACTAAAACACGCGTCCACTGTTTTGCGATCTAACCTCACTTCAGTATCAGAAGCAGAGATAGATAAATTTGTATCTACAATAGGTATAGGACCATAGTTGCTTACCAATAAAAAGTGAAAATATGCTTTTAAAAATTTCACCTCAGCTTTCCATTGATTTTTTTCCTCTTGTGTCATATCAACTACCAAGTCTATATTTTCAGTCAAAGTATTACAGCTACGTATGCCCTCCCATAAAGAGCCTTGTCCTCTGCCTACCGCAGAAAACCCTGACCAATAACCCATCAAAGGCGAAGAGACACTCTGTTGCCCTTTCATTAATTTAATGGAATTTGGTTCTTTAGGGATGGGTACTGCCAATTCATCACTTAACAATACGTAACTCGCATAGGTACCATCATTTTGAGGCAAATAACTATAACAATTTGCCAATGCATTGTATGCAGTCTCTTTTCTATTAAAAAGTAAACTTAACTCTTGTGTTCCATCTGGCACAATATCTAAATAATCCTCGCAACTTATAAATAGTGATACACTACATAAAATAATTGCTAAATATTTGTTTCTTAAATTCATTTTTTATTTTTTAAAAATTTACTTGAGCGCCAATATTAATAACTCTTTGCGGTGGATACCCAAGTCCATTGCCAGCCATTTCTGGATCCCATAATTTAAACTTAGCAAAATTTAATAGATTCAAACCTGTAAGGTATAACCTTGTTTTTGCAGTTTCAAAAACTCTTCCTGTCTTCTCTGGTATTGTATAGCCAAATTCAACACTTTTTAGCCTTAAAAAGTCGCCATCTCTAAGCCACCAAGTAGATGGTTTCTGATTGTTCTCAATTTCATAGGTAGATAATCGAGGCCAAAAGGCATTTGGGTTTGGATTGTTTTCTGACCAGTGGTTGTCTGCTATAATACTTAAAGCATTTCTTTCATTTACAAATGGGGCAATATCATTTGGATTTATAAAAAATGAGGACCTTGCAGAACCTTGCATAAATACAGAAAGATCGAAATTCTTATACACTGCAGAAACACCAAAACCATAAACAATTTCTGGCACAGTTGGTTTCCCAATCGGTGCTTGATCTAGCTCATTTACAAATCCATCTTGATTGATATCTGTATACTTTATATCTCCCGGCAAGTAAGAATTTGTAGTTGAAAATCCATTAAATTGTTCTGGAGAATTATCAATATCTTCTTGATCTACAAATAGGCGCTCGGCGATATACCCCCATTGTTGATTTACGGGGTACCCCAACCTACTTAGATTTTTATTTTGAAATTCTGGCTCACCATTTACTTCTATTTTATTTGTTGAATACGTAAAGTTACCTCTTGCCGTAATATAAAAATCGCCACTAAAAGCATGGTTATAATCCATAGACAAGTCGATACCCTGTGTTTTCACTTCACCTATATTACTGCTAATAGAAGTGGTTAAACCCGAAGTTTCTGGAATGTATTGGCGCTCCATATAGATATTTCTACGTTGCTCTGTGAAATAGTCTGCAATGATATTTACTTTATTAAAAAGTCCGAGTTCTAAACCTATATTTGTTTTGGTTGCAACCTCCCAAGTAACGTTTTCATTGGCATATCTATTAATAATATAACCATTATAATAATTGTTATAGTTGGTTCCAAAAGTATAGCCCGTTCCACCATTATTCAGGTTTACATCTGATAAATAAAAGAAACGATCACTAGCACTTGAAATACCGTCATTACCAACCAAACCAAAGGTGTATTTTAATTTTAATAAATTAATCGATGGAATGTTTTCTTCAAAATAAGCTTCGTTAGAAATTATCCAACCAAAGCCTACAGATGGAAAAAAACCAAATCTATTTTTTTTTGCAAACTTTTCTGACCCATTGTAACCAAAGTTAAATTCACCAAAATATCTACTTCCATAATTATAAGAAGCCCTTCCGGAAACTCCCATATTCCTTGAAGGTAATGTAGAAAAGGCTGTATTACCACCACCAATAGTATTTAAAGCTTCTTGGAAATAACTTACTAATAAACCACCAAATTCGTGTTTGTCTTTTAATGTTTTATTATATTCTAATACTGCTTCATAATAAAAATTACTATTTCCATTATTCCCTATAGTTGGGTCGTTTAAAAACTCAGTACCTTCCTGAATTTGATATAAAGAATTTACAACTCCCTGTGGTGTTTGTGTTTCATTAGATCCGTAATAAAAAGGCGTAAAGCTTCGCTCATTCTGGTTTTCTGTATACGTTCTTACAGATGCCATAGCTCTTAATTTTAAACCATCAGTAATAAAACTTAAATCTTGGTTGATCTGAAATTGTGCCAAAGTAGTATTTGAAAAACGGTCTTTAAATCCGCGCACACTCTCAGCATATGGATTTGGAAACCCACCATTTCCTTTATTCCCAAACAGCGTATGATTAAAATTAGCGGTTGCATCATCTGTATCGTAAGTCTTTGGAAAATTTGCAGGGTTTGCTTGTGCTACTTGGTAAAAAATATCTGAAGCCCCTACTATTGGTCCATTATATCTTTCAAATAAAGAATAAAACTTAGCAGCAACCTTGGTTGTTTTAGTTAAATTTATATTGATGTTTGCTCTTAAATTAGACCTATTGATATCAATATTATTATTAAAGTTATTTAAAGGGTCTACTTTTAAGAGCCCTGTTTCATTTGCATTCGTAACAGACAAATAATATTGAGCAACCTCTCCACCCCCACTTATGTTTATATTCAATCTTTTATTTACTGCAAAATCTTTAAAGAGTTCACTATACCAATCAACATCTGGATAAATGTTCGGATTTAAACCATTTCTTGTCCCTTCTATTTTTTGCTTAGAATATAATAGGTTGGCAGATTGATCACGAGATCGCTGCGCTCTATTGTATAATTCCATATAATCTACTGCTCCTAAAAAACTATTTATTTTAGACGGACTAGACATGGAACTTTCATAACGTACAGAAACTTTAGCTTTTCCTTTTTTTCCTATTTTAGTAGTTACCAGTACCACACCATTTGCTCCTCTAGCACCATATAATGAAGTGGCAGTTGCATCTTTCATAATTGAAAAAGAAGCAATATTATCTGGTTCTAAACGTGCTAAATCAGAAGTAGTTATTTGCAGGCCATCTAATAGAATTAAAGGACTGTTGTTAAAGCCAAAAGTTGTAACACCCCTAATAAAAAAGGCTGCATTATCTGCTCCTGGTTCACCTGATCTTTGGTATGAAATTAATCCCGAAATTTTACCTGCTAGTGTATTTGTAATATTTGAGGTAGGTTGTTTTAATTCTGATACTTTTAAGGTAGTGATAGAACCTATTACACTATTCTTTTTTTGTTTTGAAAATGCAACTACTTGAATTTCTTCTAATTGATCGAAACTTTCTTTTAAAATTAGATTGATTTTCTTTTGATTCCCAACCTTAATTTTTTGAGTTTCAAAACCTAAATATTGAAATATTAAGGTTGCATTTGGAGTCTTTATATTGATAATGTACTTTCCATCAAAATCTGTTGAAGCTCCACTGGTTGTTCCTTCTACCAATATTGATACTCCCGGAAGATAATTCCCTGAGACATCTACAATCTCTCCAGAGACAATGACTGTTTGCGAAAACAAAGAAAATGAGCAAAAGAAAACGATCACTGAGAATAGTCTGATAAAAATAATTGAAAATTTGTTCATATTTTACTTTATAAAAAACGGAATGAAAGAGATTCTCTTTCATTCCATAAAATAATAAATTTAAAGATTTATTCTTTAATTAACTTTTTATACTGTCCATTAATTTCCATAAAGTAAAAACCAGGTTTTAACTTTTCAATTGACAACTCGTTGCTATTTATTGTCTTTTTAAGAATTTGTTTAGAATTAATATCAAAAATTTTAATTTCTTTTTTTCCATCTATATTGATAAAGTTTATGATGTCTTTAGCAGGATTTGGATAAAATTTAAAAATCGTTTTATCAAAATCATTTATAGATGCAGTACCCTGTAATTGGGGTCCTTTTAGATCATCTATGTAAAAATCTCCTGTAATATCTCCATTTCCGGGACCTATAAAGATAAAAACATGGTCAAAACTAACTCCATCAGCTAACTCTGAGGTATCTATATAAATTGTTTGCCATTGATTTGCTGCTATAATATCTCCCCAGATCTCAAGATTCGCATTTTGATCGCTATCTTCTTTTGCATCTGCTATTTTAAACATAAAATTTGTTTTAACAGAAGAGTACACTCTAAAAGAAAAGATGTCATCTTTAGTTGCGTCAAAAGGGGTGTTTAATTGAAAATGTATTCTTTCCCAGCCACCCCAAGAGCTTCCTTTTGTCCACTTAGTAACCATATTAGCTTCACCTGTAGGATCTGTAACTGTTTCATAAGCTCCTGGAGTTTCTCCCATAGATTCTGAAACTGTTGTTAAGGAATTACCATCAAAATCATTATAAGTTACCATCGATACAGCAGTCGCAACTGTTGTAAATGTTGCCGAAAGTCCTGTAACCGCAGTATTGGTTTCTTTGTATTCAATTACATCATCTTTAATACCGTACCAATAGGTTGTATTTACGGCCAATATATCTGAAGGACTAATTGTAATGGAAGAATTATCAGTACTTAAAGCAGTAGTGATCGCAACCAGTTCACCTGATGCACCATCCTTTCTTAATTCTACATAACTAGAAACATCTGTTATTGAGCTATCGTCTAAGTTTCTAAATTGAAAATTAGAGGCAATCGTTAGTGTTGCAAACTCAGAAACATCAGTTGCACCACTTATTGGAGAATACGTATTTTCAACGGCAGGCGGCACATTACTTTTTAAATAATCATCGAAGTAATATTTATCTCCAACCGAAGAACCTCCACTACCATCTTTGTCAAAATAGATTTGAGCTCTGTCATAATTTGTTGCAGTAATCGCTCCATAATTAAAAACGACTTCTACCCAAGTATTGATCTCTGTAACTTCAATCATTTGTTCGTAACCTTGACCATAATCAGGATAATTTTGAAGCTTAATAGATACACCCACCGGCTTACTTACCCAAACTTTAACTTTTATGAAAGCTGTTTCAGAAAAATCAAATGGAGACAATGGTGTAGCATCATTGACTAAATTATTTTCTAAACCAGCATCGTTTCCATTATAAGTATACTCACCCACGTTATCAGAAACATTAATTCCAGACTTATCAGGGTTTGTAATTTTAGCAAAACCAACTCCGCCCCATGAACCAAATCCAATATCTGCATTAGTGATATCAAAATCAAAAAGCATCTCATTAATATCTCCCGTTACAGCGGCTTTCGTTGCGAAAATTGCTGAAACTGATGTTACTGGAGTATCAGTTGAATACTCTATTGCACCATCAACAACTCCATACCAATACGTTGTAGAATTGTCTAAATCACTTGATGGATCAATGGTGATTTTGTTTTTATCATTATTAATTATTGCGGTAAAAGCAACATCTGTACCATTTGAATCTCCTACTTTTAAAGAAACCTTAGAAGTTAAGTCTGTAATTTCTGAATCATCTAAATTTCTAAAAAAATCGTTTGTTGAAATTTCTAAATTTGTCGATATGGTGGAATCTGTATCACCATTAGCGGGAGAATATTGTTGAGCAGGGGAAGTATATAATTCTGGTCCTTTAATATCATCAAAGAAATAGAAATCTCCTACAGTGGTATTTGAACCACCAATTTTAAGAACTATGTTATTCATGAAAATGTTAGAAAAATTACTAAAATCAAAAATTAACTCTGTCCATTTATTAATATCAGAAGCTCCTACAGAGGCAGTTACTTCAATATTATTCCCATAATCTGGAGAATTTTCTAAATGAAAAATAACATCTATCTCTTCAGTAGAAAAAACTTTCATTTTAAAAATAGAATTTGATTCTAAATTGAAAGGTGAGGTAAAAACATTTGTTGGATCTATTACACCAATTCCAATATCATTATTAGTTCCAGCAGTAAACTGACCTACAAATTCAGAAGAATTATTAGTGTCAGGGGCTGGATTTGAAATCTTTGCAAAAGTTGAAGAAGTGTTCCAACTATTAAAAACAATATTTGAATTGTTTGTGTCAAAATCTACATGCGTAATTTCTTGCGCCTGCACAGCACTTAAAGTTACCAATAGAATTAAAAGTAATTTTTGTTTCATAATATAAATTATTAAAGTTAAAATAATACACATACTTATTAATTAAATTGTTGTTTGTTGTACAAAAAAACATGAAATTTGCAACAACAATTGATTAAAAAAATAGTACAAAACAAAATAAAATTAATATAAAGTTTTAAGCAACATTTTAACCTCTACAAAAACTATTTACTCAAAAATTACACCTCTACAAAAACTTTGTTAATATAATTAAATTACTCAAAATGAGTTACTTATTGTTTATTTGAATTGAGTAATTATCGAATTTATTTTTATTGGAACAAGCCTCCTTTATATAATTATATGTAGATGCAGAAATCTTATTTAAAGAATTTATTTATAATAATTATTTAATTTTACATTCTAATACGATAAATAATTTAAAAATACCTTCAAATTATATTCCATAATATTAAATACTATCGCAAGAATTATGATTCTTTTTTAAATTTCACAAAAAAACCATATTGTTATTTGCATCAATCATTTTATATTGCTCTAAAATAAAAGGGATATTGTTTCAAGTATGTAAAAATAATAGAAGTGCATTCTTTAAGTATACTGTTTAATTCAAATAATGATATTAAAAAATAAATTAGACATTTCAATTTACTCTTTATACCATTATATAAGAACCTTACAAAACACAATTAAATAACCCATAATCAACTTTGGGAGAAGATTTAAAATTATTACTCGAAGAAATTTAGTAATTGTATTAAATTTTCTGAATGTAGTTAACTAGATTTACGTCTTTATCTAAATTAATTTTTTTACGCAAACGATATCTACTTTGTTCTACACTTGTTATGGCAACATTCATTAATGAAGCAATCTCTTTTGTAGAAAGGTTTAGTTTTAAATACGCACTTAGTTTAATTTCATTGGAAGATAATTCTGGATGTTTTTCTTGTAAGTTTTGAAAAAACTTAGCGTGTGTATTTGTAAAATGAAGTTGAAAGGTTAACCAATCTTCTTTATCTAAGAGATGATTATTTATTTTTTTAATTACCTTTTTTACAGGAAAATGTAAAGAACTATTTACTAATTCTTTGTCAATTTTTTTTATATCAATAACCAAATCGGCTAACAATTCATTTTTCTTGATATTATTTAAAGTAGAAGAGGCCAATGCAGCATTTTTCTTTTTAATTTCTAGATTTAAGTTTTCTTCTTTTAAAAGCAATAACTCTTTATCTATTCCTAATTTATCTAGCTCAAATTTTGCTTTTTGACGCTCTCTTTTTTGGTTCTCTAAAAGCTTTAACCTTTTCACATATTTCTCGTTTTTACGTTGTAAAAAACTTCGATAGCTAATAAAAATAAACAAGAAAGATAAAATATAAATTATTTTTGCAGTATTACTTATATACCACGGATACAATATATGAAAAGGGATTTCTATATTTTGAGACAGACTATCCTCTTTTGATACTCTTAATTGTAAAACATAATCTCCAGCGGTTAATCCTGGAAAGTTAATTTCAGAATCATAAATCCAAGGAGACCAAAAATCTTCTAACCCTTTTAATTTATATTGAAATTGTTTAGAGTTACTTAGAGGTACATTAGGTAACGCAATTTTTATTTTTAAGTAATTGTGACTATTAGGTATTTTCAACTCACTTTTACTAGTAATAGGTCCAATAATAGTATCTGTGGCACTTATAAATTTTAATGATTTAAGTGTTAAAGAAGACTTCACTGGTTTCTTTATTTTTGAATTAAATTCATGAAAAATAATACCATTATCTATTCCTATCGCAAAACTGTTCTTATTTATTTTTTTAAACTTATTAAAATCATTTAAGTGCTTACTCCAAAAAGTATAAAAAGGTTCTTTAGTATTTTTAAAAAGATTACCACTTCTTATAAGGTATCCAAATAAATTGGGAGTAGCATACCAAAAAATATTATCATCTTGATGAATATAATTGATATTGTTTAACCCTTTAAAAATCTCGGAAGGATACTTTGCTTTAATGAATGAGTTCTCTAAAGCATCGAAATAAAAGAATCCTTTGGGGTTGTAAAAAACCAAGCTTCCATCGATTTTACAAAAATATGCATACGTTTCTACATTAGGGGTTTTTACACCGTAAAACTCTATTTCTTTCAGATTAAGACCATCTAATGATAATTTTAATCTATAATATCCTTTTGATGGATGTGCAACCCATAAATGTCCATATTGATCAAATTCTATAAAACGAGAGGATTCACCAAACGCATCAAACTTTTTAAGAAACTTCCATTGGTTATCTGTTTTTTGAAAAACAGCGATTCCAGAATAAAATCCAATATATAAAATATTACTTATTTTTGGATGTTTTTTAAAGACCCAACCACCACCTTCTGAGTGAATTGTTTTTAAAAAGTTGTTTTCCATAACAGAAACCCCTTTATGACCGCCTACCAAAATTTGGCCATCAATTTCATCAATGTGCCAGATTTGTTGTGTATTATTATTAATTAATTTAGGTTCAGAAAGTGGTTTATTTATATTTTTAGTAAATAGCCCTTGATTGGTACCCAAATATAAAAGCGAATCTTTTAATAAACTTGCGTAAACAGTACCAAAATTACTTTTTGTATCTAATAAATATTTTGTCCTACTATTTACCTCTACGTAACTAATTCCAGATTCTGTACCCACCCATACATTATTATTGCTATCTTTAAAAACAGTACGAATCGCGTTATTTTCTAATCCATTACTTTTATTAAAATGAGCAATTTTCTCTCCCTTATTTGAAATAATATAAAATCCGTTTCTTAAAGTACCTGCAATAAATTTATCTTTAGTATATGCTTCTACATCAGTAATTATAAATTTCTCAATTTCACGGTTAACTTCCCAATCCTTTTTAACTAAAACTCCATCTTTAGAAGTCCAAAACCCTTTATTTTTTGTCACAATTAAAAGACTCTCATTCTTTTCTTCAAAAACACCAATAACCTCAATATCTACTGTTTCCGTTCCTTTAACTATTTTTTTTTCAAAATTAATTAATTCAAATAATCCAATAGAAACATCTTGCACAAATGCTCTTTTATTTGAAAGGTAAAGACCACTAAATCCCTTAAAAGCTTGTATACTAGTCAATTTTTCATTTGACGGGTTGTATATATAAATACGCCAAAAAGATTGAAACAAAATCTTTCCATCCATCTCTATAATATTAGAAAAAGTAGGTAATAATTGTTCTGTCTTAGTTGGGTATTTAAAAAATAAACTTTTATATTCTAAAATACCTTTATTGTTTTTAGACCATAACCCAAATCCACCATGACCAGAAGTATAAATATGTTGGTCATCTATATACAAAACAGCTCTAAGATCTGTTTGTTCTTTAATACTATAGTTTGTAAATCTAAAACCGTCAAACTCGACTAAAGAACCAGCGGTTGCAAAATACATTTCTCCATTTATATTTTGAGAAGTATCAAATATTTTTATTTTTTTTTGAGAAAAATTCTTAATAAAAGGAGTTCCCGGTAAATTAGAAAACTGACCTAAAATGCTTGTTGCAAAAGATAAAATAAAGATAAATACTAGTTTTCTAAACATTTTATAGTGCGCTATTTTTATTTGCTTTAGTCATCAAAGATATGAAAAGACAATTATACTTAAAAACTTAGATTACTTTTGATTTTCTATTTTTTCTGAGAGGTTCTTTATTAATTTAAATTGATTTCTAGCCCTATCTAAATTGTTTTCTCGGTAGTTTACTTTATAATAGAAATCATTATTAAAATAATCTGTTAAAAAACTAAGCGCCATTATAAATAGAAAAAAACATTATAGTATCTTTCTTAAGTTCATGAATCCCATTGGCTAATCCCCCTTATAACAGATTCCATTCCTGCATCTAAAATAACTAATATTGGTTTTGTATTACACATTTACAGTTAATTTTCATGCAGCCTTTATCGCATTAATTAATAACCTTTAATTTTTTTCCAACCTTAATAAATGCGTTTACAGCTTTGTCTATATGTTCATTTGTATGCGCTGCAGATAACTGCACTCTAATTCTTGCTTTGTCTTTTGGCACAACCGGAAAGAAAAAACCAATCACATAAATACCTTCTTCTAATAATAGATTTGCCATAATTTGAGACAGTTTAGCATCGTACAACATTACTGGTAC
>Ga0209502_10002527_pt1 | contig 15256 bp, 13 predicted proteins | sample ArcticOcean_MG_C_10_FD_187442 | JGI IMG/M metagenome (GOLD analysis project Ga0209502, IMG submission 187442) | Marine microbial communities from western Arctic Ocean - ArcticOcean_MG_CB11_90 (SPAdes) (version 2) | ecosystem: Environmental > Aquatic > Marine > Oceanic | place: Arctic Ocean...
GGAAGATATACTATTCAAGCACATCAGCAATCATCTAAAAATTTTAAGATAATTGAAATTCATAAAAAACTACCTCATACAATTATTAAAAATTTTAATTTAGGTTACGACCCAAAACTATTTACATCAAAATTACTTAGTAAATATTTTATAAACAATAACTTAATTTCTATTGATCAAAACTTAATTGACCAAATATTTAAATTTAAAGATAAACACACAAAACCATTCTATTCTCTGGACAAGAAAATTGTAGGTGAAACTTACGGGTCTAAAATTTCTAAAGCCGTAAAATTTCTTAAAAAGAACAAAGCAGATTATTGTTTCGTTTCTGCACCAGAAAATGTGGCTTGGCTTTTAAATATACGCGGATATGATAACCCAAATAGCCCAATTGCAAATGCAAGGCTAATATTAAATAAAAAAAAGGAATTGTTTTTAATAGCAAATAAAAATAATTTAAAAAATCTCCTCTTAGATAAAAAAATTAAAAAGACACAAATTTTATCAATCAAGTCACTTCCACAATTTTTAGATAATTTAAAAGGTAAAAATTTTATTATTGATAATAAAACTTGCTCAATTTTTTATGAAAAAATAATTAAGTCAAAATTTAATATACTTAAATTTGATGATCCAATTTATGAACTAAAATCAATCAAAAATTCTACTGAAATAAAACATATGATTCAAGCCCATAAAAAAGACGGCTTAGCATTAACAAGATTTATTTATTGGATTAAAAATATTAATAAAAAAAAAATAACAGAAGTATATGCACAAAATAAATTAGAAAAATTTCGAAAGCTAAATAAAGATTATTTATTTCCGAGTTTTGATACTATTGCTGGTACTGGTTCAAATGGTGCAATTGTTCATTATAGAGCTAATAAAAATACAACTAAAAAGATTGAACAAAAAGATATTTTATTGGTAGATTCTGGTGGTCAATATCATTATGGAACTACAGATGTTACAAGAACCATTTCATTTTCAAAACAAAACAAGTTTATCAAAAATGCTTATACAAACGTATTAAAAGGACATATTGCCGTTGCCTTAACAAACTTGAATAGGGATAATTTGGGAAAAAAAATAGACATAAAAGCTAGAAAATTTTTAAAAAAAGAAGGTCAAGATTATGCCCACGGAACAGGACATGGAGTTGGTTTTTTTTTAAATGTTCATGAGGGACCTCAATCAATCTCAAAAAATAATTCTATAAAGATAAAAAATGGAATGATCCTAAGTAATGAACCTGGTTTTTATAAAAAAAACCACTTTGGTATTAGAATTGAAAACTTAATTTATGCTAAAGAAACTAAAAGAAGCTTTAATTTTGAAAATCTTACACTCGCACCTTTAGAAAAGGATTTAATTAACTATGAACTATTAAATAAAGCAGAAAAAAACTATTTATTCAAATATCATTTAAACATTTACTCGGAATTTTCTAAACTGCTTAATAAAAAAGAAAGAAAATGGTTAGCCACTCTTATTTAGCATCTTTAACCATTCTATTTGATCTATAACTTTTATATTCCAATCCTTAGCTATATTTATCTTTTTTATAGTTGGTTTTTCTCCAGCAATTAAATAATCAAGTTTTTTATTAACATTACTAATTATTTTTCCTGAATTTTTTTCGATTAATGATTTTGCTTCTGCCCTACTAATACCATTTAACTTTCCAGTTAACATAAAAGTTTTATTTTTTAATAACCCATTATTATTTATTAAAATTACATCTTTGATTGTAAGATTTTTTTCTAATTCAGATAATACTTTAAGATTGGTTTTGTTTAGGGAAAATTTTTTGATAGACTGAATTTGTGTAATCCCAATTCCATCAATATTTGATAAACTTTCTATATTATTCTCTCCTAACAGATTAAAAAAGTTAGTTGATTTTTTGAGATGTCTTGCAATAAGCTTCGCATTTTCTTGTCCTATATGTCTTATGCCCAGGGAATAAATAAATCGCTCTAAAGAAATGTTTCTTTTTTCTTCAATAGAAAATTTTAAATTAGCAACTGATAATTTTCCCCATCCTTCATATTCTTCTATTTTACTATAGTTGAGCTTAAATATATCCTGTGGAAGTCTAACTAATTTTAAGTTCCAAAAATTTTCAACAATTTTTTTACCAAATCCGTCTATATTAAATGCATCTTTAGAAATAAAATGTTTAATTTTTTCTATGGCAATTTTTTCACATTCAAACCCCTCACTAGCACACCTTCTTACGGCATCTTGTTTTTTGGTTGTCTCATTATAATCTTTAATTGTTTTGTTTCCACAAGATGGGCATTTTAGAGGAAAAATAAATTTTTTTGATTTTTGTTTTCTTTTTTTTAAATCTACTAAAATCACATGCGGAATCACATCTCCAGCTCTTTCAACTGTAACTGTATCTCCTACTCTTATGTCCTTTCTGATAATTTCATCTTCATTATGAAGTGTTGCATTTGAAACTATTACCCCTCCAATATTAACTGGTTTAATTTTTGCAACTGGGGTAAGTGCTCCTGTTCTGCCAATTTGTATTTCAATATTCATAATTTCTGAAATTGAGCTATTGGCTGAAAACTTATGTGCTATTGCCCATCTGGGTGCATTTGCAGCAAAACCCAATCTTTTCTGCAAGTCAAAATCATTAACTTTATAAACGATTCCATCTATATCAAATGCTAACTCTTTTCTTTTCTCCTCTAACGCTTTATGATTTATTATTAAATTTTTAACTCCAATAATCTTTTTGTTAAATGGATTTGTTTTAAAACCCCATAATTTTAAGTTTTCTAAAAAATTTGTTTGATTTTTAATATTGATTTTTTTTTCGTAACCATACGTATAAGCAATAAATTTTAGTGGAATTTTTGCTGTTATTAATGAATTTTTTTGTCTTAATGATCCTGAGGCAGCATTTCTAGGGTTTGCAAACTTGTCATTAATTTTTTTAAAATCATTATTTTCTATAAAAACTTCGCCTCTAATATCTATTTCTTCAGGGAAATTATTCTTAGCAATTTCTAAAGGTATATCATTAATTGTTTTTAAATTTTGAGTAATATCCTCTCCCTCATTGCCGTCACCTCTAGAAAGTCCTTTAATAAATTTTCCATTAATATAAATTAAGGATGCGGATATCCCATCAATTTTTGGTTCAGCACTATATTCAATTGGATTTGTATCTTTTAAACTTAAGAAATTAATTATTTTTTTTTCAAAATTTTTTAAATCTTCTTCATTAAAGGCATTTCCAAGTGATAACATTGGAACCTTATGCTTTACTTTTGCGAAATTTTTAGATGGTTTAAAACCTACCGTTTGTGTTGGTGAGTTTTTATCTAGTAAAAAATTATATCTATTTTCAAACTCAATTATTTCTTTTTTTAATAAATCGAATTCTTGATCTGAAATGATAGAATTATTTTTATCATAATAGTGCTTATTATATTTTTTTATTAATTTAATTTTTTTTAAGTATTTAATCTTAATATTTTCATCATGCATGTTATCAGAATAGTTTCTTAAATTTTTTAATTATTCCTTTTTTTTTATCCTTTGTATCTGTAGCGATAATTTTCAACTTATAATCTTTGTTTAATATTTTGTATGATTTCTCATACCATTTACTAGATTTATAATTATAACCTAGTAATTTTGCATATTTATTTGACTCACTTTTTAAACCAATTCTATAATGTACTTCAACCAATCGATGAAGTGCCTCTTCAATATAAACTGTTTCACTATAATTTTTTATAATGTTTTGAAATCTTTTTATTGCGGGTATCCATTTTTCTTTTTTTAGATAGTGTCTTCCTACATACATTTCTTTTGATGCTAATACATCTTCGATTAAACTGATTTTAAATTTTGCATCTAGAGCAAAATCAGTTGAGGGATAGTTAGAAACAATTAATCTAAATTTTTTATTTGCCTTTAAAAGTGGTTCTAAATCTCTTTTCTCACCTTCAATAATCTCATAATAACACATTGCAATTAAGTAATGTGCATAAACAATTCTTTTATCTTTTGGGTATAAGTCGATAAATCTCTCTAAATTAAAAATTGCCTCTGAATAATAATCTTGAAGATAATACGAATACGATGCCATTAATAATGCCTTTGGTGCCCATTCTGATTGAGGGTATAGCAACTCAGCTTCTAAAAACTTCTGAGCTGCATAGTAGGTATCTCCCTTATTAAGGCTATCGAATGCCTCCTTATAAGTAAGTACCATTTCAGTTTCTTGATCTAACGTTTTAATTAACGAAACCTCTTTTTCGCTATTTGAACACGCCTGTAAGCCAATCAATGTTATAAAAACTATTACTTTATAAAAAAAACTCATATTAATATTTTATGATATTTTGCTTATATAGCAAAAAAATTATGCAATAGATTTTAGGTGAGTTTTGTTTATATAGGCATGTGGTAAAATTTTTTCTGTAATTTCAATAATTGAAAAGTTATCTTTGTTACTAAATACTTTTCTCAGTAATTGATTTGTAAGCTTATGACCACCTTGAGAACAAGTTATTTTTCCAATTATCTTGTAACCTGCTAAATATAAATCTCCCATACAATCTAAAATTTTATGATTTACAAATTCTTTTTTATTTCTAAGACCTTCTTCATTTAAAATTTCATTGTCCTTAACAACTATCGCATTATCAAGGCTGCCTCCTTGAGCTAGTCCCATTTCTTTTAACTTTTCAATATCATCAAAAAGACAAAAGGTTCTTGAATTATAAATATCAGTCAAGTCTGACTCAAATACATTTATGAAATTTCTTTGTGTTCCAATTAAACTATTTTCATATTTTAGTTCAAAATCTATATCCAAACTAACCTTGCTTGGTTCTATAGAGATTGTTTTTTTACCATCATTAAATTCAATTCTTTTATCAATTTTTATTATTTTTATTGGTGCTTCACTATTTTTTATTCCAACTTTAGATATTTCTTCAATAAAAAGTTTCGCTGATCCATCAAGAATTGGAACTTCCTGATTGTCAATCTCTACTAACACGTTGTCAACTCCTAGGCCATATAATGCTCCCATTAAATGCTCTATTGTTGATATACTAACTCCACTTTCATTTGATATAGTTGTGCAAAATACTGCGCTACTAACATTAAAGATGTTCGGAACTATTATATTATTTTCATGTAAATCTATTCTTTTAAAAAGAATTCCTGAATTTGGTTTTGCCGGCTTAACCGTCATAGCCACATTTGCCCCGCTATGAAGCCCAACACCTTTAAAGGTAATATCTCTATTAATAGTTTTTTGATTAAGAACTGACATTATTGTTCTTATAAATAATTGTTTTAAATTTAGAAAAACAACAAATGTTACAAGAAAATACTAATCTATTTAAAAAAATGAAAAAGTTTTTCAAAAAAACCTTGTTTTATTTGTTTTTTAGGCACAACTACAACCTCTTGTTTGTTATGTATTTTTCTTAATTTGTAACCAGACTGGCAAACATCTCCTAGAGTTTCCTCTAAAAAATCAATGTCTTTAGAAAAGGAAATTTTATCTTTAAATTTATTATCTAAAATTTTTGATCCATCTCCCATCAGTATTATTTTAGATTGACTCTTTATCTTCGTGTTTGATGCAAGAGATTTATCACATAATTCCAAAATCTCCTCTGTTCTAGCAAAAGCTATTTTTTGCAACATTTCCAAGGAAAAATTTGGAATATTAGCTTGTAGATTTTTTTTTTCAAAATTTAATTTAAGTTTTTCTGCTTCGTCAATATCAATCTTTAAAAGTAGAGAAATATCTTTAGTAATATGATTTCCACCTATTGGCAGAACATCTAAGTATATTAATTTATCATTGATAAAAGAAATAATTGATGTTTTCTTAAAACCAATATCAATGAAAGATACCTCTCCTGTTAAATCTAAATTATTTTTATAATTGATAGATTTGGCATAACTAGAACAAATTATTTGATTAATTGATATATTTAATTCTGAAAAAATGTTTTTAAAACTAAGTAGTAACGCGCTTGGAAGGCAGATAAAAATAATATCTAGTGATAAGAATTGGCAATTGATTTCATCTGGTAGCTCGGAATAATCGACATTATCAATTTTATAATTATTTATAATTATATGTGCAATATTATAATCTGAATAATATTTTAATATTTGCTGCTTAGCTTCTTGAATTAAAAATAAAATATCATTTTGTCTTAATTTCAATTCTTCAATTTTTTTAGATACAGAAATTGCAACAGAAATTATTTTTGAGCTATCTACCATCAAATCTATATTGTCAATATATTCGTTTGTAAATTTTTCTAATGATGCAACAATTTTTTGAATTTCTAATTTAAATTTTGATTGATCTGTGTAAAAATTGCTCTCAACAAAAAAAGGATTGTTATTGTCTTCCACATTAAATGCACCTGCTCTTATTTTTGAAAAGCCACAGTCAATTATTGTTTGAAATTTTTTATCACCCATTACTTAGTAACTAAATGATTTTTTACCCTTAAATCAATAAATTTATTATCTTTAAAATTATCATTATCTATAAGCTTCTTAAATAAATTTAATGACACAACTATAGACTCTTGTGGTAACTTAATCAAAATATCTTTATCAGTTAAAATATCCCATCTTCCAGATGGAAAAAAATATAATGTTTTTAAATTTGAAAAAGTAAATATAGATTTTTCTATATCTTTTTTTAATAACAAAAAATCACGTGAATTAAATTCACCAAAGATATATGGAAGTAATTCAGTGTTATTCTTATCTTCAATTAATTTACCATTAGCACCTACTAAATATTGACCATTATTAGAAACTCGAGCAATAAATTTAGTTGGTTTAATTTCAATGTTAAGTGTTGATGGGTAAATTTTCTTTATACTAAACTCTTGTATAATATTGTATTTTTCTAAAATCTTTCTTATTTCATCTTTGCTAATTACAAATATACTTTTATATAAAATGTTATTAAGATTATTTAGAATCTCCAAATTTTTTCTTTCAGAAAGACCTGTAATATTAATTTTACTTATTAATAAGGATGGTTTGTTTTGATCGCTTATAAACCTAGCACTAGTAGTGCTTAAAATGAACAAAAATAATAAATAAATTATTATCTTATTTTTTTTACCTGTTGATTGATGCATCTTTTAGAATCCATTCAATTAATTTTATAAACCTTATACCCTTATGTTTTGCTATCTCAGGGACCAATGAAAGCTTGGTCATTCCTGGCTGAGTATTTATCTCTAGTAAATAAAATTTCCCATTAAAAAATTTAAAGTCGGATCTAGTAACGCCTTTACAGCCTATTATTTTATGGGCTTTTTTTGCTATGCTACTAATTTTAGCTAAATTATTTTTGCTTAAATCTACAGGAATTAAGTGCTTAGTCTTAGCGTTAGAATTATATTTTGCTTCATAATCATAAAACTTTCTTTTAGGTTCAAGCTCTATTGCACCGAGCGCTTTATTATCCATTATTGCGACTTGGATTTCTCTGCCTGGTATAAACTTTTCAATTAATATTTCATTATAATCTCTTAAAACATTTAGGTTTTTTATTATATTTGTCTTATCACAAATGTACACATTAACACTTGACCCTTCATTTATAGGTTTTGCTACCACAGGGAATTTTAATTTTTTTTCAATTAATTTTACAATGTTAAGTTTATTTTTTTTATGATTAAATTTAATATATTTTGGAGTAAGTATTTTATTTTTTATAAAAATTTTTTTTGAAATTTCTTTATCCATTGCTATTGATGAAGCAATTATACCTGAATGAGTATATGGAATTTTTTTATTCTCTAAAATTGTTTGGATGTATCCATCTTCACCAAATTGCCCATGTAGTGCATTAAAAATAGTATCTGGTTTAAATGAAATAATGTTCTTTGATAAATCCTTATCAGGCTCACTAATTAAAACTTTATATCCATTTTTGATTAATTCTTTGGCAACCTCTTTTCCAGTATCTAAGCTAATTAGTCGTTCTTTGGATATACCACCAGATAATATTAAGATTTTTTTTTTTATTCTATTTTAAAATTTTAATTTCTTTTTCTAATACTATACCAGTTTTTTTTTCCACACTCATCTTAACAAATTCAATCAATTTATTCATATCCTCAAAACTAGCATCATTTTTATTTATAAAAAAATTACAGTGCTTATTTGAAATGTGAGCATCTCCAAAACTAGTATCAAGTGCTACAGATTCTTTTATCAATTCCCAAACCTTTTTATCAGTTTGATTAATTGGATTTTTGAATGTACTACCACTTGTTTTTATTTTTGTTGGTTGTGCATTTTCTTTTTTTTGCTTTAACGCCAAAACTTCTTTTTTAATATCTTCTTTATTTTTTCTTGATCCTTTAAATGATGCGCTTAAAAAAATTAAGTCCTCTTTTAAATCATTACTTCGGTATTTGAATAAAACTTTACTTGCTGGTATTGCTAAAACTTGACCATTTTTATCAATTGCTTGAATGGATACCAGTACATCTTTGAACTCTTTATTAAAACACCCAGCATTCATCTTTAGTCCTCCACCTACAGTACCTGGGATACATGCTAAAAATTCAAATCCACCTATTCCATTGTTTAATGCAAAATCAGAAAGTTTTTTATCGAGGCAAGCGCTACCTGCTATTATGATATCATTAGGCAATATAGAAATATTTGAAAAATTTTTCCCTAATTTGATAACAACACCATCAAATTTTTCATCACTTATAAGAGTATTCGAGCCTGCACCTAAAATATGAATTTTTTCTTTTTTTCCAAATTTTTTTAAGAATAAAATTAAATCAGGCAAATTATCTGGTCTAAAATAAAATTTAGTTTGTCCACCGATATTAAACCAGTTACTTTTTTTTAAATCATAATCAAAATAAATTTTACTTTTAATTTCATTAGAAAATTTTCTTATTTCTTCAATACTCATTAGATCAATTCTGGTAATTGTCTCATCCATGTTGAGATTGTGCCCGCACCCATACCAACAACTATCTTTTTACCAAAAATAGTATTTTTAATAAATTTTGCTAATTGATACCGATCCTCAACCATAAAAAGTTTTACATTGGAATTTTTAATAATATCTTTTGCAAAATTATTGTAGTCAAAGCCTAATTTTATTTTTTCTCCTGCTGTATAAATGGGGCATAATATTACGACATCAGCTTTTTTAAAAGATAAACTAAATTCTTTTTTAAGATCTTTTAATCTAGATATTCTATGTGGTTGAAATACACAAATCACTTCTTCCTTTTTATAAGCAGCTCTTACACCATTTAACACTTCTTTAATTTCAGTTGGATGATGAGCATAATCATCATAAAAATTAGTTTCTCTATGTGTAAAAATTTTATTAAATCGTCTTTCTACACCCTTAAATTCTTTTAATCCTTTTTTTATAATATTTTGAGAAATTCCAATTGTTAAAGCCACAGCAACTGCTGCTGTTGAGTTTCTAATATTGTGAATTCCCAATAATGGTAATTTAATTTTTCTTATAATTAAATTCCTTTTCCCAGGCAAATTTATTACAAGGTCATATTGAGAATATTCTTTTTCTTGTTTTATATTTCTAATGTAGAAATGTGATTTAGGTTCAATTCCATATGTATAATAATTCTTCATTTTTAATTTGCTTAATAGATCTTTATTATTTTTGTCATCTATACAAATAAAAGATTTCCCAAACGAAGGAACTTTGTTAATAAATTTAACAAATAATTTTTTAAGATCTTTCATGGAATTATAAAAATCCATATGTTCACGGTCAATATTGGTTACTATAGAATAGGTTGGCGGCACATGTATGAAGCTACCATCTGATTCATCAGCTTCTAATATACACCAGTCACTTTTGCCTAGTTTTGCAGAATTTTTTATTGCATTAAGCACACCACCATTAATTATTGTTGGATCTAATTTTGTCTTTGAAAATATTGAGGCTAATAGAGACGTAGTTGTTGTTTTTCCATGTGAGCCTGTAACAACTATATTTTTTGTTAAAGAGACTATATTTGCCAACATCTCTCCTCTTTTATAAATAGGTAATTGTTTTAGTGTAGCCTCTATTAATTCTGGGTTATTACTTTTAATAGCTGATGAAATGACAACAATTGTTGCTTTTGCTATATTTTTTTTCGTATGATTAATTGTAATTTTGATCTTATCTTTTTTTAATCGTTCAATATTCTTATTTGCAAGAACGTCACTACCTTGGACATTAAACCCCATTCTTTTCATAATCAGGGCAAGTCCACTCATTCCAATTCCACCTATTCCAATAAAATGTATAATTTCAGTTTTGGCTAATTCAATTTTCATCAATAACAGATATAATTTTCAGATTTATATTATTCCATGTGTTTTCATAGTTAAAATTCCTCATGTTCTTTTTTTTATCAAGATATTCTTCTTTATTATCAATAATATTAATTAGTTTATCGAATAATATTTCTTCATCTATTTCTTTTTGATTTAGTAACCAATTGAAGCCAAGTTTATTATAAAAATAAGCATTTTCAAATTGATGGTTATCTTTTGACGTTGGTAAAGGTATTGCCAAATATGGAATCTCGGTAAAGTTTAGCTCAGCTAGAGTTGATGCTCCCGCCCTAGTAATGCATAAATCTGATTTTTGCATAAAATTTATAACATCGTCATTAAAATCAAACAATTCACAATTAATATTATTATTTTCATAAATTTTTTTAAATCTTTCAAAATTAATAGAACTAGTTTGCTGATAAATTTTAAGTTTATATTTTTTTGATAATTTAATAATTGTATTTTTAACTAAATCATCAAATATTTTAGCTCCTTGACTACCGCCTATTATAAGCAAATTAATTGTATCTAAGAAATTATTATTATCCTTCTTAAAATAAAAAATTTTTCTTAATAATGCTGGAATTATTTCAATTTTATTTTTGAATTTAATGGGAAATTTTTTGATATTATCAGAATAACAAAATATTTTTTGACAGTAACTTATAAAGAACTTGTTTGATCTGCCTAAAACCATGTTTGGTTCAAATAATAACAATTTAATATTTAAAATTTTTGCCCCCAAGCAAAGAGGTAATGACATATATCCACCTGTAGAAATTAATATATTAATTTTATTTTTTCTTAAAAAATTAATCGATTTGAAAATCAAAACTACCAATAAAAGAAAATCAAATGGTATTATTAGTAAATTTTTTGAAATTGGTCTTACATTAAATATTTTTAAATTGTATTCATTTTTGTTTAAAAATTTTATTCCCCTAAGATCAGATGTCATTGAAACGTCAAAATTATGCTCTAAATGTTTATATATTATTGTTGCAGGTATAACGTGGCCTCCTGATCCACCAGTGCTAATTAGTATTTTTTTATTCATTTAATCAATTTTTCTTTTTGTTAAATTTAAAATTATGCCAGACAATATAGAAACTCCTATGATTGAAGAGCCACCATAACTTAAAAATGGCAATGTCATTCCCGTTGTTGGAAATAGCCTTATATTCACACCAAGATGTATCAGTGCTTGAAAAATTATTAAACTTATTGCTCCAGTTAATACTAGTTTAATTTTTTCACTTTTTTCTAAATAAATTTTTTTAAAAACAGAGTAAATAAAGAATAAAAATAAAATTAATAACAGTATTATTGCAACAACTCCAAATTCCTCAGAAATAACCGAAACTATATAATCGGTATGAGCTTCTGGAACTCTTGTTTTTAAGGTACCTTCTCCAAGCCCTTTACCAAAAAACCCACCACTGCTGATTGCCTCTATAGCTTTATCAGATTGAAAATTATGGGTTCCTCCATCAGGGTTAAAGAAAGAAAGAATACGGCTTTTAATATAAATAAATTTTGGGATAAAAAAAACCACATATAACAGTACTAAAATAGCAAAACCTATAAATAATAAAATAAATAGTAGGTTTATACCAGATACAAAAACTAATATTGCCCAAGATAAAAATACTAAAAGAGTTTGACCGATATCAGGCTGTATTACTAATAGTAAGCAAATTGGGATAATAGCAGTAATGGTCAATAAATATTTGATATAAATATTATAACTTTTTTCAGTACATAGAATTGTTGATATAAAAATGATTATAAATGGTTTTAGTAATTCGATTGGCTGAAATTGTGGAAGAAAAAAAAGATTTAGCCATCTTTTTGACCCTTTAACCTCAGTACCAAAAATCGGCACTAAAAATAAAAGCAATAAAGTAATAAAAAAAAGATAAATAGAAATTCTAAAAAGATTTTTTTCACTTAAACATGAGAAAAATATCAAAGCTACTAACCCAATCAAAATATAGACCAAATGTTTAAAAAAGAAAAAATAATTATTTGTATCTAATTTATGAGACGCAATTAATGAAGTTGATACTAAAGAGAAAAATAAACCTAAGCTAAATAAAAATATTATTAATAAAAAAATTGTTTTATCTATATTCTTCCACCAATTATAATATATAGTATTCAATGAACTAGTATTTATCATTTTATATATTTTTTTATAAGGTTATTAAAATATTTTCCTCTTTCTTCAAAGTTTTTAAAACTATCAAATGATGCAGATGCTGGACTAAAAAGAACCGTCTTGTTAATAAGATTATTTTCATTTTTGATATCTAAAAAAATTTTATTAATTAAAGTCTTTAAATTTAAAAATGACTGAAATTTCATTTTATTTTTTAATTGATCAATAAAAAATTTTTGATTTTTTCCAAAAATATATAGTTTAATGTTCTTACAATCATTTTTTTTTAGTAAAAATTTATCTCCCTTTTTGGGTAAGCCACCAATTATCCAATAAATATTTTTTAATGATTTTAATAATTTTTCTGATGAAGAAAAACTTGTTGATTTAGAGTCGTTAATAACTTTTAAATATTTTGAATCATGAATTATTTCTTGTCTATAACTTAATCCCTTAAATTTTGTTAATGTTTTTAATAGCAGATTGTTTTTTAGATTTAATAGTTTTGAAACTTTTAGTACAAATGTCAAATTCTCTTTATTACCATCTGTATCAAAGTAATGATTATCAATTATTTTAATAAAGCTATTGTTTGTATATTTTTTTATTTTCAGAATTGATGGTGCAAATCTTTTTTGTTTTAATTCTCTTTTGATATAAAAATTTTGTGTATTTAAAATTGCAATATCATTTTTGGATTGATTCCTTATTAATTTAAATTTAGCACTTACATATTTATTTATAGTCTTGTGTCTTTCAAGGTGATCGGGCGTAATATTTAAAATTATAGATATATTTGTCTTAAATAGCTTGCTGTATTCTAGTTGGTACGATGAAGCCTCAATTACAAATAATGTGTCTTTTTTGATCTTTTTTTCAAGTAAAATTGGATTGCCGATATTGCCAACTAAACGAACATCTTTGTTTTGGTCTTTTAATATATCGTACAAAAGTTTAGCGGTAGTCGATTTTCCATTTGTGCCCGTAATAGTTATTTTTTGACTTTTAGTATATCGACTATAAAATATATCCAAATCTGTATAAATTTTTTTATGATTTTTTTTTAAGAATTTACTTAATTTGCACTTATTAATGTTTATACCTGGACTAATTATAATACAGTCAAATTCTTTTTTAATTATCTCTTTATATGTTGCGCAAATACCTTTAATTTTTTTTTCAATAATTATTTGATCATCAAATAAACTAACGACATTATTTTTATTTAAAAAGCTATATGTGGATAGGCCACTTTTACCTAGACCATAAATTAATATTCTTTTCTTAAGAAATATTTTTTCTAGATTTAACATTATCTAAGTTTTAATGTCGCTAATCCAATCATTGCTAAGATTATTGATATAATCCAAAATCTAATTACAACTGTTGATTCTGCCCAACCTTTTTTCTCAAAGTGATGATGTATAGGAGCCATTCTAAAAATTCTTCTACCAGTTAACTTGAATGAAAGTACTTGAATTATAACTGACACAGCTTCTAGCACAAATAGCCCGCCTGTTATTGCTAAAACAATCTCATGTTTGGTAATAATACCAATTGCCCCTAAAGATCCACCTAATGCTAATGAGCCAGTGTCCCCCATAAAGATTTTAGCTGGTGGCGCATTAAACCATAAAAATCCTAAACAAGCTCCTATGATTGATCCACAAAAAACTGAAACTTCTCCCATGCCTTCAAGATAGGGAATATTTAAATATTCTGAAAATACAATATTTCCAGTTACATAGCTAATAAATGCAAAACATGCTGCCACCAATATGACTGGCACTGTTGCTAAGCCATCTAAACCATCTGTTAAATTAACTGCATTAGAGGATCCAACAATTATAAAAATGGAAAATGGAATAAAAAACCATCCAAGATTAATAATTAAATTTTTAAAGAAAGGAAAATACAAGTTTGTAAGTTCGAGGTTTTGAGATAATTGAGCTAGGCCAAATATTCCAATAAAGGCTATTAAAATTTGAGAAATAATTTTAAATTTAAACGATACACCAGATGAATTTTTAAACTTAATTTTTTTATAATCGTCATATGCACCTAGTAGCCCAAACCCTGTAACAATAAATAATAAAAACCATATATGATAATTTGATAAATCACCCCAAAGTAATATTCCTGAAAATAGTCCAAGTAAAATTAAAACACCTCCCATTGTTGGCGTTCCAATTTTCTTAATTATATGTTCAGTAGGACCATCATCTCTAATTGGATTTAAGATTTTTCTTGCAGAAAAAAACTTAATAAAAGGAGTGCCTATCAATAAAACTACAAACATTGATGTAAATATTGCAAGTCCTGTTCTAAACGTTAAATACTTAAATACATTTAGAAAGCTATATTGATCAATAAATTGAGTTATAAGGTTATAAAGCATTAAACTTACCTGTTTTTAATTTGTTAACTAGATTGTTAAGTCCAGTAGAATTTGAACCCTTAATCATTAAATAATCATTATTATTTAAATCATTTTTAATCAAATCAATTATTTTAGACTTATCTTTCAAAATGAGGCCTCTACGGTGCTTTTCAAGGTTTTTATAAGTATGCAAAATATGCTTGCCCATAACATTGATATTTTTCAGAAAAGTTTTGTTAATATTTTTACCCATCGCTGAGTGTAGTTTCTTTGAGTAATTTCCTAACTCCAACATATCACCCAGTATTAATTTTTTTTTAGAGTTATCAATTTTTAATTCA
>Ga0209502_10002534_pt1 | contig 15233 bp, 9 predicted proteins | sample ArcticOcean_MG_C_10_FD_187442 | JGI IMG/M metagenome (GOLD analysis project Ga0209502, IMG submission 187442) | Marine microbial communities from western Arctic Ocean - ArcticOcean_MG_CB11_90 (SPAdes) (version 2) | ecosystem: Environmental > Aquatic > Marine > Oceanic | place: Arctic Ocean...
CCCCACGGGCACGTCATCTTGTTCCACGGGCAGCCGTTAGTGCGTGCCCACTGCAGCACCTCGAGGTGATCGCGCAACGCCGCGAACAAGCACGTGTACCCGTCCCACGGGCAGCCGTTCGCGCGCGCCCACTGCAGCACCTCGAGGTGCCCGCCCTCCGCCGCGTGCATGCACGTCTTCTCGTCCCACGGGCAGCCGTTCGCGCGCGCCCACTGCAGCACCTCGAGATGCCCGCCCATCGCCGCCATTCTGCACGTCTCCCAGTCCCACGGGCAGCCGTTTGCGCGCAACAACTTCAACTCTTCGAGCTGTCCGCTCCTCGCCGCTGCCGCACAAAGGCGTTCTTGACGCGACAGGCGACCTTGCCGGTGCATTCGCTGCAAAACGCTTAAGCATCCGAGCTTCACGGCTTCATTCTCATCCATCTTTTTAAACCGAAGCCCCGTCGCCGTCACCGCGTCGCGCATCGCGCGGCTCACCCGTCGGAGCCGTGCGAGATCTACGGGGTCGTCGAAATACTCAGATCTCAGAACGTGCGTGACGACGAGGTGGTCGGGAAGGTCGGGGATGGCTTCTTGCGCGTCGGCAAGGCTGGCGGGAGTAGCGACGGTCGCGATATCACCGCTCGCGCCAGGCATGGCATTATGCACTGCGTTGGAGGACATCGCGGAGGGGGTCGCGTGCGCGTCGTTGTGCCTCGGGGCTTCCGAGAAAAGCGTTACTCACTACGATCGTGTCCAAAACAATAAACATTCTCACTGGCTCAGTTTCCCGCTTTCTTCGATCTGGGCACCGCGACCCATCACAACGCGGTGCGCGTGGGGATTCGGAGTCGCCCTAGCTCCTCCGCCACGGAAGCTCTAGCAGGGGAGAGGGTTAGGGTTTAAGGGTTACGGTTGTCATCGCCTGGGGCTTGACGTCATGATGGCGTCCCACCCCACCCCCAAACAGCACTTCACCCTTCTGCATGACAAAAACATGCTCGCCCCCGCCAGCGCCTGTTCCTGGTGCCCTTCCATGGATCTGCTCGCGCTCGCGACGACGGACGGCCAGCTTTCGCTGTCGCGCTTGGAGTGGAACAAGCAAGGCGGCGCGAGGGAAAACCGGCTTTGGAGCGTAAACCCGGACAGTCACGTCACCGCGTTAGGGTGGCGACCGGATGGGAAGGTGTTGGTGTCTGGGCACGCGGATGGCACGGTTGTTTTGCATCACGTGGAGGACGGGCACGTTTTGCACGTCAGCAAAACGCACACGGTCGCGGTGACTAGTTTACACTGGCAATGCGCACCGGAATCGGACGCGGTGCGATCCGCGTTTGCCAACCAAAGCGCAGCCGCGCGGTTCACGTTACCGCCGAAAAGCGTGGCGGCGCGCGTGGGCGGTTTGGACGCCGGAACCTCCGTTTCCTTTGCGCAGTCGTCAACGCTGGTGGACCACTTCGATCCCCCAACACGACTCACCGTGCTTGTTAGCGGCGACGCGGCTGGTAAAATCGCCCTCTCCGCGTTCGGAGTGACCCCCCTGGGCGAAGCAGACTTGACCACGGTGCCCGGCATCGGCTTGGAGAATTTACTCCCGGCGTCAGACGCCGAGGCGCAGGTGCTAAAAATCGTCATTCAGCACGCCACGGCGTCTCCCGATCTTTCGCGAGTGCTCGTCGGATTCGGGGTGGTTGATACCTCCAAAGAAAGCGGAGCATCGGAGGATTTGGCATCGAAAATCACATCATCGCACGTCGCCGTCGCGCACGTGCCTCTCCTCGCCGCGCGCTCACGGGAGCTGCGCGACGTTGCCGCACACGCCGCCGCGCTCGCCGCGGCGAACGAAGCGACACGCGAGCTGGTCACCACCTGCTGCGCGAGCTGGAAAAAAGCCAGGGCTGGGTTTTCCAAAGCCGTTGCTACTCTGGCAAAGCGCGCGCGCGAGGAACAAGACGCGGAGGGCGGGGGGATGAACGACGCAACCCTGACCGAACCTTTAAACCCTTCCTTGGAAGACCGGTTCGTGTCGCTGCTCGCCGTGGGGGACGTGGACGCGGTGCTGGAGCAGTTTCTGGCGCACGAGTTCGACGCGAGCGCCGCGCGAAGAGTCGCGCGTGCTGTGGACGCGGCGGCGAACGAAATCCACCACACGTTGGTTGAGAAGGTTGGACCGGCCGTGGAGACGGCGATGGTGCGTCTCGCGGAGCTTCGCGCGTATTCGCGGTGGCGCGAACGCATGCAAATAACCGGGCTTTCCGAACAGGCCCTGGACGCCGCTGTTGTTTCGTCCGAGCGCGTGTCCCTGTCCTGCGCCGCCGCAGCACGAATCGCCACGGAAACCGCGTCAAAGTTTCGAGCGTTCTTCGTACTCGTCGCGCGCGCGCAGAGGTGCATCGCGGGCGAGTCCCCGGAGGGGAACGACGAGCAAAACGCGTTACCCGCCGTGTCGCCGGCGCTGTGCCGCGCGTTTCTACACCAAGGCCTGGACGCGGACGAGCTCGGCGCGCAGCTCGAGGCGGTGACAAACGGTTCTGCTGCAGGGAAGGAAAACGATGCGTTTTGCGGCGGTATCTCTGATGATGAGCGCGCTGGTTTAGCCGCGTCGCGCGAATCGTTTCTCGCCTCCGTCAGAGGCGCGGCGGCGGCGGCGGGGTTCGCTGAGGCGGGGGAGGACAAAATCCTCCCCCCCCTGTGGCGCGCCGCCGCCGAGCTCCGCGGCGCGTGCGCGACCGTGCTTGAGGGCCCGGCGAGGGCGGTTTCGCAGAGTTTCGAGTGGCGACGCGCGTTCGCGGTGGTCAGCGCGGGCGTGGACGCGAGCGGCGCTTGCGTGGCGCCGAAAGCGTCGCACGGCGGGTTCGGGAACTGGGACGGCGGGTCGGGTGACAACGACGACGACGAAGGCGAAACGTACTCAAAATCTGACTCAAAATACGAAACCGTGTGTTTCCACGCGGGCGCGTCTACTCCAGGAGGCCGACACGTCGTGGGTGTCCTCGGGTTTCACAACGGGGTTCCCGAAAAAGCCCTCGCCGTGGAGGTGCCGGCTGGCCAGGAAGTCGTCGACGCCGTCGCGTACACGAAAGGCCGCGTGTTGGCGCTGTGCCAACCCGCGGGCGGCGCGACCTTTGGCGCCAATGGAGCTGCGGGAGGACCCGCGAGCGTGGTGATGCTCGATACTAGATCCGGACGTGGTGGCGGCTCTGGTGGCTTCGTCGCCCTGGAGGGCCAAGGCACTCTGCAGGCATCCGGTCGCGCGGCGCCGCCTCCCCCCGGGTGCGCGCCGGCGTCCTCAATCGTGTCGGTTTCTTTCCAACCGGGGGACGCCGACGCGACGGGCGACGGCGCGGCGCCGGAAAGGCCTCCTCGGCGGCGCACGCTTCCGGGACTGGAAGCCACCGCGCCCCTCGCGGTGGGAACACGCAAGGGCCTGGCCGCGGTGCTGGTCGGCACAAGGCGCATCGTGCTGCTGGACCTGGAAGAGGACGAAAGCGACGAGGACGAGAGCGACGAGGACGAGGACGGCGAGTGATGGAGTTCGCGCGAGACGTTTAGTGATGGAGTTCGCGCGAGACAACGTTTCGCGACGCGCGCGCCGGTGAAAGAACCACTTTTTTCTTCCAGGGTCGATATTGAAATCCGAAGATACTTAGCACAACGTAATCTAGCATCTAGCACGCTCTGTGTGTGTCTGCTTTGAATCAACACGTGTCGCGCGTCGGGTCGTGGTCAGCGGCAGGGACGATAGAACTTTTTGGATGTTGAACTGGGTTAGAGATCTTTGGTGCCGTCCTCGATCGAATCGTGCCGATTCTTAAAGCGTCTCCAGGGTGTATGTCTGGGTCTCCACGCGCTTCAGGCCCGCGGCTTCGATGTCAGCGAGGAACTCCTTTTCGGGGGCGAACTCGGCGGCTTCCCAAGCCCCGAAAGCCTCGGCGTCGAGGCACACGATCACCTTGAAGTCCTGGCACCCGCCGCACACGACGCGCTGCACGGATTTGACTCCCGCAACGGCTTTGACCTGCGCGAGGCGGGCATCAAGCGAGGTCTGCGCCGCGGCGAGGGTCTTCTTGTCATCATCCTCGGCCCACTTGCAGCGCCACTCGCGGGCGATGTGGGTGAATTGAACGTTGTCGGTGAAAGCGCCCATCGTTCGTTGTCGGATTGAAGTGACGATCCTGCGTCTTGCATTTTCTCCTCGGGAGTTCTTTCCAGTCAACTTAATATTTTGCGCGTATCTTCACACCCGTCGCCTGGTGCGCCCAGAGCGCTCAGCGCGCGGAACACGCCCACTGACCCACCCGCTCGTGCATCGAGGCACGCGTGATGGCACTCGCGACCGCGACGACCCTGCGCGCGACGACCCTTCGCGACAACCCTCCTGCCTGCCCCCAAAATGCATTTCGTTGGCGGGTCCAGTCAGCACTCGCGGCAAAAGTCAATCGTCGCGCGCGTGTGTCTCGCCGCCCCCCCACGGTCCCCCGCGCCTCCGGCGACGCGGCCGCCGCCGTCGCCGATGTGGACGACATACTCCCCGCGTTCGGACCGGGCAGTTCCGAGTGGCCCGTCATCCACGCCGACCTCCGGTCCGGGAAATTCGGCACCGTAAAATTGGTGACTTCCGAGCAAGCCGTCGCGATGATGCGCGACGCCGCCAACCCCGCGGCGTTGGCGGACGTCCGGCCGCGCATCGAGTTCGCCGAGTTCGCCGCCGAGGACACGAATGAACCGTTGGACGTGCGCAACGTGCCGTACTTCGTGCCGCACCGGTCCGTCGCGAAGCGGTGGCAGGGTAAGTATTTCCCATTTACCACATTCCGCCGACTGATTGCCCATACGAGACTGACATTTCTTTTTACATTCTCCCCAGGGTATTTCCTGTGCACCAAGGATGGGCTGAAGGAGCGCGACCCGGGGTTCACTTCGTCGTTCGCGCGGAAGTTCCCTGACAGACACGCGCCAATCGTGGTGGCGTGCAAAACCGGTGGTGACCTTTCGCTCGCGCCTGTTACGGTGGACCCGGTGACCAAGCGCCAGGTGTTCCCCGAAGGCTCGTCGCAGTACGTCGACTACTCAAAGTCGAACTCGCTGATGGCGCTTTACGAGCTGCAGCAAGCGGGGTACACGAATCTTTTTCACCTCCAAGGCGGCGTGACGAACTGGTGCGCCTCGGGCGAACCCCACAGGGGGGATGAAAACGCGTTCTACTTCCACCCCACGATTCTGCCCGGCATTCTGTTCCAGCTCATCATGGTGGAGGGCATCGTGGTGCGATCAAACCTGGCGTACGTCAAGAAGTTCCACCCCGAGAACTTCGAGTTGATCAACCAAAGCAACCAGGCGTACGGCATGATAAACGACCTCGTGCAAAACTCGCCGATCAACTGGATGTTCGACTACTACAGCTAATAAGGGGTTGATGGGAGGTACAGGTAGTTGTAACGGGGAGGTAGGTGTCGTAGGTTCAATTTCAAGTAGTGCCGTAGGTACTGGTACTTTAGGTTCGATTTCAAGTAGTGCCGTAGGTACTGTGTAGTTCCCCAGCTCAGTACACTCTCCTCTATTTACACACCTTCCACAAGTAGTGTCAAGTCCCATGATTCGTATTTTCACACAGGCCAGGCAAACCAGGAGGGCAACTCCAGCTTCGCCCCCTGCTAATTTACTTTCGTTTCCGTCGTCACACCGCTCCGTCGTCACACCGCGCCGGCATCCTTAAGAATCTGAACAATCGCCTCGTGGCCCTTTTGAGCGGCGATAAACAGCGGCGTCACGCCGATATCCCTTGACTTGTTGATGTCTGCGCCCGCCTCGATCAGCGCCCGCACCACCGCCTCGTGACCCTTTTGAGCGGCGACAAAAAGCGGCGTCACGCCGATATCCCTTGACTTGTTGATGTCTGCGCCCGCCTCGATCAGCGCCCGCACCACCGCCTCGTGGCCCTTTTGAGCGGCGACAAAAAGCGGCGTCGCGCCGATATCCCTTGACTTGTTGATGTCTGCGCCCGCCTCGATCAGCGCCCGCACTACCATCTCGTGGCCAAATTGAGCGCCGACGTACAGCGGCGTCGCGCCGATATCCCTTGCCTTGTTGATGTCTGCACCCGCCTCGATCAGCGACCGCACCACCATTTCATGGCCGAAATGAGCGGCAATGTTCAGTGTTTTCTCGTGCCACGGACAGCCGTTCGCGCGCGCCCACAGCAGTACCTCGAGGTGCCCGCCACTTGCCACACCCACGCTTGTGCATGTGCTCCATGAGCAGCCGTTCGCGCGCGCCCACTGCAGTACCTCGAGATGCCCGCCCTCCGCTGCCAACCTGCACGTGCGTGCGTCCCACGGTGCGCCGTTCGCGCGTAACCACTGCAGCACCTCGAGGTGCCCGCCCTCCGCCGCCCACGAGCATGTATTTGCATCCCACGGGCAGCTGTTTGCGCGCGCCCATTTCAGCACGTCGAGGTGACCGCCCCTTGCCGCCGCCCAACACGTGCTTGCGCTCCACGGTGTGCCGTTCTCGCGCAACACCTACAACACCTCGAGATTTCCAACCCTCGCCTCTGCCTCACAAAGGCGTTCTCGACGCGACAGGCGACCTCCCCGTTGCCGGCGATACAACGCGCTCAAACATCCGAGCTCTGCGGCACGCTTTTCATCAAGCTCCTCAAACCGCAGCCCCGTCGCCGTCACCGCGTCGCGCATCCCGCGGCTCACCGCTGGGAGCCGTGCGAGGTCTGCGGGGTCGTCGAAATACTCAGAATTGAGAATGTGCGTGGCGACGAGGTGGTCGGGAAGGCCGGGGATGGCTTCTTGCGCGTCGGCATGGCTGGCGGGAGTAGTGACGGTCGCGATAGTAGCGTTCGCGCCAGTCATGGCGGTATGCGCTGCGTGGGAGGACATGTGAAGGGTGTCGTGTGCGTGTCGTTGTGCCTCGGGGCTTCCGTGCCTCGGGGCTTCCGAGAAAAGCGTTACGAGCAAAATCCCATCACTGTGGGCAAAAAAAAGCAAAGTGTCAAAAGTTTGGTTTTGGGAATCAATACATGGCTTGTACATAGAACTACATCGCGCGCTGGTCTCTTTTCTTTCATCACTCGCGTACGCATCGCGTACTCAGTTCGCTTCCGCTTGGTTTGAGAGCAATACACCCAAGCGTTTCCGTCGTCACACCGCGCCGGCATCCTTGAGAATTTGAACAATCTCTGCGTGGCCACGATGAGTGGCGATGAGCAGCGGCGTCGCGCCGTCATCAATCGCCATATTGATGTCTTAGCGGAGATATGATGTCTGCGCCCAACTCGATAGTGCAGCATCTATCCACGAATATCTCATCGCACACTGCTTCATCACTGCTTCCTGATCGTCGGCCCACTCGGTTTCGCGCTCGTTCCGTTCGTTCCAAACGCCACGATTTTCACAAGCGCCTCGACGTTTGTCGCTGCGTCGTAAAAGTTTTTCATCGCCGTGACGCTTTTGTCAAGCGCCGCGGCATAGTGCCACCACCCTTTCGGCACCAGCACTACTTCACTGGGCTTGAGGATGGTAATTACTGGCGAGGCTTTTTCCCAGAACAAGGCGTTTCGGAAAGAAACGGCCTCTTCCGACATGTCAAGCGGGTCCACCGAGGACTGCGCCGTTTCCACCTCTCCGTTTATTTCGCACAGAAACGGCGCGTCGCTTGGCGGACACAGGATGAAAAGTTTCCGCCCAAGGACTTGCCCCAGCCACCCGTGCGCCTCGCCCGCGTCCTGGTGCATACGCGTCACGGTGCCGCACGGGCCGATGAACAGCTTTTGCAGGGACAAATCAAGCGCCTCGGCGGCGGCGGTGGCGGCAGGTACGTGGTTCCGGCCGGGCAAAAGTTTACCCAAAACAACCCGGCGCGCCTCACACGCGATCAACGCCGTGGCGTCGATTCGCGACGTGAAGTACGGTTTCGGAAAAGCGGCGGGTGCGTTGGGTGGGGTTTTTTCTGGAACATCTCCAGGTGTTTTCTGTGTATCGTCAACACATCCAGCACTCTTCATGGATAAAAGTAAGCCAGCCTCCCCTCCCAAAAGCTCGGGTTCGAACGCGCGCCAGCCGTTTACGTAAAACGGCGCGTCGGCGTTTGCCAGCGTTTGAAGCGCTTCTCGCGACGCCTTTTCATCATTGTCAAAGTCCATCCCCGGCCGTCCTTCAACGTACGTTAAAAACTCAAAAAACGGAAGCTCGCACGTGCGTTGCTTCGTGCCGTGCACGTCCGCGCCTGGCATGCGTAAAGGGCTCTCCACGGCATCCGCGCGTCGCGCGGGGGCTCGGTCGTTACACATCGCCGGTCGACGCGCGAGGGGTCCGTTTTTCAAACCGCCAAGCGTGGTCCAACTTTTGGACAAAGTCCAGTCCCTGCCGCCGTCGGTGACCACGACGGGCTCGCCCGTACCCTCGAGTGAGCCTAGAAAGATTTCCCCGAAAATTCCTGGGTCCGTGTTCGTGACTCGCCGACCTTCTCGGGCGTTCGGGTGCTTTGCCATGAAACGCCGCACCAGCGCGTCGGCGAACGCGTCGGGGGATGGCGATTGATTGGCGGAAAAAAAATCCTCGAGCGTGTCGCGCAGAAACAACACGAACGTGTCGTACTCGGGCGTGCCTCGTCTCGGCGCGTTGGCGCGTGCTGGGTCTAGACGTAACGCGCACCTCGCCGCTTTGGCTTGGAGCTCGCCGAACCCGCAATCAAGCGCAGCGAGGGGCGTGACGTTCGGGAACCGCTTCGTGTCCCACCCCAACCCGTTTGGCATCTGCACGACGTCCAGCTCGGGAAACGACCCTCCATCCCCGAAATCCGCGTGTCCCGAGATCCGCCACCCGTGTCGTTGGGTGTACCCGGGTAGGACACGCCGAGACGGCGAGTCACCGCTCGTGACGCACGCGCTCGTACTGAACAGCGCGCCGAGCTGAGCCACCGTCACCGGGGCCATGGCGCGTGCGGAAATGCGTAGTCGCGTCGTCCCAGAGGGAGAAGGCGAAGCGTTTTCTCATCAAAACGCCAATCGCGATTTGACTGAAAAGCGTCGAGGTCATCCGGATTAAAGGCCACAGCCTTCGGCACCCTCTTGACGCCTGCACCTCTCGGCATGCGCGCCGCGCTCCTTTCACGCCGATGCGCGATTGGGGTTAGGCGGGTCACGCCTGCGCTGGCGACGGGAACGACCGGCGCGGCGAAAAGCGCCTCGCCTTCCCGCCACTGGGTGGTTCCCTGCGCCGCCGCCGCTAAATGTGCCGACCCTAAACGTGCCGACCGAGGGTGGCGCACCGTGGCGCACCGCGGGTCCGGAACTGACCCGAAGCGCGCCGCGCGCGCGCTGAGCGTGCGCGCGCGCGCGAAAGACGACGATTCAGGTCGTGGCAACGGCGGCCGCGACGGTCCGTACCCCGAGTATTTCCTGGACATGGGTCCGCGGATTCGCAAAACTTTCCCCGACGACGCCGATTTCAACTTAGCGGATTGGGACGTTATCTGCGACGTGCGGTCGCCGAGCGAGTGGCTCGAGGACCACATTCCAGGAAGCATAAGCACCCCGGTTTTAGATGATGAGCAAAGAGCGATGGTAGGGACGATATTCAAACAGGAATCTCCGTTCTTAGCCAAGAAAGTAGGCGCGAGTTTAGTCGCGAAGAACTTATCGGTGATAATGGACCAACACTTCCTTGATAAGGAAAAAGAAACCAAAATTTTGGTGTACTGCTGGCGCGGGGGCGAAAGAAGTTTGTCCCTAGCACACACCCTGAGCAGAGTGGGATTCACGGTAGGGTTGATACCGGGCGGGTATAAGCGGTACCGGAGCGGGGTGTTGGATTTCTTGCGAACCATGGACCAGTTCAACTACCACCTCATCGCGGGGAAAACCGGGTGCGCCAAAGGCAAGATGTTGCAGCAGCTCCGGAAACAGGGCGCGCAGGTGCTTGACTTGGAGGAAATGGCGCAGCACCGGGGCAGCGTGCTTGGCGAGGACCCGTCCAGTCAGTTCAAGCAGCCTTCGCAGAAAATGTTCGACACGCGTTTGTGGGAAATCGCGCGAGCGTTCGACGTTTCGCGCCCGATTTTCGTCGAAGGCGAATCGTCCATGATCGGCCGCGTGCAGATTCCGAAAAACACGTGGGCCGGGATGCGGAGAGGCACGGTGACGTTACTTGAGGTCCCCATGGTGGAACGGGTGCGGTGGATTCGGGGGGGGTACACTCACTTCGAAACCACGGAGACGCCGCGGTTGGTTGAAAAAATACAGAAACTGATTCCAAAGGTTGGGCGTACAAAAGTGGAAACGTGGGAGCAGTGGATAATGAGCGGGAACTGGGATTTGTTCGTGGAGGATATTCTGGCGAACCACTACGACACCGCGTACGCCCTCGCGGCGACACGAAGCGGCCGCGACGACGAAGCCGCGGACTTCCTCATGCTCCCGAACACGGAGGACGAAACGTACGCCGCGGCGGCGGCGGTGCTTATTGAAAAGTGGGACGTGCGCGTACCGCCGGCGACGGAGAAAGAAACCGAAAGCGAGCCGCGAGGGGAACCCGCGAAGGTGTGAGGGATTTTAGCACAGGGACGAGAGCGCGGGTAACGTCCTGTCCAGGAGTTCATTGGCGTCACCGGTTGTAAACTCAAAGTGGACGTGTATCACGGGTTATAACTCAAAGTAAAGTGTAACGCACTACGGGTACTCTTGTGATTTCAAAGTCTCCGCCACATCAATCGTCGCCCATGTCGATTTGATTCGGCGGCAACATGCCTGGAATCGCGTCGACGCGCGCGCGCTCCGCGGATTGCCGCGCCGCTTGTTCCTCCGCGAACATCGCGCTGTTGTCGCTTGTTTTGAACTGTTTGGTTTGCACCAGGAAATCGCGCAGGTGGTTCTTGAACAAAGTCAAGTCGCTTTTGTAGTCGAACATGCCTTGCACCAGCACCGTGGCTTCCGCGATGCTCATGTTGGGAAACGAGGTGGTGAGCAGGTTGGACACGTGCTCCTTGACGAACGCGGCGTTGTTTTGGTACCCACCCGGGCCTTTCGCCGAGACGTCCCAAAGCGGCGCGCTCAGAGACTCGCTCTCCGCGATGGTGAACAGGTTCTGCAACAGCAGCGCGTGCAGCTTGAACCCTGGTTTGTGGAACCCGTCCGTCATCACCGCGAAGATCTCTTGAATCAGGGAAAGGTAGAACGACTGGTGGAACTGGTTGCAGAACTCGGAGACTTGGAAAAACTTGGTCATCTCCAACAAAAGGTTCAAACCGGTTTCCGCGATGTTGCGCTCGGTGTGCCGGAACGCCCAGACAATGGAGTCCACCACCAGCTTGAGCTGGTCTGGTGCGAGGGTGAACAGCGCGCGGAAGCAGTGGTTCGTGATAGCCCTTAACAGCGAGAAGAATTTCAGCCTGTGATCGGGGAAGTCCTCAAAGTTCACCGTGATCATCTGGAGCGTGCACTCAAACACGGCTTCGAAAATTTTCGGAACCTCGTCGATCATGGCGCCTTCGACTTTATTGATAATAGCGGCGTACAGGGAAAGCACCTCCGCGTCCCGCGCGTCCGGGACGTTCCGCGCGTAATCACCGAGCACCGGGTCCATCATCGGAGGCACCAGCTGCTGCGCCACCAGGTGCGGGTCCTCGCACCGCTCCACGAACGTCTCCACCAAACGCAGCACCTCACGTTTCACCGTGCGCATGGCTTTGACCAGGGACGTTCGGCTGGCGTACGGACCGCCCTCCGCGATGCTTTGGCTGATCAACTCGCTGTAAAGCTTGTACACGTTCAGGACGTCGGCGAATATGCTGCTCATCTGGTTCTGGAACGGCTGGCCTAGGGAAACACACGCGCTCGTGTTTGTTTTCAAGATGTTCCCCAGGTTTTTAATAACTTCCTGAGGTTTCAAAGAATCAGCGCCCTGCGCTTTCGCGGTGGCCATGATCGCGTTCCAGGTTTGGTTTGGCGGGTCCATCAGCCTCTGGACGTACTCCTCGCGTTTCGCGGGGTTCACCTCGCTGGCGATCATGTGCCCCACGGCTTCGTAGAAGGTGTGGATCTGGTGCGGTTCCAGATCCCGAATCGTCTCGCCGATCGAACGTAGTAATTCGTCAACGAAAGGCTCATGCTCGCCAACCTGCATGATCACGAACTTGCGCTTGCACTTGATTGCGATTTTCAAAAAAGTGTCGCACGCCATGTCCTGCACACCCGGGTGGGTTTCGTGCATGAACTCGAACAGCTTATTCACCACGGTTTTCAGGAACTTCCAGTGCAGACGCAGAAACCGCGGGTACTGCCCGACGACGTACATGATGTTGGACGCGATGACGGCTTTATGGTCCTTCCCCCGGGTGACTTCGCACAGGTTCAGAAGATCGCGAATCGCGGTGACCAGGAACCGGTTCTCCTGGTCCTCCGCCATGGAACCGGAGATCGAACCAATCGCCCAGCAAAGCGTGTTCAAAACGTTCCAGCTGTACTCCTTGCCGTTGAGCTGGTTGGAAAGCTTGCTCAGCATCTGCGTCTCCGTGTCCTTGTGATCAAGGTGCGCGAGATAAATCAGCGTCTCGCGCATGATTTTGTACTGCACCAGCACGTCGTTGTCCTTCAGCGTTTCCCTCACGATGTTCCCGTTCTCATCCTCCACGATGAGCACCTCCTCCGGTTTCGCCATGCGCGACACCATCAAAAGTCGGAGCTGGGACATGGACCCGGCGTACATCATGCGCCGCGTGCTACCGCCGCCGCCGCCGCCGCCGCCGCCGTTGCCCGCGGGGGCGAACGAAAACTCCCCGCCCCCGCCCGCGTTGGCGTCCCCGTCGCTCTGGTACAAGTCGCACACCAACACGTGCCAGTAATCGAGACACACCTTGAACACCTCGGGTTCGTCCGTGTACGAGATGTTCAGGAGGTACTCCACACCCACGAGCAGGTGCTGCTGGTTCTCGGGGGTGGTTTCCAAGAGCGCGATGTGGTGCTTGAAGAACTGCGTCAGAAATATCGCGAGGTTCTGGATGTACGCCTGTTCGTCGTCGCTGCCGTTGGCGTACGCCTCCGCGATCTTCACCGTTCGCGGAAGAATGGTTTGCAGCTGCGTGATGACGGTGACGTACAGCGTCACGAAGTGCGTGTCGTACTTTGGTTCCACCGCGAGGCCGCCTATTTCGCCGAGGCACTGCAACGCGACGTTCCTGAACTCGGGATTCGGCGACAACTTCAACAAAGTGTCAAGCAGGCTGGATTCGAAAATGTACCCCAGCGGGATCCACGACAGAAACGCGTGCAGGGTTTGCAGGGTTTTCTGAATCAGCTCGCTCTTCTGCGAGTGCGTCAGCACGAACTCGCACAGGTCGTGAATCAACGGGAAATCCGTGTTCAGCGCGTTCTTCAACTCAGTGATCTTCGCCTGCGTCAGTTCGCCTCGCGAGAAATCGAAAACCTCCTCGGACAAAAGTCTTAAAATGTTCATGCAGTTCTCGCAAAGGCTTTCGCTTTGTTTCGCGGCGCCCACCAAGTCGGGCACGAAGGACGCCCACCGCACTGGCCAGTCGTGTTTTAGGATCTGCACGAGCACCGCGTTGACTTTGTTAATAAACGCGCGGTCTCGGCGGAACGAAACCGCGTCCGTGCTGAGCTTGATGATCAAGTTAGAGATAAAGTTTTTGATCCCCTCGCGTTGATCGTCGGGAAGCGCGTTCCACCGGTACTTAATCACACCCTCCAACACCTGAAGCGCGAAGAACTTGGTGTTAGGGTTGCTGGATTGCTCCAGAATAGCGTCCGCCCGCGTCCACATCATCTCGTGCTCCTGAAGAGACGTCATCACCTTCTCCGCTTCGGAGCGCTGTGGGTGGAATGAAAAAGACAAATGGCGTCAGAACGTGCGTTTCCGTTTTCAAAGACTAGATTGTCATACGAGTACGAGCGAGGTTTTCCGTCCCCATCGCGAAAGTCGCCTCGTGGGTCTTCGGATCTGGCGACGCGCGTTGTGTCGCGTGGTTTCGTGGACCGCGGTGGACCGTGTTTCCGCGGTACGGCGTGTGCGAAACGGACAACGGAAAAAATATCGGGACGTACCATCGTGGGATCCGCGCCGGGGGTGTAGAACGCCGTGATGATCTGGTCGAGCATCGGCACGTCGAATGGGGCGTTGTAGTCCAGCAGCGTGTGTGCACCGGGGAACGCCATGGTGTTTGTGTTTTGAACGACCAGGCTGACACGTGCAAACGCGTTTACACGACCTGGCTTGGTACCGAGACGTACTACTCGCGCCTCTCACCACGGGAAGAATCCGAGATCAAGCCGTCGCGCCGGTCCTCTCACCGGTCTCACCGCGGAAGGATGGGAAACAGTGACTCGGCGTTGCTGTCTTCTTGGGTTCAAAAGACGCCGCGCGATCGAACACAACCGTCCCGACGGAAGGTCACGCAGGCGGTGGTTTACAAGCACGTTCACCAAAGCGCGACCGTCCGTTGGGCGGCGCCGTGCGTCGTAGCGCGTGTGCCCGCGCGTCCTGTGTCTGCGCCAGGGGGAAGCTGATGCAACCTTTTCGACGCGTGTGGAAGAACACCAACGGCTGGGGCTTGCGAAATTTGGGATGGCCAAAAAGTAAAAAGTGCTTCAATCATTTGGAATCGCGCGCGTCGAGGCCACCGGTGCTTGGGTCCGAACGCGCCTTCTTCCGGCCCGCGCGTCTCGCCGCGTTCCGTCGTTCTCCTGTTGCGCGATGGCCATGCCTCTTGCGCCCGGTGCGTCCGTGCCAGCCGGGGCGGGTGACCTCGCCGTCGCCGCGGCGTTCGCGTTTGGTGCCGAATCCGAGATCGGCGGACGCGCCGCCGACGCCGACGGCAGCGACGAGGGCGAGGCTTCCGGTTCCGAGGACGAAACGGGTGCGGGCGACGCGAGTGACCCTGGTGCGGGCGGCGACGGAACCGGCGACACCCCGGGGGGCGAGTTCGAGTTCAGCGACGAGGAAACCAGACGACACATCCCGGGGGTGATTCGGGACGGCAGCGATTCTTCCGAGTGGTCGAGTTCGAGCGACGAAGATGAGATTGAAACACTGGACATGGAGAACATGCCGAAGTGGCTCGAGGACATTAAAAACGGCGTGAAGAGCGACGACGGTAGCAACGACGACGCCGCACACGCCGAGCCTCCGAGGACGAAAAACGAAATCGCGCAAAGCGAGGTCCCGAGCGCGCCGGCGCCGCCGGCGGTCGGCGCAGATGAAGTCTTGGTGCAAATCGGCGCGATCG
>Ga0209502_10002537_pt1 | contig 15211 bp, 11 predicted proteins | sample ArcticOcean_MG_C_10_FD_187442 | JGI IMG/M metagenome (GOLD analysis project Ga0209502, IMG submission 187442) | Marine microbial communities from western Arctic Ocean - ArcticOcean_MG_CB11_90 (SPAdes) (version 2) | ecosystem: Environmental > Aquatic > Marine > Oceanic | place: Arctic Ocean...
TCGAGAAATTGGCGTAGCGGCTACACGACGAACACTCAACCTCTCGCTCCGTGGTGCCAATGCACATGGGGGCGGCCACTCGAGGAAGAGGCGTCATGTCAGAACATCAGTTTGAAACTCTGTCGATTTTCGACGTACGCATCAGACTGCGTACGGATGCGCTATCGATGCGAGTGATGTGGAGATCTTTCGTCCCTCCACCGATCCGCTCGGCGCACGTTTCGTGCCGTATTTGGCCGACGTCCTCCCTATCAATCAATGCGGAGCGTTGGTGTCAACACCGGTCGAACACGCCCAAATCACACTTGTGCCGACGTATTTTGCGAGCGACGACATCAGGCTCTACCCGCCAACCGAGCTGCGGAGCTGGTTGATCAGACCGACGCCAGCAGCTGAGCCACTTCGTGCCGACTGCGGAGCCGACGGACATCGGCGTGCGCCCAGAACGGGCTGGTGAGGAACCCCTCGTAGCGCTTCGTGTGTGCGGCGTGGTGGGTCCAGGCCCAGACGATGATGTTGACCTCGGGGTCACGGCTGACGAGGTTGCGCCAACGTTCGCGATTGCCATTCCACATTTCTTCACGCTGAATCACTCGACGGAGGCTTCGTCGGATGATGCTCGACGTCACCAGCCAGCGCGGCAGATCGAGCCAGATGATCGTGTCGGCGCCACCGTGAACGAGATCCATCACGACGCTGTAGTTCCCGGCGACGACCCAACGGTCAGTGTCGAGTGACTCAGCGACTCGGCGCCGAAACTCGGGCGTCGGCGTCGGTGCCCGGTTCTCGCCGTGGAAAAGTTCATCGAGTTCAATGGACGTTGCGTCGATCTTCTCGGCGAGCAATGCGGCGAGTGTCGACTTGCCGGAACCCGAACCGCCAACGATGGCGACGCGTCGCATTATTGGCGACGGATGAACGTCGGCTCGTCGGGCGTTGACCGGTCGGCGTCGTAGCGGTAGCCGTTGGCATCGAATGCAACGAGCGCGTTTGCGGCAGTGATGCGCTCGCGCACAATCCAGCCGGCCATGGACCCACGCGCCTGCTTCGCAAAGAAGCTGACGATTTTGTAGTCGCCGCTGTCTTTCGCATCGAGGAATCGAGGCGAGATAATCCGGCCGTCAAACCGGTCGGGCTGGACGACAGAGAAGTACTCGTTCGATGCGAGATTGACCAGCACCTTGGGACCGGGGGAGTCGGCGAGCGCCGCATTCAGCTGGTTGGTTACCTCGTCTCCCCAGTAGCTGTAGAGATCGCCGCCGTTGGGATGTTTGACCTTGGAGCCCATTTCCAGCCGGTACGGCTGGATGAGGTCGAGGGGGCGCAGAACGCCGTGGAGGCCCGACAAGATTCGGAGCACCTTTTGGGCATGGGTGTAGTCCCGCTCGCTGAATGAGTTCGGGGCATCGAGTCCGGTGTACGTGTCGCCGTCGAACGCAAGCAATGCTGGTCGAGCGTTATTGGTCGTGAACGGTGTGGTCCAGTCTTGGAACCGTTCGTGGTTGAGGTCTGCGAGCTTCGCCGAGATGGACATCATCTTCGACAGGTCATCGGGTGACTTACCCGCCATGATGCGGACGAGGTCTTGGGAACGTCCGAGCAGGACGGGCTGACTGTGTTTCTTGGTCGGCAGTGGCGTTTCGAAGTCCAGCGCCTTGGCAGGTGACACGACGATCAACATGTCATCGTTCTATCTGATCTCATCGCAAACGCCTCACAGATCGCCAGCGTGACGGTTTTGGCGCCCAATTCAACCAAAACCATCACGCTGACGAGAAGGCAGATCCAGGGATCAGGTGCGCTGATAATTCGGCGCTTCCTTAGTGATTGTGACGTCGTGGGGGTGGCTCTCTTCGCGACCAGCGTTGGTAACACGCATGAACTTTGCCTTGCGGAGTTTCTCGAGGGTTCCGGCACCGGCGTAGCCCATGCCAGAACGAAGGCCGCCAACAAGTTGGTAGGCCACGTCGCCGAGCGGGCCAGCGAACGGGACACGACCCTCGATGCCCTCGGGAACGAGCTTCTGGCTGGCCGCGCCGATGGTTGATCCGCTGCTCGACTGGCCGGTGGCGTAGCGGTCTTGGCTGTCACCGGTCATGGCCCCCATCGAGCCCATGCCCCGATAGCTCTTGTACCGACGTCCTTCGAAGAGTTCGAGTTCACCCGGGCTCTCTTCGACGCCAGCGAGGAGCGACCCGAGCATCACGGTTGACGCACCGGCGACGATTGCCTTGACGATGTCGCCCGAGAATGTGATGCCGCCGTCACCGATGATCGGGACTCCGAGTTCGTTGCCTTTTTTTGCCGCAAAGTAGATCGCTGAGAGCTGCGGCATACCGGCTCCGGACACCACGCGGGTGGTGCAGATCGAACCAGCGCCGACACCTACCTTGATCGCATCGGCTCCGGCCTTCGCCAGCGCCTCGACGCCCTCGGCGGTGACGACGTTGCCGGCGGTGACAGCGAGCTCGGGCCACGAGCCCTTCACACGTTCGATGGTCTTGATCACGTTCGCTGAGTGTCCGTGGGCGGTGTCGATCGAAACGGCGTCGACCCCCATGCTCACAAGTGCTTCCACACGTTCTTCAACGTCGGGGCCTACGCCGATTGCGGCGGCGCAACGGAGGCGACCTCTGCCGTCACGCGAGGCATTCGGGAAGTCGAGGCGCTTCTGGATGTCTTTGACCGTGATCAGTCCAGCGAGGCAACCGGCGCCGTCGACAAGCGGCAGTTTTTCGATGCGGTACTTTTGGAGGAGCAGCTTTGCTTCATCGAGCGTCGTGCCGACAGGGGCGGTGACCAGGTTGTCGGATGTCATGAAGTCGGTGACGGGGCGATCGAAATCGGCCCCTTCGCAGAAGCGAATGTCGCGGTTCGTGAGAATGCCCACGAGATGTCCGTCGTCGTCGCTGATGGGTACGCCCGAGAACTTGAAGCGGTTCATGAGGGCCTCGGCCTCGTGGAGCAAGGCGGTTGGTGGGAGGGTCACTGGATCGGTGATCATTCCCGACTGAGACCGTTTGACCTTCTGCACCTCGGATGCCTGGTCGGTGATCGACATGTTGCGATGGATGACGCCAATGCCGCCGTAGCGAGCCATCGCAATCGCCATGCGGCCCTCGGTGACTTTGTCCATAGCTGCAGACACAATCGGGACTGCCAAGACGATGTCGCCAGCGAAGGTCGCGGTGGTATCGACCGCGTCAGGCAGTGTTTCGGAGTAGCCGGGGATCACGACCACGTCGTCGAAGGTCAGTGCTTCGAATTTGTCAAACAGACCGTCGTTGATGTTGTCCTCGCTCATTGCGATGCCCCTGTTTTGTGTGTTGTTGATGGTTCGAGCGCGACTGCTCGATGAAGATCTTCGATGTCGTTGAAACGACGTGAGCACAGGTCAGCGAGTACGCCAACCAGCAGCCGGTGCTCGACGGCATGCACGGTTGCCTCGAACTGTTCGATATTGCCCGATGCGTCGATTGACACCGCTTCGGTGGCAAGAAGTGGGCCGTCGTCGATGCCTTCGTCGGGGACAAAGTGGACCATCACACCTGATTCGGATCGGACGCCGTCGATTGCTTCTGCCCACGCCCGCTCGATTGCACGCAGGCCAGGCAGTTCGCCTGGCTTGGCTGGGTGCAGGTTGATGACGCGGCCCGGGAACCAACCGAGGAAGCTCAGCGTCAAGATGCGCAGCCATCCAGCGAGCACGATGAAGTCGGGGTCGAACCCGGCGACCAATTCGGTGAGCCGGGCGTCGTAGTCGGTGCGCTCTTCGTCTTGGTGGGGGCCGATGTGGACCGCAGGAACGCCGGCGGTGTCAGCGCGCTGCAGAGCGAACACGTCGGCCTTGTTCGACACGACAGCGACCACTCGGCCGTTGATGCGGCCATCGGCGCAGGCATCGAGAACGGCCTGCAGGTTGGAGCCGTTGCCCGAAACCATGACGACGAGGCGCTGCTCGCGAACGGGTGATTCGCTCATGAGAGATGGACCTTTCCGGTTCCGGCGATGAGTTGCCCAACGACCCATGTGGGCTCGTCGATCGATGCTTGAACGATCGCGACTTGATCGGGCGCGCAGACGATAATCATGCCGACACCCATGTTGAGCGTTCGATACAGCTCTTCGGTGCTCATCTGCGGGGTAAGTTCGCGGACGAGTTGGAAGAGTGGCGGCACGGGCCACGAACCGAGCGTGATGTCAGCGTCGACATCGTCGGGCAACACGCGTGGCAGGTTTTCAGGAAGGCCTCCGCCTGTGATGTGGGCCAGGGCTTTCACGGCGCCGGTCTGTAGTGCCGGGGTCAGCACGTGGAGGTACGAGCGGTGCGGCTCAAGCAGCGTTTCGCCGAGCGGCTTGTCGAACCCATCGGGCGTGACGTCCATTGGTGCCCATTCGAAGATCTTGCGGAGCATCGAATAGCCGTTGGTGTGCGGCCCGCTCGATCCGACACCGATCAACACGTCGCCCGCGGTGATGTCGGGGCGGGGGAGGAGTTCGGCTCGCTCAGCAACGCCGATCAACGTGCCGGCAATGTCGAAGGAGCCTGGTTGGTAGATGCCTGGCATCTCTGCCGTTTCGCCACCGAGTAGTGCACAACCGGCCGCCTTGCACGCATCGGCCATACCGCCGACGACCTCAGCGACGAGGTCGGCATCGAGGACGCTTGCAGCGATGTAGTCGAGGAAAAAAAGCGGCCGCGCCGACTGAACCAGCACGTCATCGATGCAGTGGTTGACAATATCCATGCCGACACCGCGCACCATGCCGAGTCGGGCAGCCAGTTCAACCTTCGTGCCGACGCCATCGGTTGACGCAACGAGGACGGGGGAGTCCATTGCCTTGATTCCTTCGGCGGAAAAGACGCCACCGAAGCTGCCAAGTCCGTGGAGGACGCCCGGCCCGGGTGTGTCGTGAGTGGCCTCTACAGCCGCCTTCATCTCGGTGACTGCACGCGTTCCCTCATCGATGTTGACACCGGCTGCGGCGTACGACGTGAGCTGTGCTCCCGGTGCGCGCCAGGCAATGTCGTGCCGGACCTGCATGTCTTGGAAGCTGATCTGTGCCATCCGTTCGTATGCGTGAGCTCGGGCCTCGCCGAGGTCGGTGCCCACGCCGGTGATTGCCAGTACTCGGCCACCCGAAGTTTTGCCGTCCTTATCGATGCCGGCGTCAAAGCGGAATGCGTCGGGGGAGTCGGTGCCTCGATCGGTGACGACATAGCCCGTGACTGGTTTGCCGGGATAGTTCGATGACGCAGCAACAACGGTGACAGCAGCTATCGGCTTGATCCGGAGCGGAACTGACGCGACGTCGCCACGGGTGCAGGCCAGAGCGAGCTCGGCCAGGTCGCTCTCGAGTAATGGCAGCACTGCCTGAGTTTCGGGGTCGCCAAAACGAACGTTGTACTCAATGAGGCGCGGGCCATCAGCGGTCAGCATCAGCCCTGCGAAAAGTACGCCGACGTAGGGAGTTCCAGCAGCGGCAAAGTGGTCGAGCACCGGCTGGACGAATACGTCGATGAGCTCGACGCCGCTAAATTCGACAGGTGCGGGGGCGTAGGCGCCCATGCCGCCCGTGTTCGGGCCAACGTCGCCTTCACCGATGCGCTTGTGGTCCTGAGCGAGCGGTAGAGCAACAGCGGTGGTGCCATCACACAGCGCCAGCAGCGAGCATTCAGGGCCGGTCAGGCGCTCTTCGAGCAGGAAGGAGCCAGTCGACGCAGCTTCGGCAATCGCGGCCCGTGTTTCGGTATCAGTGGAGGGCACAGCGACGCCTTTGCCTGCCGCGAGGCCGTCGAGTTTGACAACGACCGGACGGCCGAGCTCGGCCCACCAGTTGAGTGCCGCGTCGGCGTCGGTGAATCTGGCAAACGATGGGCCGGGGATGCCGAGTGAGGTTGCGAGATCGCGGGCGTAGCCCTTCGATGCTTCGAGCTGTGCCAGAGCAGCGATCGGGCCGAAGCAGGGAATATGGCGTTCGGCCGCGGTATCGCTGGTGCCGGCTACAAGCGCCGCTTCTGGGCCAGGAATCACGAGGTCGGTGTCGAATGTGCTCGCGCTACCGATATTTGACGCCATCCGAACGTCGTGGCCGTGTTGACGGCAGGCCCATGCAATTGCCTGCTCGCGGCCTCCGCCGCCGATGATCAAGACGCGCATCAAGCGATGACGCCTTCGAAGTCGAGTTTGGCTTGAGCCCCGCCGACAGCGATTGGGTATTGGCCGGTGAAACATGCGTTGCAGTAGCCGTCGTCGTCGGCCGCATCACGACTGGCCACTGCGTTCATCATCCCGTCGAGTGACAGGAACGCGAGGCTGTCGGCGCCGATGTGGGCTTGTATTTCGGCAACATCGAGACGCGACGCGATGAGGTCGTTGTCGTGACCCATGTCGACGCCGAAGTGGCAGGCATGGGTGATTGGCGGACAGGTGATTCGGACGTGTACTTCGGAAGCGCCCGCATCGCGAACGAGCTTCACGAGCGGCCCTGCAGTGGTGCCGCGCACTAGGGAGTCGTCGATCATGATGACCCGCTTGCCCTTGAGATTTTCGCTCAGCGCGTTGAACTTGAGCGCGACACCGCGCTCACGGATGTCTTGGGTGGGCTCGATGAAGGTACGGCCGATGTAGCGGTTTTTGATCAGTCCGTCGTTGAACGGCAGGCCGCTCTCGCGGGCGAAACCAATAGCAGCAGGAATCGAGGAATCCGGGACGGGAATGACGACGTCGGCATCGACCGTCGATTCTTTCGCGAGTTCGATGCCGAGGCGCTGGCGGGTGTGGTGCACGCTGCGGCCATCCCATACGGAATCGGGGCGGCTGAAGTAGACGAATTCGAAGGTGCAGCGAGCGGCCTTGGTGTGCGGTGCCAAGACCTGGGTGCGCTCGATTTCGCCGCCGCGCAGCGTGACCATTTCGCCGGGCTTGACCTCGTCGACGTCGACGCAACCGAGCGTCGATAGGGCGCAGGTTTCGCTGGCCACGGCGTAGCCGCCATGCGGGAGGCGCCCGACCGACAGCGGGCGGAAGCCCCACGGGTCGCGCACGGCGATGACCTGATCAGCAGCCAAGATGACGAGCGAGAATGCACCCTTCCAGGCGGGGAGCGTTCGTTCGATCCGCTCTTGCCAGGTTTGACCTCCGGCAGCGGCGAGCATCAAGGTGAACACCTCGGTGTCACTGGTTGCCGTGAGGCCGAACCCCTTGTGCAGCAGCTCGTCGCGCAAGGCCGCAGCATTGACAATGTTGCCGTTATGCGCGACCGAGAGCGGGCCGTGCATTGTCTCGACGAGGAAGGGCTGGATGTTCCGTCCGGAGTTGGAACCAGTGGTGGAGTACCGGGTGTGGCCAATCGCGTGATAGCCGGTCAGCGGCGCCAGTGTGTCCGGCGTGAAGACATTGGCGACGAGGCCAGCTTCTTTGTGCAACCGGGTGCGCTTGCCGTCACTCACGGCGATGCCGGCGGCTTCTTGCCCGCGATGCTGCAGGGCGAAGAGCCCGAAAAATGCCAGCTGAGCAACACCTTCGCCATGTGGGGTCGACAACCCAAGCACGCCGCACTCGTCTTTGGGCTTGTCGTCAGTGAGCGCACTGGGCCGCGGGGGAGTTTGAGGTTGGGGTGTACCAATCGTGACAGGGACGTCGTGCAGGCTCATGGAGTCTCCAGGGTTGCAACCGCATCTTTGATGCGTTGATCGGCGGGGTAGGTGCCCCGCTCGAAGGTGAGGCCGGTGAGGCGCTCGTAGGTTTCGATGTAGCGGGCAGAGGTTTGCTCCCACACTTCTGCAGGAAGCTTGGGTACGTCGCCTTCGCCGGTGTATCCGACGTCGGCGAGCGCACGTCGCACGACCTCTTTATCGAGGCTCTGTGGCTCGTTTCCGGCAGTGACGAGGGCGTCGTACGTGTCGGCGATCCAATAGCGCGACGAGTCGGGCGTGTGGACCTCGTCGATCAGCATCAGTTCACCGTTACTGTCAAGGCCGAATTCGTACTTGGTGTCCGCGAGGATGAGCCCAGCATCGGCGGCACGCTCGCATCCGCGAGCGAATACTGCCAATGCCACAGCCTGGACCTGCGCCCACAGTTCGCTTTCGACATGGCCCTCGTTGACGACTGCAGCGCAGGACAACGGAACGTCGTGGCTACCCATCTCGCCCTTCGTTGTCGGAGTCACGATGGGCTCGGGAAGTCGGGTGTTCTTCAGTAGGCCATCGGGGAAATCGTGTCCGTAAATAGTGCGAGCGCCGGTCATGTATTGAGTCCACAGTGCAGTGTCGGTGACACCTGTGATGTGGCCGCGTACGACTACTTCGACGGTGAGCGGCGTGGCTGCGCGCGCGATCAGGACGTTCGGGTCGGGGAGCGACTCCACATGGTTGGCAACGATGTCGGCAGTCTGTTCGAACCACCACCCTGCCAGTTGATTGAGTACCTGGCCCTTGAAGGGCACCAGGGCAATGATCCGGTCGAACGCCGACAGGCGGTCGGTGGTGACGAACAGTCGGCGGTCGTTGCCAAAAGCGTATGAAACGCGCACCTTTCCGTCGCGCCGATCGTCGAGGGGAAGGTCGATGGTGTCGAGCGGCGTCAGCGTCATGGCGGCGTCAGAGTCCTTTGGCGTGTCGCACGCCGTTCTCGAACAGGCGCAAACCAAGATGACTTGGCCCGCCACCGCCACGGGTGTGGTGCGGGTGCTGGCGAGCCACGATGTGATTCTCCGGGTGGGGCATCAGCCCGAGCACGACACCTGATGGATCACAGACACCGGCGATGTCTCCGACCGAGCCGTTGGGATTGGTGCTGCGATACCTCAGGGCCACCTGGCCGGCAGCGGTGAGCGACTCGGGGTCAGGGTGGACGTATCGCCCTTCGCCGTGGGCGATGGGACAGTGAATTGGGTCTTCAATGCCTTTGGTCCACACACAGGAACTCTTCTCGAGGGTGTCAAGTACGACCCAGCGGCAATCGAAATTACCTTGAGCGTTGTGCCCGAGTGCACCCGGCAGTAGCCGCGTTCGAGTGAGGACCTGAAACCCGTTGCAGATACCAATGAGCGGCCGGCCCGCATCGACGAAGCCGCGCAGTTCCTCGCCGAGGCCGACCATAAGGTCGAGTGCGAGCATGCGGCCGGCACCGAGGGAATCGGCATGGCTGAAGCCGCCTGCGACCACTGCAAGTCGGTAGTCGCCGAGCAGCCGCGGCCGTTCGACGAGTTCGCTTGCCAGAACGATTTTGGCATTGGCTCCGGCCATCTCGAGGGCTTGGCGCACATCTTGATCGCGATTGGTGCCGGGCCCCGCAATGACGAGGGCTGGAACCTGGCTCATGACTTGGCTCCGGTCGCATACGCGTCTCGATTGAACGCGTCGGCGAGATCAGACACGAGGATCGGTTCGACGTCGGGAAACGACAACATGGCTGACTCGCTGACCTCGCCGATCCGCAGACATTGGTCGTCCATGACACGCATAAACGCCGCAGCGCTGCGTGGCTCGATCTCGACGATGAGTCGGCCCATGGACTCGCTGAACAAGGAAGTTATGTGGTCGTCGTGGGGCAGTGTGTCGATGCTTGCACCAAGTCGGCCGGCAAGGCACATCTCGGCCACGGCCACGGCGAGGCCGCCCTCGCTCAGGTCGTGGCACGAGATCACGAGACCGGCCTGCATGGCGGCATGGAGGGAGCGATAGTGCCTTGGCGCATCAGGATCGGGTGCTGGAGCCACGCCAGGCTTCGGGGATTCACCGAGCACCTTGTCGAGGTGTGAACCTGCGAATTCAGAACTCGTGTGGCCGATCAGCATGAGCAAGTTCCCAGGCCCGACAAGATCGGGGGTGATGCAGCAGTCGGCGTCTGGCACGTGAGCAACAGCGGTGATCACCAGTGTGGGCGGCACTGCGTGGCGTTCGCCGTCAGTGCCGATGTACTCGTTGTTCAACGAATCTTTGCCCGACACGAACGGGGCGTTGTACATGTATGCAGCGGCGCAACAACCTTCGACCGCGGCAGCCAATTCCCCCAGCGTGCTTTCGCGCCTCGGATCGCCCCACGAGAAGTTGTCAAGAAGTGCGATCTTGTCGGGGTCAGCACCAACGGCGACCACGTTGCGGATTGCTTCGTCGACGACGGCGTAGGCCATTGCCTCGGGGTCGTGTTGTCCAAACCACGGGTTGACGCCGATGCCGATAGCGATGCCGTGCTTGGCGAGCGGTTCAGCGAGCACCACGCCGTCGGCTGGGCCGTCGCTTGCTGCGCCAATGAGCGGACGAACCACAGTGGAGCCCAGGATTTCATGGTCGTACCGGTGGATTGTTGTGGCCTTCGACGCAATGTTCGGGTGCGACAGCAGCGCCAACAGTGCAGCTGCGGGGTCCTCGACCTTGCGCGTCGTGAGGTCGGAGCGGTCCGGATCGGGGAGCACGGCCTTCATCCGGCGTTGCGGGCGTCCGTCGTGCAAGAACGTCGTGTCGAGTTGACATACCGGTGTGCCTGCTGAGCGGACCGTGAGCATGTTGTCTCCGGTGAATTCGCCGATGTCGGCGACGCCGACGCCGACGCGCTTGCAGCGGTTGACGATCGCGCTGACGTTGCGCTTGGGGACGGAGATGACCATCCGCTCCTGTGCTTCTGAGAGCCACACCTCCCACGGCTCGAGACCGGGGTACTTGCGTGGCACGAGATCAAGTTCGACGTCGGCGCCAATGCCCTCGGCCATTTCGCCGATTGCCGATGACAGGCCACCTGCGCCGCAGTCGGTAATCGAGGAGTAGAGATCCTCGGCACCAATCAGCACGTCGATCAACAACTTCTCAACGATCGGGTCGCCGATCTGAACGCTTGCGCCGGCGACTTCGCCGGTGGTGGCGTCCATTGTTGCCGACGAGAATGTGGCCCCACGGATGCCGTCACGGCCGGTTGCGCCGCCCAGGACCAACACACGGTCGCCCGGGTTCGGGCCTTCGTGTAGCGGACGTGATGGCGACGTGCCGATGCACCCGGCGAAGACGAGCGGATTGGTGGTGTAGGCGGGATCGTAGAGAATCGCCCCGGCAACGGTCGGGAGGCCGATTTTGTTGCCGTAGTCGGCAACGCCGTCGATCACGCCTTCACGAACACGACGTGGGTGCAGAGACCCTTCAGGAAGATCGGCGAGGGGTAGGTCAGCTGGACCGAAGCACAAGATGTCGGTGATCGCGATCGGCTTGTGAGCGATACCGAGCACATCTCGGATCACACCACCGACTCCGGTGTTCGCTCCACCGAACGGCTCGACTGCAGATGGATGGTTGTGGGTCTCGGCTTTGAGCGCAATCGTCGTGCCCTTGACAAACTCAACGATGCCGGCGTTGCCGACGAACGCCGACTTCACGAATTCTGCGTCGATGGTCTCGGTACAGGTCCGGAGCTGCTGCATGAGCGGCACGAGTTCCTGTTTGCCACCCTCGGGGCCACCTGTTGAATCAATAATTGCTCGGAACGTCTTGTGGGCACAGTGCTCGCTCCACGTCTGGCCAAGCGTTTCCAACTCGAGGTCGGTGGGATCACGGTCGAGTGACTCGAAGTGGTCGCGGATAGCCACCATCTCTTCGGGGTCGAGATAGAGCGCGCGGCTGGTGTTGATCGCCGCGAGCCGGCCTTTGTTGGAACCGCGTATCGGAATGATCGTCGCTGCGACACTTTCGCTTTCGCCAGCGCCCGGGTGTGTTGGCTCGATCGCGCTCCACGCCCACCGTTCGATGATTGGATTCGCAACGAGCCGCGAAATGACCTCGTCGGCTAGTTCGTCGGACACGTCGTCGCTAAAACGGATTCGGCGCCCGGTTGCCGCAGCGTTGATGTCGATACCGAGTCGCTCACACGCGTGGCGAACGGCATCAGCGCCGCTGTCGGTCACGCCGGGTTGGAGCGTGATCTCCACGGCATGGCTGGTTGGGAGGTCCCAATTGCCACGCTGCAGCAGTGGGTCGACGAGCACGCCGTGGAGACGATCGCGGTCAGTTGACTCAAGGTCGCCGTCAATGAACACGATGTCGGCAATGAACACCTCACGGAGGTCGCCGAGGCCGAGGTCAGCAGCGCCGCGCTCGATGGCTGCCGCTCGCGGATCGGCCTCAATTGGACGGAGGGTCAGACGATGCCGGGGGGCCACGTCGGCGACTGTAGGGAAGGCCCATCGGGAGCCGGGAATTTTGTACTTTTAGTTCGCGGCGTGAGTGTGCTGACGAGACAGCCTGACTTCTGGTCAGCGCGACGGTCTGTCTGGCATTTGTGTCTCAGGTGTCTCTCATTTGCGTTGCTTGGCTCTCTGGTCTATGCGGAGTCATCGTTGCTGCTGCGATGATGGAGCGACGCAGGAGCGATGATTGATAGATAGAGCGATGATTGATAGATCGAGCGATAATGGAGAGGTGGAGCGATGATGGAGAGGTGGCGCGATGGTAGATAAGAGCATGAAATCTCCAGTCCGACCAGCTACCCGGCTCGTTCTGGTCCGCCACGGCGAGTCGCAAGTGACTGTTGACCGTGTGATTGGTGGGTATCGAACGTGCAGTGGCCTGTCTGAGCTTGGCCGGGAACAGTCCGGGCGTCTACGCGACCGTCTCAGCAATACGGGTGAACTCGAGGGCGGCGTGCTGATTGCCAGCAACTTCAGCCGGGCATTGGAGACTGCACGGATCTTCGGCCCGGCAATGGGAACCGCCGAACCAATCCAGATCGCCGGCTTTGGCGAGCACGACCCGGGCCCTGACCTCGACGGTGCGACCTTCGCTGCGTACGTCGAAAAGTTTGGGTCACCGAACTTCGGTGGCGACCCGCACTTCGATGTCTTTCCGGGTGGCGAGACTGTCGCAGCGTTCCATCTGCGCGTTGGGTCGGCTCTTTCGCAAGTACTCGACGAGCAGGCCGGAGAGCTGATCGTGGTGTCATGCCACGGAGGTGTCGTCGACGCGATTTTCCGGCAACTCCTGCGCACAGCACCGACCGGCATCTTTGACCTCTGGACCACGAACACGTCGATCACCGAATTTGTGCTCTCATCGGATTCCGCCTCTCGTGATCAGCGCTGGAGGCTCGTGCGCTACAACGACGCAGCCCACCTCGCCGGGCTTCGTCGTGCGACGAATGAGTCGGCAGCCCACGAGACCAGCAGCACAACCAGCAGCACAACCAGCAGCACAACCAGCAGCAAAACCACTGGCACTGTCGTGGACAATCAGGCCTGACTGACATGCAGCGGTGGGTCGTCGTCGGAGCTGGCTCGGCTGGCTGCGTGCTCGGTGCGCGCCTGTCGCAAGACCCGGGCAGCCACGTCACGGTGCTCGACGACGGCCCATCGCTGCTGCCGGGCGAGGTGCCTGCGGCAATCGATGGGCCGAACTTTCTTGCGGCACTCGACGAGCCGGGCCGGACGCACAACGCCTTGCTGGCGACTCGGACCAGCAGGCAAGCACCATCGGCATACCAGCGTGGCCGCGGTGTCGGAGGGTCGAGCGCGGTGAATGCGATGATCGCCAAGACGATCGACCCCGCGCTGTGTGCAAGGTGGGGTTGGGTCGACGTCGACGTCGACATGGCTGCCAGCCGGATACAGATTCCCAGCGAGTTGGCCGCCCCACATGAACTCGGCCTCGTCGATAGGGCACTTCTTGCGGCTTGCCCCACAGCACGGTCGGCCCAGCTCACTCGACGCAACGGTCGCCGATGCACTGCGGCCGAGGCGTATCTGTGGCCGGTGGCCGACCGAGCCAATCTCGATGTTCGGCCCTTGTCTCGTGTTGACCGGGTGCTCTTCGACGGCAACCGAGCTGTCGGCGTGCGCCTCACCGATGGTACCGAGACCTGCGCTGACCGTGTTGTCGTTGCCGCGGGCGCGATTCACAGCCCAGCGATTTTGCTCAGGTCCGGTGTCGAAGTGCCCGGCCTCGGCAGCAACCTGCAAGACCATCCGTCCGTTGCCCTCACGCTCCAATATCGAGCAGGTCTGGTCGCCGAGCAGACCGGACTCTGCATGGGTTCGTTGCTGGAGCAGCGGATCGGCGACGACATCATCCAGTTGCTCCCCATGAACCACCTTGGTTCTGGGTCGCCTGGGTACGGGTTGCTCATGGTCGCTCTGATGACACCCACCGGTGCCAGCGGCACGGTCGCGATTGATGGCGCCGGTGATCCGGTGATCAACTTCAACCTCCTTGATCGGCAGCGCGACCTCGACGCTCTGGTGGCCGGCGTTCGGTTCGCACTGGATGTCGTTCGACGGCAGGCGTTCACCGAGATCATTGAAGAGGTGTACATCGATGCGATCGGTACGACCGTCGAGGCGCTGACCGATGATGCGGCGATCGCTGCGTGGATACGTGGAAACGTCGCAGATTACGTGCACGCCACTGGCACGTGCGGAATGGGTCGAGTCGTCGACGAGCACGGTGCTGTCGCTGGTTACAGCGACCTCTATGTGTGTGACGCGTCGGTCTTCCCGTCGATCCCTGACGTCAACACCCACATGCCAACCACGTTGCTCGCCGAGCTGCTGTGCCTGCGTGGGATGATGACTCGGTGACCTACAGCCAAGGCCTGCACGAACTCGGTGACAACTGCTTCGCGTACCTCCAACCCGATGGTGGCTGGGGATGGAGCAACGCCGGGCTGATTGTCGGTGAGGGCCAATCACTTCTCGTCGACACACTCTTCGACACGAAGCTGACGGCAGCAATGCTTGACACGATGTCGACACACACCGCTGCGGCACCGATCGATTCACTCGTCAACACTCATGCCAATGGAGATCACTGCTATGGCAACAGCGAGGTGCGCGCTCGTTGGTCGGGCGTCGACATTGTGGCAACCGAAGCAACGTCACGCGAAATGCCCGAGGTGCCACCATCGATGCTGGCGGCGCTGAACAAAGCGCCCGGCGATGTCGGCGAACTGTTTCGCAATTTCTTCGGTGAATTCGACTTCGACGGTATCGAACTCGAGCTGCCGAACACCACGTTTGCGGGTCGACACACGGTCGAGGTTGGTGGCCGGTCTGTTGAGCTGATCGAAGTCGGCCCGGCCCACACCGCTGGCGACGCGATCGTCTACGTTCCCGACGCAGCGACGGTTTATACGGGCGACATCCTCTTTATTGGCGGTACGCCGATTGTCTGGGCGGGCCCGTTGGGTAACTGGGTCGCGGCATGTGACCTGATGCTCGCGATGGACATCAC